>Ga0247843_1003165_pt1 | contig 27687 bp, 27 predicted proteins | sample LaCruzMarch2017__FD_192420 | JGI IMG/M metagenome (GOLD analysis project Ga0247843, IMG submission 192420) | Freshwater microbial communities from meromictic Lake La Cruz, Castile-La Mancha, Spain - LaCruzMarch2017_8m | ecosystem: Environmental > Aquatic > Freshwater > Lake | place: Spain... | reverse complement strand
GGGGAGAAAATAATATAAATTAATAAACATCTATGAATAAAACTCATAAAGGAACAAGAAAAGGCTTCACCCTACTAGAGATATTATTAGTAATAGCAGCAATAGGAATATTAGCAGCAATAGTACTAGTAGCCATAAATCCAAATAGACAGATAGCCCAAGCAAGGAATGCACAAAGAAGGTCAGATGTAAATACAATATACAAAGCCTTAGAACAATATCTAATAGATAATCAAAGCTATCCAGCAGGAGTAGATGAAACCCCAAAAGATATATGTGGAACTACAACAGGTTGTGTAAACTTAGGAGTCTTAGTCCCAAATTATCTAGCAGCTATCCCTACAGACCCACAAGGAGGAGCATATAGAGTCAGTAAGAACTCAGATAATAATAGAATCAGCGTCACAGCTCCAAGTTCAGAATTAAGCCAGACTATAGCTATAAATCCACCACCCCCACCTAAATTCATTGCAAGTTCTTGTACATATGCAGATAAAAAAATAACTATACCTTATACAGCAGGACAAGTTGGGTATAATTATGCTAGTCAAACAATTAACTCTATAGATATAACAGGACTAACAGCAACATTAGCATCAGGTAACTTGGCTTCCAGTGGAACTCTAGAATATACAGTCACGGGAACTCCTAGTGGAGCAGGCACGGCTAATTTAAATCTTAGCAATATTGGTAATATGGGAGTTGCTTGTAATAATAGTAATATAGGGGTAAATGTAACAGCAATAGCAACAGGAGCATTAGCAGCGGGAGGAACGATTACTTCCTTTATCGGAAATGGTATCAATGGAACCAATGGTGTTAATTATTATGTACATTCATTTACTTCAGTAGGCACGTTTACATTTACTCCATCGACCGCCATTTCAAATGTAGAATACTTAGTTATCGGTGGAGGTGGTGGAGGAGCCGGAAGTGGAAATATGACAATTCAAGGTGGTGGAGGAGCCGGTGGGTATCGCACCAGTGTTGCTGGTCAAACATCAGGCGGTGGAGCAAGTGCCGAATCTACATTTAATTTAACGTCATCACAAGTCTTGAACATAAATGTTGGGGCAGGTGGAATAGGTGGTACCGGATATTACAATCCAGGAAGCAACGGAGCATCAAGTTCTCTATCTGGAACTGGACTTACAACCATAACTGCGCTTGGTGGTGGTGGTGGTGGCGTGCATTTTGGTGGGGGCCCCTTTGTAGGCGGTTCTGGCGGCGGCGGTCATGGTCCAAGTGGTGCAAGTGGTACTGTAAATCAAGGATATGCAGGAGGAAACCCGATTGGAGGTTGGGATGCTACAGGTAGAGGAGGTGGCGGTGGTGGAAGCGGTGGCATTGGTGGAAACGGCATAAGTACAGCTGGTGGCGCTGGTGGTATCGGTGTAAGCAGTATCATTACCGGAACTGCAGTGATGAGAGCTGGTGGTGGTGGTGGTAGCGGCGGTGGAGGAAATGGTGGAGCCGGTACCGCCGGTGGAGGAAATGGTGGCAATTTTACTAGTCAAAACGGGACTTCAGGTTCAGCAAATACTGGCGGTGGTGGTGGTGGTTCATCTGCAAATAGTTCAAATTTATACGGTGTAGGTGGTGTAGGTGGTTCCGGCATTGTAATAGTGAGGTATATAGTAGTATTACCACTAACATATTAAAAAAGTTTCTCCTACAGAATCTGCTATACTAAGGTCTATACTAGTAATTTGCATATCTATAATTATTCCCTCGTAGGGTTTTAAGTCCCTCCTATTAGCTCCATTAAGAGATATTAGGAGGTGACAAATTGGCAAGAATTTTTTAAATGAAGATTATAATTTCGTAGTGGAGGGTTTATCCCTCCATTGTGTTTTATATTCGTAGGGGCGACATTTCAGTCGCCCGAGGTATGTTTGAGCTTATCTCTCCCTTTGCTTGCCTGCGGTTTACCTGCCGTAGGTAGGTAGGCAAGGAGGGAGTGCCCGAAATAGACTGAAAGTCTGGGAAAGGGGAATTAATCCCCCTAATTAGGAAGGCAGCGAGGAGCTATGGCTCCGAGTGTCGGAAACCGAGGGTGTCCGAGACGGGGTTTTAGGGGGATTAATGGAAATGGTGAGTTTTCCCGTGGAGGAAGGTTGGCCAAACCTGTGAGGTTTCACAGGAGCAAATCCCATTTGCGACGGGGGAGGGTGGATAAAATATAGACTAGAGTATAGCTTTAACAACTATTCACCTCCGGCACTCCGTGCCACCTCCTCCAAAGGAGGACATTTATTCACAAGTTCGCCCCTACGAATACTATGTCGGCGAGGTCGCCGACTATACGAAAAAACTTGAGTAATAAACCCTCCACTACAAAAATTGTAAATTATTCAATTATTATGATATAATATACAAAATATAAATAATTTATGAAGTTCAAAAATTTGTATTGGTATATCGGAATTTTTATAGCCACAATTAGTATTGGTAATGTAGTCTTAGGTTCGACTCCAAACAATACAGAAATTCTCAGTAATTTAGGGGTTTTGCATCATATCAAAATTCTCAATATGCCCTCTACTCAGGTTGTAGCTAATACTAATGTTCTAGAACCAGCTCCTATTGTGAAATTCCGCAAGATCAATGCTGAAGTAGCGGAACCCAATATTACAGCCCAGGCAGCTTTGGTAGTTGACTTTGAGACGGGAGATATACTTTATAATAAAAATGCCTTAAATCGCTATCAATTAGCTAGTATAACTAAGCTATTAAGCTCTATGGTGGTGATGGATGAATATAAATGGGGAGATGATAAGTATATCTCTATGACTCAGACTGCCTTTGATACTTATGGTGGTAATTCCCTCAAAGTAGGCGAACTATTTAAATTGGAAGATATTCTAAGAGCATCTCTGATGGTGTCTAGTAATGATACGGCTCAATTATTGGCAGAAAATTTTGGAGGAGTAGATAGTTTTATTTCTAAAATGAATAAAAAAGCTCAGGATTTAGATATGTCAGGTAGTAAATTTTTTAATTCACATGGATTAGACCAAAAACCAACTAGTAATTATAGTACGGCTAGTGATGTTATGAAATTAACTCAGGATTTATATGATAATTATCCAGATTTAATAGAGATCTTAAAACAAACAGAAACTGTCATCAACTCGCAGTCAGGGCAAGCTATTAGACTAGGCAATACCAATGAAATGTTAGGTGTAGACGGGTCTATGCTAGTGGGTAAAACTGGTCTTACCGAGGAGGCTGGAGAGACTTTATCATCAGTTGTCTCGATTAAAGGTAGAATAGTTGGTATTGTAATTTTAAAAGCAGCAATAGGAGGCTACCGTTTCCAAGACACTAGAAATCTGATAAAATGGGTGGAAGATAACTACGAAATATGATTATAACGGTTACTAATCAAAAAGGTGGTACGGGTAAAACTACAACAAGTATCAACCTGGCCTCCTATTTGGCAAAATTTGGGAAAAAAGTTGTACTTATAGATCTAGACCCACAAAGCAATGCTACCAGTGGGCTAGGGTTTGAATTAGGAGATAAGCCAGGTTTATATGAATTAATGATGGATGATAATACTCCACTTAGGAACAGTATACACACTACTAGATATCCAAAGTTAGATATTATTGCAGGAACCCAAGATGTAGCTGGAATAGGGGTTGACCTAGTTAATATGAATCGTCGAGAATTCGTACTATATGACCAATTACAAAGCCTTGTTCATTTATACGATTATATTATTATTGATTCTCCACCTAGCTTAGGACTGCTTACAATTAATGGTTTAGTGGCAGCGGACAAAGTTATTATTCCAGTGCAATGTGAATATTATGCCTTGGAGGGTTTGGGTCAGCTTTTAGAGACAATTCAGCTAATTGCAGACAATCTGAAGCCTGATTTATCAGTTCTTGGAGCTATTTTGACTATGTATGATAGGCGTAATAGACTATCAGCTATGGTAGCTAAAGAAGTTAGTAAGTTTTTCCCTGGATATGTATTTGATACTGTTATCCCGCGAAATGTTAGTCTTTCTGAAGCTCCTAGCTTTGGTAAAGCTATTCATGAATATGCCCCATTATCTAAAGGTTCATTTGCCTATCGTCAGCTAGCTCAAGAATTAATCAATTTGACTAATCAAAATTAAGGTTATCAAATCATTAGAATTGTGATATAATAAATTTAATATAAAATATATCTATGAGTAAAAGTCCACTCGGTAGAGGTCTATCATCTTTGATACCTAATAAGCCTCCAGTAAAATCTGCCTCTCCTCAGATTGTAAAAAATGAGGAGACTTTGATTACAAGAGATAAGTTTTTAGAAGTAAATATTAATCTCATAGAAGCTAATCCATATCAGCCAAGAACTGAGTTTTTACAAGAAGAAATAGAAAACCTAGCTCAATCTATTAGGGACAAAGGAATATTGCAGCCATTGGTGGTGACAGAAATACTTCAAGATAAATATCAATTAATAGCCGGAGAAAGGAGACTAAGAGCCGCTAAATTAGCTGGATTATCTACTGTATCTGTAGTTATCAAAAATGGAATTACAGACCAAGATAAAGCAGAATTAGCTTTGATTGAGAATATTCAAAGACAAAACTTAAATCCCATCGAAAGAGCTAAAGGTTTTGCCGAATTACAACATAAATTTAATATTACGCAAGAAGCTATTGCCAAACAATTAGATATTAGTCGCTCAGCAGTAGCTAATACTTTGAGATATTTGCAATTACCAGCAAAAGTACAAAATGCTCTAGCTTCAGGAGACATTACCGAAGGACATGCCAAAATTATAGCAGGGCTAGAAACTGCAGAATTACAAGAACAGGTTCTGGATAATATTATAAATAACGCTCTTAATGTTAGACAGACTGCTAAAGTTGTCAAAAAAGACCCCAACAGTATACAGAATCAGGTCGGCCTTAATGTAAAACAATGGGTTGCTCAGTTATCAGACACTATCCATAATAAAGTAGAGGTTAGGAAAAAAGGTAAAAGATATATAGTGACATTAAACTTCTTTGACGAGTCAGAAATTGAGAATTTATATAAAAAATTATCCCAATAATTATATATGAATGTTCTTAGTATAGATTATGGAGATGTCAGAATAGGTTTAGCTAATGGCTCAACTGATCATAATATAGCTTTTCCTTTAAAAGTAATACAAAACAATAAAATAATTTGGGATGAATTGGAACAGGTTATCAAAGAGTATGAAATAAATTATATTTTAGTAGGCTTGCCACTTAATTTTAAGTCTACAGATACCCAACAAACTCTAAAGGTAAGACAATTTATCCAAGAATTAAAATCAAAATTTTCAATCACAGTAGAGGAGTATGATGAGCGACTAACTAGTTCTCTTGCCAAAAGATATATCCCTAGAGGGCAGAGCATAGATATAGAATCAGCTAGAATTTTATTAGAGGAATGGCTAGATAAAAGATAAAATATTATGGAAATTAGTATTATAATACCTGCTTATAATGAAGAAAAAAGAATTACTCCTACGATTCATAGTGTGGTTAGTTATTTTGATAAATTAAATATAAAAGATTATGAAATTATAATCGTTTTAGATGGTTCGAAAGATAGAACTTTAGAAGTAGTTACCAAATTATCTCAAAAATATAAAAAAATTAAAATTATTGATAATAAAATTAATCTTGGTAAAGGAGCTGTAGTGAGGCAAGGTATTTTGGAATCAAAAGGGGAGTATGTGTTATTTATGGATGCAGATAATTCTACTCATATTGATGAATTAGACCAAATATTACCAGTAATGAGGCAAGGAGTAGAGGTTGTGATAGGCTCTCGAGATATTAAGGGTAGCAAAGTTGAAATAAGGCAAGCTATATATAAGGAGATTTTAGGAAATTTAGGAAATTTATGGATACAAGTATTACTCGTGGGTGGCATTAAAGACACTCAATGTGGCTTTAAAGTTTTTGAGAGTAAATCAGCTCGCCATATTTTTAGTCAAATGACTATGAAAGGTTGGTCATTTGATATTGAGCTTTTAGCTTTGGCTCGATATTTTGGATATAGGGTTAAAGAAATGCCAGTTATATGGTATAATGACGATAGCTCCCATGTAAAATTAAAAGATTATATACATGTCTTATTAGATACGCTTATAATAAAATATAGATTATTAACAAGATATTATAAAAAAATTAAATTAATATGATAAGAAAATCAAAAACAACTCAAGAGTTTCGCCAAGACATATTCACAAGGGAATGGGTTCTGGTTTCCACTAATCGCAATCACAGCCCACATACCCTTATAGCTAATGAAACAAAATCTAGTAATTTATCGAATCTAATTAATCCTTTTTCAGACATTGTCGCGGGCAAATCCAAAGAAGCCATTTTATTGGAAATAAAAGATGAAAGCCAAGAGTCTCAGGTGTTTATAGTAAAAAACAAATATCCACTATTAAAAAATATTAATTCCCCAGCATATAAGACTGAAGGTCCATATAACCTTGTTTCAGGCGAAGGACATCATGAAGTTGTTGTTTATCGTGAAGAGCATACCCAGATTAGAGATTTTTCTATAAAAAAAATAACTTTAATGTTCAAGGCCTTTCAAACTAGGAGTCTGCAATTGATGAGTAATAAGTATATTAGATATATAGCTGTTATTCATAATCATGGGTATCAAGCAGGAGCTAGTATACTACATCCCCATTCACAAATTATAGCTACTCCAATTGTCCCAGATGGAGTTGAAAGAATTTTGGAGGGAGTGGAAAAATATCATCGTTCTAATAATAGGGATTTAGCCCAAGTCATCATTGACTATGAACAAGATGTCAATCAAAGAGTTATCGTAGAAAATAATTATTTTATAGCTATGTCTCCATATGCTTCCAGAGTAGCTTATGAGGTTGAGATTTATCCTAAATACCAACAAGCTAACTTTGCATATTCCAATCAAACAGAACTTTACAATTTAGCCAAAATATACAAAATCATACTTCAATCTTACTATGATAAGATCGGAGATATAGATTATAATATGACAATTATTACAGCTCCAGTAGACGGAAATCTATACAAAGGCTTCAGATGGTTTGTTCGGTTAACACCTAAGATTAACTTCGTAGGAGGTTATGAAATAGGTACTGATACCGATATTTGTGTAGTCTCTCCAGAAATGGCCACTAAAATATTAAGATAAATATGTATAATATTAAGTCATTACCAGCAGACCAGCAGCCAAGAGAGAGGTTGATTGATCTAGGTCCTCAGGCATTGGGTTTAGAGGAGTTGTTAGCCATTATATTGGGTGTTGGATCACGAAAAGAGAATGTTTTAGAGTTATCTAAAAGAATTTTTAAAGACTATGGTTCCAAAACTATCACGGGCTATAGTAGAGTATCAGATGTAATGACTGACTTTGAATTACCAAAAGTAAAGGCTTGTCAGGTTTTAGCTTGTTTTGAGATAGGTAGAAGAATATTTGCTGATAAAAGTATAGATATTCCTACTATTCGCTCACCACAAGATGTATGGGAGTTTGTTGATGATATGCATAATCTCAAAAAAGAGTATTTAAGAGGATTATACCTTAACATAAAAAATCAAATTATACACGATGAGATAATTTCAATTGGGACAATCGATCAGAGCATAGCACATCCCAGAGATATCTTTGTACCCGCTATCAAATACCATGCAGCAGCAATGATAATTGTTCATAATCACCCCTCAGGAGATGAAACTCCTAGTCAAGCAGATATAATACTTACAGAAAAAATCAAATCAGCGGGGGAATTATTATCAATTTCGGTCCTTGACCACATTATAGTGACAAGGTCGGGCTACAGAAGCATTTAGCCTATTATCTGTTAATTTATAACATATAATAAAAATGGCTTAAAATCAATGTGTTTAGGGCTTTACTAAATACAAAAAGTAATGTATAATAGTGCTAGTTAATAAGACTATTCATGGAGCAGGAAGAACAGTATCAGCAACCAAGCCAACACAAATCAAATGTCGTTAAGGGTGAATCATGGGATATAGTCAAAACATTAATTATCTTTGGGACTATATACTTTGTATTTAGGGCATATATTGCTCAGCCATTTTTAGTCAAAGGCAGGTCTATGGAGCAAACCTTTTCAGATGGAGACTATTTAATTGTAGATCAACTCACATATAATTTTACCCAACCACAGAGATTTGAAGTAGTCGTATTTCATACTGAGTTTATTCCAGGCGGAGATAAAGGCGAATATTATATTAAAAGAGTTATTGGAATTCCAGGAGATAGAGTAGTTGTTCAGAATGGAGAAGTGTTCTTGTATGAAAACAATACAAGCTCGGCTTCTAAGTTAGATGAAAACTACCTGATTGATGGGCTTCGTACTATTGCTAATGAACCAGTAGATGTTGTCTTGAAAGAAAATGAGTACTTTGTTTTGGGTGATAATCGAGGTAATAGTTCAGACTCTAGATTTTGGGGACCAGTAAATAAGTCATACATAGTAGGTAAGCCACTCATCAGACTATTCCCATTTAATACAATAAAAGTATTTTCTAATAATAACGAATAGATTATGCGTAGAAGACGGGATATAAGTAAAAATAATTTAGTAGAACAGCCTATAATTAACTCAGAATTCTCTAATATTTGGGACTGTGTAGTCTCAGACATTAGAGATACTCTTAAAAGTGCTGGATATCAGAATAGTGGCTTTGCCTTTACTCAAGAAGCCTCAGTTTTTAGTACCAAAATACTAAACAAATTAAATATAAGTGCAAAAGAGTCATTGTTCACAGTTAAATATAAATCTAAGAATACCATAGTGCTAGGAGCTCCGGGGCCAGTGGGAATATTAAAGACTGTCATAGACAATAATATGATGTATCAAGAAGACCCATTAAAGCTCTTTGATTATGGGATATCTCTAGTTGATGATGATAATGATAGCTCCACTACCCCTAAACAATTTCATGCTTTTAAAGCTGAATGCATAGGAGATACAAATCCTGTTAGAGATGCTGAAATGATTTTGACAGCTTATCGAATGTTAGAATCTCAAGGTATAGAAAATTTGGTAGTCAGTATAAATGTGCTTGGAGGTGCAGACTCCAGAGAGCAATATTATAAAGAATTAGTTTCCAAAACACCCCGAAGATTTCAAAACCTATCCAATAGCCTATCCTATAATCCTATTCAGCTTTACAATGAGCTAATAACTTCAGATACAGATATTAATATTAAAATTCCTCAAATTGTAGACTATCTTAGTACAGAAGAAAATCAGTACTTAAAGTCAGTATTAGAGTTTTTGGATACTCTTGATATACAATACAATCTAGACTCTAGTCTTTCAGGGGCAATAGGTTTTAATGAAGGAGTCTATTTTGAAATTACGAGTAATGACTATCCGGAAATTATTTTGGTAAGAGGGGGAAGGCATAATGAATTATTTGAATTGTTAGGGGGAGACAGGGGTGCTGGCGCCGTAGGTATCGAGGTATATGTTGATTTATTATTACAATTAGTTAAAAAAGTATACCCCCAAAAATTAGCTAAACTCATAAAACCAGATGTATTTGTAGCTTCTATTGGGCTTGAAGGGCAAAAAAGTGCATTAAAAATCTTATCACTAATTCAAAAACATGGGCTTGAAGCAAGAGAGCACTTTGGAATAAAAAGTCTAAAACATCAGTTATTAAAAGCTAAAAAATTAGATGCTGAAATAACTCTAATCATTGGACGAAAAGAAGCAGTAGACGGCACTGTGATTTTGAGAGATAAAGCAAGTGAAAATCAAGAAATTGTTCCAATAGACAAACTAATCTCTATTTTGAGTAAAAAACTATCTAAATAAATGTCAATAAAGACTATTGCAAAAAGTATTTTTTTGTGGTATAATTATTCTTAAAGTCTTAATAATAGATTGCCTTATAGGCAATCAAAATGATGAAAGGAGGTTGTAATATATGGTAGAAGTTAGAAAGAGAGAAAGAGAGAGTGTAGAATCTATGATTCGACGCTTCACTAGACGTGTTCAGAAAAGCGAAGTTTTGCCTCAAGCTAGAGCAGCTAGATTTTTGACTAAAGATAAGTCTAAAACTAAGCAGAGACAGGCTGCAGTTAAAAAAGTTCAATTTTTAACTGAAAAAGATAAATTAGTTAAAATGGGAAAAGTTAAGTCCACAGAAAAGTTACCTAATAAGTATAAGCTCAAAATTAAAGCTAGTATAAAGTAATATATTGATTTATGTCTAATATTTCTCTGACAATTAAAAAAGATATTGTTCAAGCAATGAAAAATAGAGATGATCTTTCTAAAACTGTGCTTAGAACTTTAATCTCAGAATTTAAAAATGCCGAAATAGACAAGGGTTATCCTTTGGAAGATATCGATGTAATTAAAGTTCTGTCAAAGTTAGCGAAGCAAAGAAAAGACTCTATTCAGGCTTATAAGGCTGGAGGTAGAGAGGATCTGGTGGCTACAGAGGAGGCAGAGTTAATAATTATACAAAAGTATTTGCCAGCCAAATTAACTACAGAAGAGCTAACTAAATTAGTAGACGAAAGTATAGACGAGTTAGGAGATAATCTTAATTTTGGGGCTGTGATGAAATTAGTAGTTAGTAAGGCTCAAGGCAATGCTGATGGGAATCAGATTAAAGATTTAGTACAAGCTAAATTAGCCTAGGCTATGATATTAGAATTTGAATCACAAGTTCTAAATATACCAGATTATAATAATCTTATAGCTTTATGTTTAGATATATTTAGTCAAAACACTGACCGTAAGTTTCAAAATACTACGGTCAGTGTTGCTATTGTATCAGAAAATACCATACAGCATCTTAATGCACAGTATAGGAATAAGGATGAAATCACTGATGTATTGTCCTTTAATCTAATGTCTGATTATTCTAGTGAGGATATGACTTTGGGAGAAATATTGATTTGTTATAATAAAGCTTTGGCACAATCACAAAAATTAGGGCATAGCATAGAGTATGAAATAGCTATTTTATGCCTACATGGACTTTGTCACCTTATAGGATATGATCATCAAACAGATGAAGATTATCAAAAAATGAAAGAAAAAGAGATAGAGTTATTGGCAATAGTCAAGCAGCACTATTCATTTTCTTAAAAGTATGTGATATAATATTTAATATAAAAACAATATATATAAATTATGGTCAAAAATGAAATAATAGTTGGATTAGATGTCGGGACATCATTTACCAAAATGGCTATAGGTAAACGCTTGAGAGAAGATAAAACCCCTTCTATTATTGCACTTGGAGTAGCTGTTAGTGAGGGAGTTAGAAGAGGAGTAATAATAGATATTCAAGATGCTACTCGCAGTATTAATGAAGCTTTGGATTCAACCTCCAAAATGATAGAAGAAGACATAAAAAAAATTTGCATTTCTATAAATGGAGTTCATATAACAAGTCATTTAACTTCTGGTAAAGTAGCTATATCTAGAGGAGATGGAGAGGTCACAGAAGAAGATAAAAACAGAGTAATCACTAATGCTGATACCGGACCCAGCGGCCAAAATAAAGAGATAATAAAATTAGTTCCAAAAACCTATACTTTAGATGAAGAGACTGGTATCAAAAATCCAGTCGGAATGAACGGTATTAGATTAGAGATAGAGGCTTTAATTATAGAAAACAACTCTTCTTCACTTAAAAATTTAGAAAAATGTATACATAAGCTAGGTCTCATAGTAGAAGATCAAGAAATTGGGATAATAGCAGCAGCTCAATCAGTCTTAACCAAAAAACAGAAAGATTTAGGGGTAGCAGTCATAGATTTAGGGGCAGGAACGACCTCAATGGCGGTTTATGAAGAGGGACATCTAATTCATATAGGAGTAATTCCAATAGGAGCAAATCATATTACAAATGACCTTGCAATTGGTCTTAGAACCTCTATTGAGGTGGCTGAAAAAGTGAAATTAAAATATGGTATAGCTTTAGAACGGTCTTTGGGAGAAAATGCTAAGCTAAAAATTGATTTGGCCAAGATTGATTCTCAAGAAGAGGGTGTGTTTCCAATAGCCTATATAGCAAGTATTATAGAGGCAAGGTCAAAAGAAATTTTTGAACTTATAACTCAAGAGCTTAAAAAAATTGAAAGAGATGGATTACTCCCAGCAGGAGTAGTTTTGGTTGGAGGAGGAGCTAATCTCAAAGCCATTTCTGATTTGGCTAAACAAGAACTAAAACTCCCAATAAAAATCGGCTCCCCACAAGGAGTAGAAGGTAGTATAGCTGATATAGATAATCCAATTTATGCTAATTTGGTGGGACTTATCAAATCAGAATTCGAACAAATAGAAGACACTACAGAGTCAAGAGATATGTCTAATGTTATAAAACAAGGCTCCTCTAAAATATTAAACCCAATTAAAAAATTATTAAAAAGAATCTTCCCAGATTAAATCAATATTATGAATGATCTCAATCTAGACAAAAATCCCCATATACTAAGTAGTCCAGAGACCCAAGAAGGAGGATCTGGTGGGATTAATGTTAAGCCTAATCAAGCCGAGCAAAGAGAGACTGAGTTAAGTGAAAAGGTGTTAGAAGGACAGGAAGGAGCTGAGGAGGGAGAAGTGGATAGTTTAGATTTACCACCTCTAGAGGGTGAAGAGGTTCAGGCTCCTAGTGATGAAACTTTAACTGAAGATTTAGAATTACCCCCATTAGAGGATGAACTTAACTTTGATATAGATTCAGAAACAGGATTATCTAAAGCATTGACAACCATTGAGAGTTTACAAGCAAAGATACAAACTTTAGAAGAGGGAGGTACTAGATATCAAGAAATTAAATCACAAATTGAGACTGAAAGAGCTACAGAAAAAACAAATTTAGAGAATTCTTTAAAAGAAAATGAGACTGAGCTAAATCAAATTTATACTGATATATTTATAAGAGCAAGAGCTAAGGGTGAATTCACGGGAAATCAAGCTCAAAAGAGTGTAATTGATGAATATTTAGAAAAACATAAAGATCATCCAGCAGTAAGCTCAGTAAAAACTAAATTTGATACTTTTAAAAAACAAACTCAAGAATTAACAGCAACTTTAGCAACATTTGATAAAGAAACAGAGTCTCAAATCCAAGCTCGGGTTCAAGCTGAAATAACTAAATTGCAAGAAACCTTATATCAAGCTCAAGGAGAATACATTGGCAGTGATGCCGAGGCTAAGGATAAGAAAGTTTTATTAGAAAGACAACTACAAGAACAGTTGACTGACCCTAATGCTCTATTCAGTGATCAAAATATTGATCAAATTTTCACTACCTATGGTTCAAAAGAAGGTCTAGAAAAATTAGAGAAGCTAAAACAAGAAAGTGATCAAGCTCGAGAACAAGCTGACCGTGATGAGATTAGAAGAGATATTATGTCTCGTGCAGACTGGTATAACCAAATACCAGAATTAGCTAAAGCCTTAAGTACAGATATAAAGACTAAATTAGAGTCATTACAACAATCTAATCCAGAATCAGATACTATAAAAAAAGCTTTATCATTAGAAGGAGATAAAATACTTGAGTATCTTACTAACTCAGAAGATGCTCAACTAGAGAATTTAGCTTTTTGGGATAATAGCGATGTTAATATAGACCAAGTTATAGCTGAGCATCCTCAATTTGCAAAATATTTAGAAAAAGAAACTAATAGAAGATATGAGCAAAAGCAACAAGAAATCAGAGAAGGTAGTATAGACGGTGCAATCTATTTGGGTAGTAGTATGGATAATACAAGGAGGTTAGATATTGATAATAGAATATCCTCTAATCTTGAAAGATCTAAAGGCACTGAAATTGAAGCATTACAAAGAGAATTGTATTCGCTGAAGTCTGATGAGGATGGAAATCCCTTTGATATAGAAGATCAATCTATGATAGATCAAAAAGAGAAATTAAGCCCAGCTGATATAAATCAATTCAGGACAGAATTAAAGACAGCTCTAGAATCTGGGCAAATCAAATTCGAACAAGGTCAGTTTAGTAGTATAGAAAATATTCCAGGAAAACAACAAGAAATTAATACCAAGTTAGAAACTTTATTTAAACAAATTAAACCAGTTCTAGAAGCCGTAGAATATTCTTTACAATCTTTAGAATCTTTGTCTGATATAGCAACTAAAATTGCACAAGATCAAGAAAAGGCTAAAAATAAACTACTTGGATTTGGGAAAAAGCAAGCTAAGGCTCTTGCTGAATTATTAAAAGAAGTAGCTAGCACTGTAGAACAATATAATACGCTAAAAGCTGCAAAGCAAGAAAATGCATCTCAATTTGAGAATAACAATCAATCTATTAGTAAATTAAAAGAATCTTATCAAAAATTACCTCAATCTATTCAAAAAAGTCTGTCTAGTTTACAAAACCCTAATTTTGATACTATAAATCAAACAATTGATTCAGGTGTTAAGTCTATCCAAAATTATCAAACTCCACCCGAAATAGCTGAAAAAAGACAGAAAATTCAGACTCTAGAATCTCAAATTGCAGAAACTAAATCCATCACAGCTCCTACAGCAAGCACTCAACCTAGGGCATAATCTTTTTTGCTATAATATCCAATTACTTTTACTTCGTAGGGGCGACATCTCCTTCGCCAGTAGTATTTTTAGCCTTGAATTATTGTCCTCCTTAGGAGGATGTGGCCTTTAGGCCGGATGTGGATAGCAATTTAATATTAGTTTGAGTCTACACCAATATTAAATTTTAAACTATAGTTTACTAACTATCCACCCTCCCCCTACTGGTACTCCCTCCAAAGGGAGAAAAAAACTCTAATAAATTTAGGGGTGGAATATTTTTATAATTATAAATTATTTCCCCACCTATACAAAACCCATATTTTATGCTAATATACCCTTAATTATCTATATATTTATATTCTATGCCATATCCTACCAAAAAGAAGTCTAAACTCAAGTCAAAACGTAGACCAGCTAAAACTATTATCCCAAAATCAGCTCTTCCGACTACCAAGCATCGTCGCAATCCTGCTAATCAATTGAGTAAAGCTCCCAAAGGAAAAATACAAAACAGAGAGGGAAGTCAGTATGTATATGGAAAAAACTCAGTATTAGAGGTATTAAAGCGAGACCCAAAGCGAGTACAGAAAATTTATATTACCCGAGAGAATCAAGTACGAGATAAGAGGCTGGAGCAGATTTTGGAATTAGCCAAAGAATCCCTGGCTCTCGTCCAATATGTCCCAATTCAAAAAATTACTGGTTTATTAGAAAAAGAAATTGCTGAATCAGGAGATTATATTCATCAAGGAATCATTGCATTAGTAACAGCAGAACCTTTAATGGACTTAGAAGAGTGGGCAGCTAGTATCAAAGAGAAAGTAGGAGATACTTCTCAGGGCTTAGTAATAGCCCTTGATGAAATTACCGATCAGCATAATATCGGAGCAATTATCCGAGTAGCTGAGACCATGGGAGCTTTAGGAGTATTAATGCCCAAGCATAGGGGCGGAATTATATCCCCTGTAGGCTCAAAAGTAGCCTCAGGAGCAGACAAATACATTCCTTTAGTACAAGTAGGGAATATGAACACAGCACTCAATACCTTGAAGCAATTAGGTTTTTGGATATTGGGAAGTGATTGTAATCCAGAAACATCCCCATTTCATCAATATGATTTTCATGACTTGCCAACCGTACTCGTCATGGGTAGTGAAGGCAAAGGTCTGAGGCCAAGTATTGCCTCAAGTTGTGATATGCTAGGGTATATCCCAATGTATGGGAAAGTACAATCACTCAATGTCGCCACCGCCACCGCTATTATGGCCTATGAGATAGTAACCCAACAAAAAACTTCTAAGTAGAAATTTGTATTCGTAGCGTAGGGTCGCTACAATTATAAATTATAAATTTTGTCCCCCTTTGGAGGGGGAAGTCTGAAAGACGGGGGTGGATTGAGTTAGATTCCCCTCTTGAGGGGTGGCAGGCTTTGCCTGACGGGGTGGAGAGTTTTTGTCCTTGCTCTCTGTCCTCCCTTGGGGGAGGTGTCACCGTAGGTGACGGAGGAGGACTGAGTTTGTGCAACTTGAGTTTCTGTCCTCCTTCGGAGGAGGTGGCCTTTAGGCCGGAGGTGGATTGTATTTCTGTCCCTCGCCGGCGAGGGTGGCACAAAGTGCCGGGTGTGGACTGATCTTGTTTTATGCTTTTTGTCCTCCCTTGGGGGAGGTGGCCTTTAGGTCGGAGGTGGATATTTGTTAAAGTTTATACCATAGTTTTAGTTTCATCCACCCTCCCCCGTCGCAAATAAAGATTTGCTCCTGGGAAACCTCACGGTTTCCCAGCCTTCCTCCACGGGAAAACTCACCATTTCCACTAATCCCCCTTAAACCCCGTGTCGGACACCCTCGGTTTCCGACACTCGGAGCCATAGCTCCTCGCTGCCTTCCTACTTAGGGGGATTACTTCCCCTTTCCCAGACTTTCAGTCTATTACGGGTACTCCCTCCAAAGGGAGACAAAATACAAAACAGAGGCGACTGAAAGGTCGCCCCTGTTTATTGTAAACATATTACTCTGGTGGATATGGGTGGACTTGAACCACCGACCTGTCGCTTATAAGACGACTGCTCTAACCAGCTGAGCTACACATCCATATTATACTAGTATATCATAAAATTATATGAAAATACTAGTAATTATATTCTAACTATTTATTATAGGTTCTTTTATAGCTTCCTCTTTTTTGGTCTTATCTTCAGATATGATACCATTCATTAAGTTCTCAAATTCTTGTCTTTCTATAGTCTCATGCTCTATTAAAGCTTGGGCTAATAGTTCTAGCTTGTCTTGATTATCAGTCAGAGTTTTTTTACAAGTCTTATAGGCTTTATCTATGATAGCTTTTACTGTATCGTCAATTTCTTGTAAAGTTTTTTCACTATGATTGGCAATCTCTCCAGTTCTATTATTCCTGTAATCAGAATAATGTACAGGGCCTAATTTACTCATTCCATAATATCTAACATATTGTTCAGCAATTTGCGTCAATTGTTGTATATCATTGGAGGCTCCCGTTGTCATCTCTCCGAATATCATTTCCTCAGCCACATATCCTCCAAGGGCTACTGCCATATCGGCTTCAAAGTGAGACCTTGATACAAGTCTTCTATCTTCAGTCGGCATTTTGAGGGTATACCCACCAGCTCTTCCTCTTGGAATAATTGTTATCTTTTGAATGGGGTCTGATTGTTCTAAGAAATGTCCAGTCACAGCATGGCCTGATTCATGATATGCTACAATCTTCTTTTCCTTTTCACTAATTACTCTACTTTTTCTCTCTGGTCCCATCAGTACTTTATCTATAGACATTAGAATATTAGCCTCAGATATAGTTGTCTTATTATGACGAGCACTTAGAATAGCAGCTTCATTTAATAAATTAGATAAATCAGCACCAGAGAATCCAGGGGTTCTCTCAGCAATAGTTCTCAAATTGACTTTTTTTTCTAGAGGCTTTCCTTTAGCATGCACTTTTAAAATTTGGTCCCTCTCTTTGATATCGGGTAAATCAAGAGTTACTCTTCTATCAAATCTACCTGGTCTCATCAAAGCTGAATCTAATACATCTGGTCGGTTGGTAGCAGCAAGTACAATCAGTCCTTTATTAGCTTCAAACCCATCCATTTCCACTAGAATTTGATTTAAGGTTTGTTCTCGCTCATCATTACCTCCTCCAATTCCAGTTCCTCGTGATCTTCCGACTGCATCTAGCTCATCAATAAAGATAAGGGCAGGGGAGTTTTTCTCAGCAGTTTTGAATAAATCTCTAATACGGCTAGCTCCTACTCCTACAAACATTTCTACAAATTCTGATCCAGAGGTAAAAAAGAATGGCACTTCAGCTTCATTAGCGACAGCTCTTGCTAGAAGAGTTTTCCCAGTTCCTGGGGGGCCTACTAATAATACTCCTTTGGGGATTTTAGCTCCAATATCTGTATACTTTTGGGGGTTTTTGAGAAATTCTACAATTTCTTCTAATTCTTCTTTAGCTTCTTTGAGTCCTGCTACATCAGCAAAGGTAATCATCTTTTTGCGGTCTTTGTCTGGCATAATGACTTTTGCCATTGAACGGCCAAACATCATAGCCTGGGAATTTCCTTTTTGAGCTTGTTTTAAAGAAAACCATAATAAGCCTCCAATCAAGATAATAGGGAATAGTAGATTGAGGAATATAGATAGAGCAAGACTACTTCCTTCATTATTCTTGACTTCAATTTTTAGATTATTTATCTTTTCTTCTGAGACTCCATAGGCTTGTAGCGACTCTATAAATGTTCCAGAAGGCTCTTTTTGAGCTTCTTTGACACTATCATTTTTGAGAGTAGCCTTAATATTGTTATTAGAAACTACTAGGGAGGCTATATTGTCATTTTGGATATCTTGTACTATATCAGATAAAGCTACCTTACTAACATTATTATTATTCTGGGTAACTAAATATCCAAATATTACTATAATAGCCAAAATCGACAACAATCCAGAGAGAATGTTTTTGGTAAATTTTTTCATATAGCGGTGTAGGTTAAACTATTTAGATTAAAGCTAAGCTGATTCTATGTTCTTGCGGATCTATGGATAATATTTTAAATTTAGCAGTACTTCCTTCTTTTAACTCAGTATATCTAGGGCGATCTTTTTCAATTTCAGAATTATGTACAAGCCCTCTTACTTCAGGGTCAAGTTGTACGAATATTCCAAAGTGATTCATTCTAGCAACTTGTCCTTCTACAATTTGTTCAGATGAAAACTTTTCAGCAATTTTATTCCAAGGGTCTTCGGTCAATACTTTTATAGATAAAGAAACCTTCCCATTAACAATCTCAATTACCTGGGCTTTTACTTTATCTCCTTCTTTGTATAAATCTCTAGGATTTTCTACTAATTGCCATGATAGTTCAGAAATATGTACCAATCCTTCTAGTTTCTGACCATTCTTCCCAAATTTTACGAATACTCCAAAATCTACAACTCCAGTCACTTCTCCTTCAATGGTATCTCCTTTTTGATAACTATTTACAAGGGTCATCTCTTCACTCTTACGGGCGGCTTTTTCAGAGACAATTAATTTATTCTCTTCTCGATTGACATTTATAATAGCTACACGGAAGATGTCTCCAGTATATTCTTTTAATCTACCTAGGATTTTCGTCTTGTCTCCACCATCAACTCGTGGATAATGATCATAGGCTAACTGAGATACGGGTAAGAATCCACTAATTCCATTAATAGTAATTAATAACCCTCCTTTATTGGCATCAATGATCTTTACATCTACAGGTTCCTCAGCAGCTTGTTTTGTCAATAAATCATCCCAAACCTTATCCTCAGAAGCTTGTCTTAGAGACAACTCGATATATCCATCCGTAGTATTGGTGGTAATTACGGTAGCGGTAACCTCATCTCCTTTTTTGAGAGTTTTTATGGTTCCAAATCCATCATGTAATTCTTCTCCTAATATAACTCCAGTTCCAATAGGTCCTAAGTCTATATACATTGCATTAGTCCCAATATCTAAAACTTTTCCTTTTATATCTTCTCCAATTACAGGTAGATTGAGAGGGTTGTTTTGGAGTAAAGCCTCCATTATATTAATATCTTGTGTCATATTGGTAAGGTGTTCAAAATTAGTTAATAATACGATATACTATGATACATTTCATAATTCAAAAATGAAGGCACAATAATCTATTTTTAATAGTAGCATAAAAAAGCTAAATATTCAAGGGCTGTGGTGGGCGCAGGAGGGCTCGCCATTCCGGTAATTTTCCTAACGGAAAATTCCTGCAGGCCGGGACTCGCGGTGTTCGCCTTGTGCTTCGCACAAACTCACACTGGCTCCGTCCTTCGAGCCCTAGCAATAAGTCTACTAGACTTATTGCTAGCAGTAGGGGGTGGGCGCAGGAGGGCTCGAACCTCCGACCAAAAGATTAAGAGTCTTCTGCTCTACCAACTGAGCTATGCGCCCTATACTTATACTATTATAATGATTTTTATCAAAAAAGCAATATAATTGGCAGAATATTAGAATTTATGATATAATATAATGTATAATAAAATATATAGATAGATAAAAGTATGAAATTAAAAAATGAATTTGTAATTGCAATAGCTGGTAAAGCTGGACAGGGGATATTGAGTATGGGGGATTTTATACAAGATATTGCTCAGAATGTTAATCTTTATAGTTTTGTTTGGGTGGATTATCCTAGTTTGATTAAAGGAGGTCATAATGTGGTGTTTATTAGAATTTCTGATAGTCCAATTTATACTCCTGTTGAGTACATAAACTATCTCATTGCTCTTGATGCTGATAGTCTTGATATCCATTGGGATGAAATTGTCAAAAAAGGAGTTTTGATCTATGACAAGGATATTGTTAAAAAAGAAATTAGTCGTAAGACTAGTAAAACTCAGCCTTTCTTTGGGATTGGAGTTCCCTTTAACGCTATTTCAAGAGGTGTAAATAAATCTACTAGATATTCTAATACCGCTGCTATCGCAATACTACATTATGTATTGGGTTGGGAACTTGCCACCTATGCTAAAATTTTAGAAAAAAAGTTTAAGAAAAAAAGCCAGCAAATTGTAGATGACAATATCACAGCGATGAAGCAGGGCTATGAATATGCAGAAGAGAATTACGATAATGTTTTTACCCATCAATTAAATAGAGGGCAGGCTGAGCCTTATTATTCGATTGATGGTAGCCAGGCACTGGCCTTTGGAGCTATTAAAGCAGGGGTAAAATTTACTGCTGCTTATCCAATAACTCCAGCTACTCCAATTTTTGACCATTTAGCTACTCACTCTAATAAATATGGTATTATTGCAAAACAAGCTGAGGATGAAATTTCTGCTATTTGTATGACTATTGGAGCTTCCTATGCAGGAGTTAGAGCTCTTACTATGTCTTCTGGGGGAGGTTTTTCTCTGATGGTAGAGGCTATAGGTTTGGCTGGGATTACAGAGACTCCTCTGGTGGTGGTAAATGCTATGCGGGGAGGTCCTAGTACGGGCTTACCTACTAAAACTGAACAATCTGATTTGAGATTTGTCCTGCATGCCTCTCAGGGCGAATTCCCAAGAGTAGTGTTGGCTCCAGGAGATAGTTTGGAGTTGTATCAATCAATACAAGAAGCTTTTAATTTAGCTGATTTATATCAATTGCCGGTTATAATTCTAACTGATAAATATCTGGCTACTTCTAAGATGATATTTCCAAAAGATATCGATTTAGATACCATAGAGATTGATAGAGGAATTTTGATTCATAGTAAAAATGAAATTGGAGCTAATGAGAATTATGCAAGGTATTTATTTACTAAAGACGGAGTGTCTCCTAGGGCATTGCCAGGATCTAATGGAATTACTTTTCATAGTGGCTCGGATGAACATAATGAATATGGCGAAATTTGTGAAGACCCTCACAATCGGGTTAAGATGATGGACAAAAGAATGCGCAAAGAAAAAACTATGTTGCCGTCTATACCAAAGCCTAAAATTTATGGATATACTAATGCAGATATTACTCTAATTAGTTGGGGGTCTACCAAATGGGCGGCTATAGAGGCGATAGAATTATTGGCAGAGCATAATATTATAGCTAATGTGATGCATTTTAATTATATCTATCCTTTTAATATAGCCAAAACCCAGCCTTTATTAGATAAAATTAAACGCTCTATTATTATAGAAAACAATGCCACAGGTCAATTTGCTGGTCTTTTGAAGCAATATTTTAATTTTGAGCCAGAACATTCATTATTAAAATATGATGGCCATCCTTTCTATTCAGATGAAATTGCTAAAATTATTCTTAATCAAATGTTTTAAAATATGAAGCCAAAAAAAGATTTATCATCACATTATACTCAATCTACTCCCAACTGGTGTCCGGGATGTGGGAATTATGGCATTTGGGTTTCGCTCAAAAATGCATTACAAGAATTAAAACTACCAGCTCATAAAGTGGTGTTGGTAGGTGATATTGGATGCTCTGGTAAATTAGCTTATTGGACTGATTATAATGGTTTTGGTAGTTTGCACGGAAGGTCTATTCCAGTCGCTGAAGGAGTTAAAATGGCTAATTCAGATTTAACTGTAATTGTAGTCGGTGGAGACGGTGGTTTGCTCGGTGAAGGACTGCAGCACTTTTTGCATGCCTGTAGGCGTAATGTCAATATTGCGGTGATTCTGCATAATAATCAGGTCTATGGATTGACAACAGGGCAGACTTCTCCAACCTCAGATCCAGGGTATAAAAGCTCTACCACTCCTGATGGAGCTTATGAAACTCCTCTTAATCCATCACTATTAGCTCTTACAGCTCAAGCTACTTTTGTCTCAGCTAGTTTTGCAGGTAATACTCCTCATCTAACTCAAATTATTAAATCAGCTATACTACATCCAGGATTTGCACTAGTAGATATTTATCAGCCTTGTGTTACTTATAATTATATCAATACCTATGAATATTATTCTAAAAGAGTATATGATGTTGCTAATACTCCTTATAAGCCAGATAATAGAGTAAGAGCAATGAAAAAATCTATGGAAATTGAGGGGGGAGAAAAATTACCAATAGGAGTGTTATTCCAAGATGAAAGAAAGTCGTCATTACAAGATAATATTCAAAATAGAGTAGCCCCGCTAGTAAAGCAATCAATTCACAATATATCTGTCAAATCTTTATTTGAGCAAGGATAAAAAATAAACTATGTCAGTCAAAATTGCTAGTGTAGAGGTAGATAAATGGAGTAGAAAAGAAGTAATTGCTAAAATTAGTAAAGCAATGGATCAACATAAAGTTCTGCAAGTAGTTACTCCATACTCTGAATTCATTGTAGAGGCAGAGCATAATATAGAATTCAGACAAGCTATTAATACAAGCGAAATCAGACTCCCTGATGGAATTGGGATACTTTGGGCCGGAGCTTATTTGGCTGGCAAATGGAATAATTTATGGCTATCTTTATTGGGGATTATAAATCGTGATCTCAGATTATATTCGGTATTTGCAGAAAAAATTAGTGGCTCAGATTTGATTTATGATGTTCTTGATTTGGCTCATCAGCAAAAAAGCAGAGTGTATCTATTAGGTGGAGAGGGTGAGGTGCCAGCTAAAGTTAAAACTTATATTCAAGATAATTATCCTAGAATCAATATTACAGGTACATATTCTGACAAAATATCTCTTAGAGATGAAGAGTTATTTCAAAAAGTCTTAGACACTCAATCAGATATAGTGTTAGTAGCCTTGTCTTATCCCAAACAGGAAATTTTTGCCTCCCAATTAAAGCAATATTTTATAAATAATGATCATAAGGGAGTGATTATGTGTATTGGAGGCTCTTTTGACTTTCTAGCAGGTACTCAAAAAAGAGCTCCAAAATGGATGCAAAAGCTAGGGTTGGAGTGGCTATTTCGTCTAATTCAGCAGCCCAAAAGGATTAGACGAATTTATAAAGCTACCGTAGAATATATTCTTTTAATATCTAAGTATAAATCAAATATTGACAAACATAAGTATAATAATGTATAATTAACAGTAATTAAGTAATTATATTATATGGCAGTACCTAAGAAACGACACAATCATAGTAGAACTGGTAAAAACCGTTCCCATCATGCACTAAAACAGGTAGAAGCTAAAGTTAGAGGTGTCTCTCATCGTCTAAAAAAATTCTTAGCTAGAACTAACGGTTAAAGTACAAACATTATCAAAACCCTAAAATAAGTTCCTAATAATACAAAAACATATGGCAAACCGACACCTTATGAGGTCAGTAGCAATGCAAACACTTTATCAAATTGATGTGTCTGGTCTCTGGGAGAATGACAAGTTATGGGATATTATTCGGGAATCTATACATAGATTATCTGAGGGAGTAGAAGATGTCTCTTATATTAAAGAAGTAATCTCTGGGATTTTACAAAATAAAGTCCAAATAGATGAGGCTATAACCAAATATGCAACTGGATGGATTGTAGAGACAATTGCTCCAGTTGAGAGAAGTATTCTGAGATTAGCTATTTATGAAATTGAATATTATAACGATAAAGACATTCCGCCCAAGGTAGCTATTAATGAGGCTATTGAACTGGCTAAAGCATTTAGTGGGCCAGTAGCGGGTAAATTTGTCAATGGGGTTTTAGGAGGTTTGTATAAAGATAAAATAGTGTCTGAAGTATGATTTTATTGAGTGACTTGCAGGCAAAAATAGGATATCAGTTTCAAAATATTGATTTATTAAGGCAAGCTCTAACACATCGTTCATACTTGAATGAGAACCCTCAATTTACCTTGGGTCATAATGAAAGATTAGAGTTTTATGGGGATGCTGTATTAGAAGATATTGTGACAGCCTATTTATTTCATAATTATAAAGATAAAAATGAAGGGGAGTTGACTAATTTAAGAGCTGCTCTAGTTAGAGGCGTCCATTTGGCTCAAGTAGCGGATAGAATGCAATTAGATCAGTACCTCAATATATCCAAAGGAGAAAAAAATGATACTACCGCTAAAGCTTATATTACAGCCAATGCCATAGAAGCTTTAATAGCAGCTTTAAGACTTGATGGTGGATACAATGTAGCACAGAAGTTTATTGAAAATTTTATTATTATTGACCTGGAGCAGATAATTGCTGAACAATCTTTTATTGACGCCAAAAGTTTATTACAAGCAAAAGCTCAGGAAAAGTTGAGTATTACTCCCAACTATATAGTCGTATCAGAAGAAGGGCCAGATCATAATAAAGTATTTGAAGTAGCTGTTTTTATAGGCTCAAAAGAATATGCGAGAGGCAAAGGTAGTTCCAAACAAAAAGCTGAGCAGGAATCAGCTAATAAAGCCTTAGAAAATATTTAAGATATGCATATAGGTTATGATATTGATGGTGTGTTGACCAAAAGAGATTACACTCATGTCTCTAGATTAGGGGTGAGAGGTGCATTTGCTTTGTTACAAAGATGCTTTCCACAAGTAATAAAAAACTGGACATTAACTCAACCACTACAAGAAGATATAGAAATAGCCAGAAAAATTGCCTCCAAGCATAAAATTTCAATTATTACAGCAAGACCAGAGGCAATGCATCCATACACAGCCCAGTGGTTAAAGAATATCGCTCATATAGAATATGATAATTTATATTGTGTGGGACTCAAAAAAGGATTTTCTGAGAGAAAGCTAAAATTGGCTCAGGATTTAGAAATAGATGTATTTTTAGATGACACATCAGATACAATAGATTTATTTGAGACTAATGGGATTGATGCTCATAGATTCCAGACTTGGCAGGAAGCACAGGCATATCTTGAAAAACTATGACTATTTTTGAGGGTTTTGTCTTAGGTCTAGTTCAAGGGGTTACAGAGGTTTTACCAATTTCAAGTACAGCCCATTTAATTCTAGCTCAGACATTAATGGGTTTAGAAACAAAAAATTTATCTTTTGATGTAATGATGAATTTTGGTAGCCTAATTGCTATTATTGTTTATTTTCGGGACATTTGGCTCGATTTAATAGTAGGAGTATTAAACTTTTGTAAAATAACCATTAGTGTTTTGTTGGCAGATAAACCAAATCTAAAACCATATATTCCTAGATTTAATAAAATCAAAACAGCTTATTCTAAGGATACTGAATTTTATAAGAGTTCATTGCAATCTTTTCAATTAGCTTTATTCTTGATCTTAGCTACTATACCAGCTCTTTTGATTGGCTATTTGGGAGGAGATTGGATTGAAGAATATACCCGGAAAGACAATATTGGTGTGGTGATTATATCTTTGGCTTTAATTATAGGCGGTATAATGCTTGGCCTTGCAGATTATTTGGCGACACAAAAACATACATTATCAACCCTAAATCCAGTCAAAGTATTTGTAATAGGGCTGTTTCAAGTATTGGCTTTAATTCCAGGATTTTCTAGAACAGGTTCAGTAATGACTGGAGCCCTATTTATGGGGCTAAACCGTAAGGATAGTGCAGCCTTTGCTTTCCTATTGGGAGCTCCAGTTATTTTTCTTGCTACCGTTGCGACTTTGCCAGATTTTATAGCTGAGTATAGCTATTCTTTTGCTAGTTTAGTAGCTTTTATTATCTCTGGGTTTACTACTTATATTACTATTCATATTTTGTATCAGATTATTCAAAAGCAGTCATTTAAGATTTTTGTTGCTTATCGCATAATTCTTGGTATACTATTATTAATATCAGTTTATACTAAAATTTTATGAAAACAGTAATCTTTAACTGGAAAATGAATCCAAGTTCATCAGATGAGGTGAGTAAAATTATAGAAGTCATTGAAGCTGAATCTATAGCGGTGGGGCGGTCAGAACTTGTAATTCTACCACCAAGTATCTATCTCAATGCATTACAACAAAAGCAATCTAATATCTTTGCTTCTCTTGGAGTACAGGATATTTCTGATTACGAGAGTGGAGCCTATACGGGGCAATTATCTGCAGCAATGATTAGTAATTTGGGGCTAGAATATGCTCTAATAGGTCATTCTGAGACTAGAAAATACCAACACTATACAACTCAAGATATAGCCAACAAATTAACCCAAGCCCTCAAATATAATTTAACACCAATCCTATGTGTAGGTTATGAAGAAAACCCTCAAGCTAATGAAATTAATATAGAGATTATAAAACAAGAGCTATCTGAAATCATCACCCCTAATAGAGAATTATTAGCTAATAAAAACATATTAATAGCCTATGAGCCAATTTGGGCTATTGGAAGTGGAATTACTCCTAGCTTAGATAGTATAGAGACTGTTAGTATATTTATCAAAAAAACTTTTCAAGATATAGTCCCTACTGAACTAGATTCAACAGCTAATATTCTATACGGAGGTAGTGTCAACAAAGATAATATACTCGAACTCAAGACTATAACATCAATCTCAGGCTTCCTAATAGGAGGAGCCTCACTAGATATTAAGCAAATTCCAAGTTTATTGAGCTAAATTCGCCTCTTTGAGGGGTGGCAGGCTTGTCTGAGGGGGTGGAGAGTTTTTGTCCTTCCTCTCTGTCCTCCTTTCTGCCTACGGCAGATAAATGGAGGAGGTGGCCTTTAGGCCGGAGGTGGATTGTATTTCTGTCCCTGCCTACCGCAGGCAGGCCTCGCTGGCGAGGGGGGCACGGAGTGCCGGGTGTGGACTGAGCTTTGTGTTTAGAATTTTTGTCCCCCTTTGGAGGGGGAGTCTGAAAGACGGGGGTGGATAAAATTTACTATTCACCGTTCATAATTACAATCCCAACCATTGCCAAAACCCAAACCAAGTTATATAATAAAAGTATATATAAAAACCCTTCAAAAAAACTTGACAAAAGCTCCGGGGGGGGGGAGAAAATAATATAAATTAATAAACATCTATGAATAAAACTCATAAAGGAACAAGAAAAGGATTTACCCTACTCGAGATACTACTCGTAATAGCAGCAATAGGAATATTAGCAGCAATAGTACTAGTAGCAATAAACCCAAATAGACAGATAGCCCAAGCAAGGAATGCACAAAGAAGGTCAGATGTAAATACAATATACAAAGCCTTAGAACAATATCTAATAGATAATCAAAGCTATGAAGTAGGAGGAACAGGAATAAATA
>Ga0247843_1003164_pt1 | contig 27697 bp, 26 predicted proteins | sample LaCruzMarch2017__FD_192420 | JGI IMG/M metagenome (GOLD analysis project Ga0247843, IMG submission 192420) | Freshwater microbial communities from meromictic Lake La Cruz, Castile-La Mancha, Spain - LaCruzMarch2017_8m | ecosystem: Environmental > Aquatic > Freshwater > Lake | place: Spain... | reverse complement strand
CCGGCGGCGCAGGAGGGAACGGAGGGAACGCCGGTGCTGGCGGTAATGGAGGGGACTCCGGCGGCGCAGGAGGGAACGGTGGCGCTGGCGGTATATTTTCTAGAGCTGCTTTCTTTGTAGGTCCAACAGGTGGTAATGGCGGTGATGGAGGTGCTGGTTTATTTGGTGGTGCTGGCGGTGCTGGCGGTGCTGGTGATACCAGTGGTATGGATGGAAGTGCTGGTGATAATGACCGCATTCCTGGTGGATTTGGTGGTGCAGGAGGCAATGGTGGGAGCGCAGGAACAGGTGGTAATGGTGGTGCAGGAGGCAATGGTGGGAGCGCAGGAACAGGTGGTAATGGTGGTGCAGGAGGCAATGGTGGTGCGGGCGGAAACGATGGCTTAGCCGCTTCAAGGAACGGAGATGACGGCAGTCCTGGAGCTAATAATGGATTTAATGGATCGGGAATTTTTAATAGCAACTCTGGATCCATCACGACCTTAACAAATAATGGCTCGATCTTTGGAGCAGGTTCAGATGACAGTTTTTTGTATGGCTCAGCGATATTAAATGCGGGCTTAATCACCAGTCTGATCAATAATGCCAGTATTTCAACAGAGGATGGTCTGCAACGCTCCGCCTCCATCATTAACCATGGGCAGATTACCAATCTTGTCAATAACGAGAGTGGTGTTATTTCCGTTAATAATACTGCCAGAGCCTTCTCATCCGCCTATGGTGTTATGAATGGCGTAGGTGGCCTAATTACTCATTTATCCAATTCTGGCTCTATTACGTCCCAATATTCAGGAGGAGATGGTGCAGCAGTAGCTATTTTTAACTTTGGTTCTATTGTTGAAATTACTAATACAGGGGCAATAAAGGCCATTTCTGATCCTGAGCTTAGAACTTCTTCAGTTGATTTATTAAACCTTGGTACGCTCACCACGTTAAATAACTTGCAAGGCACTATTGGTGGTCCGCTCACTTACGTGGGCAATCTTCCCGCCAATTACAACATCATTATTCGATCCCCTATCCAATATGGAAGGATTAGTTTCCTTGATGGATCAGCAGGGGGGGGGCCACTTAATTTTGGTATTTACGCTGACTCAACAGTTGAAAATGGTTCCTACGCTTCTGTCATAGAGGGTCTAAATTTAAATAATTTTTTAGCAACGTCGGGATCATTTTTTAACGGTGTTTGGAATCTCATTAATGTTTCTGGCAATATTTGGGACTTGATACTATCAGGCGTTAAAGCCGCAGACATCGCCACGGGTGAGACCTATAGCATCGATCAAGTTGCTGGGGGTGATGTGAACCCAATATTTGCAGGTGGCACGCTCACGACTGCTAACGGCAACAATTCAAGTATCGATTTCGCCGTCAATGTCGAAGGGGGGACGATCACGTCTCCTACATCAGGCTCAGCGACCTTGTCTGGCATTTTTTCTGGCGTGGGTGGTCTGACCTTTACCGGTACCGGCACCACGATCATGAGCGGCGCCAACACCTACTCGGGCGGCACGACTATTGCCTCAGGCACCTTGTCTGTCGCAGGCACCTCACCCACTGGCACGGGCGATGTCTTCGTCGCCTCGGGCGCCACGTTAATGGGCACGGGCACCATCACCGGCAACGTCCTTGTCTCGGGTATTCTCAAGCCCGGTAATTCGCTGGGCTATCTGTCGACGACTTCAACGGTCACGATGAACGCGGGCTCAAGCTATGTGCAGGACATCGCTGGCACGGCTCAAGCCAGCAGCACCTCGCCTGTGGGTGCGTCCGGCTATTATTCTTTCTTGAATGTGACCAACGGTCAGTTCGTAATTCAGCCAGGTTCTACCCTCACACCACAACTGTCTAATCTCTTTACGAGTGGTCAGGCTGGCTTTGGCAGTGCGATCTACGTGCCGGGTTTGGGTGATCGTCTGCGTATTGTCACAGCCGATGGCGGCATCTCGGGCAGGTTCTCGACCGTCACGCAACCTGCAGAGCTTGCCGCGGGCACGCAGTTCCTGCCGTTCTATAACATGGCGGGTAGCAACAGTATCGATCTGGCAGTGATCCCGACCTCTTATCAGACCACCATCGCCTCAGCCTCGGGTAACGCCAATGCGCAGTCCGTGGGTGGCGCGTTGACGCAACTCGCACAGGCGAGCTCGGCGGGCACAGCATCTGCAGCACAGAACCAGTTGCTCTACGCCATCTCGGGTCAGACCTCTGCGCAGGGCATTGCCAACCTTGCACAAGGCATGTCCGGTGAGGTGTATGCGGCGAGCGTCGCAGTGATGGCACAAACTACCCAACGTACGCAACAAGCGGTGCTCAACCGTCTAGGCGACACGGCAGGTCTGGGGCTGAACATGCCCATGGCCAGCGCGAGTATGAACACTCAGGTGGGAGGTGCTCCAAGCGCAGCGGTCAGCTCCAACCCGAACGTCAACCCCAAGTCCGAAGCGAAGTCTTATGCCAACGGTAACGTCTGGGGTGAGCTCGCCTACCAGCGCGGCAATCGCGCAAGCGACAGCCAGTCCGGTGGCTGGGGCAGCAACCTGTATCAGCTGACGTTTGGCTCGGACTTTTACGCTTCCAACGGCACGGTTGCGGGTGCGGGCTTAGCACTGTCGAGTACCACGCTCAATCCCACCTATGGTGCCTCCACCATCCAGCAAGGCTCCTTGTTTGCCTACGGCAAGATGCCCGTCGAGAGCTTCGTGCTCGATGCGATGGCGAGCGTCGGTTTGAGCTCAAGCGACATCAAGCGCGGAGATGTGACGGGTCTGAGCGCAGGCTTTAGAAACAAGTCGGTCTCGGGCAACGATGTGATGGTTAGCCTAGGTCTGAGCCGTCCGTTCGAGACGGAGAGCGTGCGTCTGACGCCTTTTGCACGGGTGACCTGGCAGATGGTCTCGCAGTCCGGTGTCAATGAGGGTGATGTGGCCTCGGCGCTGAGTGTGAATCGCTACACAGGTAATGGCGTGCGCGGGGTGATCGGCTTGGCTGCGGGCTCCAAGGCCAACAATCCGATGACGGCCAAGAACACCTATCGTGCCTACGTAGGCGTGGGTGCGGACTCCTCGGGGCTGTTGAACCCCACACTCAACGCGTCGCTCGTGGGCATCAACACCAACATCACCACACCGAATGCAGGCACCGCGTTTGTGCAAGCAGGACTGTACGGCACAGCCAAGATGTCTGAGAACACCTTTGCCTATGCCGGCATCTCGGGTGAGGCACGCAGTGGTCAGACCTTGGGCACGATTAATGTGGGACTGAAGGTGCAGTTTTAACGTCCCACCTTAAAATTGATGGAGCGCTTGTGAATAATATGCTGCCCGCCGTCTGGCGACCTGATTTGGCCGCATTACTTCCTGCCAATCCTTCTACGGCAGGCGGTCCAGCGTTAGCTTGGTGGATCGCTTTTTTGTATCTGAGCTTAATCACTGTGCGTAGTTTGATCCATATGCTTGCTCCCGATGGTGGTGCACAGAGTATTGCCACCATTGACGTATCCGTTGCAGGCGGCGCGAATATTATTGCCATATTCGGTCAATGGGGCGCCATCCAGCTACTGTTAGCGTTGCTGCTCTGGGTGCTTTTGCTGCGTTATCGAGGATTAGTACCGCTTGTACTTCTTGTTTTTATGCTTGAGCCTGCCTTGAGAGCTTTCGAAGGCCATCTAAAACCAGTGATAACTGAAGGGGTTGCCCCAGGTGCAGAGTTCAACTGGATGGTCGAGCCAATACTTATCGCAACTTTTTTACTCTCTTTGTGTCCTGCGCGCATAAGGTTGGGCAGTTAGCTCAATGGTAGAGCTGGCTTTGGCGATATTGTTGCTGTGTATAATAGCGATCTTGCCATCCAAGGCATATACCAATCAAGCAAACCGTTCGCGTTTGCTTTTGATTGGGCGGTTAGCTCAGTGGTAGAGCACTGCCTTCACACGGCAGGGGTCACAAGTTCGAAACTTGTACCGCCCACCAAAAATCTTAATAAAATCAATAGCTTAAAACGGAACGTAAGTGCCTCACTTTGCAAAAAGTAAAACAAATACGGTGTTTTACTTTTTGTTCGCATTTTCAAATATTTTGTTTGGTTTGGTCGCACTTTTTCTCAACAGCAGATGCATCATGATCTGCGAGAAAACGAGTTTGCCTTGGTGCATGAGGGTTCCCCGCGAGAAGTCGCGAACAACCCAAAGTCTGCTCGAAATCAAAGTTGAAATCGAGACCAGACAAAATGACCGAATTTGGTAATAAAATCATTAACTTACAAGCTCTTGACGCGCAAACGTTGGGACACTACTGATTCCCAATGAAATCTTTAACTTTTAAATTCTTCTTAACGCTCACATTAATGTTCGGCGTATTAGGTCAGCCCAGTGCTGCAGACTATCCAAATGTTTTAGGCACTTGGGAGCGGGTCTCAGGATCAAGGGCAACCACAGGTACAGCACAAAATCAGCTCCCCCCTGCTATGAGTGCGTCAGGTGAGCTAGGTCTTCAAACATTAAGGATCTCAGAGCAAAAAGGGGGGGCTTTCGTCGGTGAGGCAAAATTAGAGACCGGTGAACGTTATTTACTTGCTGGTGCCTTTAGAAAAGATGGAAAACGTTATGTCATCTCAAGTGACATTGGTGCTCTATCTGGTGAAGTGGTGGGTAGTGAACTTGAGGTGTGTTTTACGACAATCTTAACGAACGTAAATATTGCTGGCTGCTACCAATTGAAAAAATTGAATCAGTAACTCATGTTATCCGACTGATTACAAAAGCATTTGAAACTACCTCATGAATTAAGGGTAAATGGCAGCACATCAAATCACAGCACTCATCAAACACGGCAAATTTTTTCTAAATAACGATCCTCAAAATCTCGTATCCCCTGTGCATGAGATAAGGTCATGCCAACCGAGTCTAGTCCTTGAATAAGCATATCGCGTTGCCAAGGATCCATCTCTACATGAATCGAAATTCCATCGGAGTATGAGAGTACAGTTTGTGTAGACAAATCAACCTGAATTTCGCAGCAACGCGGATCAGAGATTAACTGACTGATTCGATCGATATCCTCTTGAGGCAAGCTCAATGCAGGGACACCATTTCGAAAGCAATTATCACTAAAAATTCCACCAAAGCTCGTCCCTAATATGGCTCGAATACCAAGCTCTCTTAGGCCCCACACTGCGTGCTCTCGGCTTGAACCACAACCGAAGTTAGGACCTACCACCAAAAAACTAGCTTTTTCCCAAGGTGATTGATTCAGAACAAAATTTGGACGTGGTGCACCGCTCTCATCAAAGCGAAGCGCATACAACGTACCTTGAGATAAACCTTTACGATCAATACCTCTCAAAAACTGTTTAGGCATGATTTGATCTGTATCTAAATTTGGCAGTGACAATGCTGCTGCTATTCCTCGCACGCTTACAAACGGTTCCATTATGAGGCTCGCTGAGGAAAGAGTTTACGGACGTCCGTTAGTGCGCCATTAATCGCTGCGGCAGCAACCATAGCAGGACTCATTAAATGTGTTCTTGCACCAGGACCTTGTCTGCCTTCAAAGTTTCGGTTTGAACTTGACGCACATCGGTCACCTGGTGAAAGATGATCATCGTTCATTGCTACGCACATTGAGCAACCAGATTGCCGCCACTCAAATCCCGCAGCCTTAAAGACAAGATCAAGACCTTCTGCTTCTGCCTGTGCACGGACAGTACTCGAACCAGGAACAACCAACGCACGCACATGAGAAGCGACGCGCCTACCACGCAACACTTGCGCAGCCACACGTAAATCATCAAGCCTACTATTGGTACATGAACCAATAAATGCATGACTAATGGGCAATCCTTCCAGAGGCTGTCCTGGCTGAAGCCCCATATACTGCAACGCTCGCTCCATACTGCTACGCTGCATCAAGTCTGACTCATGCTCTGGTTCAGGCACGACACCATTAATTGCCACACCTTGATCAGGACTGGTTCCCCACGTCACTCTCGGCAACAAATCGGAGGCATCAAATTCGATCTCCCTATCAAATATAGCGTCTGGTTGAGTGCGAAGTTCTCGCCACTTCGCAACACATGCATCCCACTCATTTCCGGTTGGGACGCGAGACCTTCCATGTAAATAGTCAAACAAACGATCATCCGGAGCCACGATGCCACCACGTGCGGCAGCCTCGACAGCCATGTTGCACAGAGTCAGACGTCCTTCTATCTCCATCTGCTCAATGGCTGAACCTTGAAACTCAATGACATGACCTTGGGCACCGTCAGCACCAATACGTGCAATCAGCTCGAGTACGACATCCTTAGCACTTAACGCCTCGTTAAGCCGCCCATGAACCGTTACACGCATATTTTTTTGTGGACGATATATGAGTGTCTGCGTTGCCAATAGATGTTCGATTTCGCTGCTCCCAATGCCAAAACCGAGTGCTCCCATCGCGCCATGCGTTGTGGTGTGACTATCGCCTGCCGCGATCACCATACCTGGTAAGACAAAACCTTGTTCACTGACCACGACATGTTCAATGCCTTGACGCGCATCTAACATGCCAATAAATTCAATGCCGTGTTGATGGCAATTCTCTTCAAGCAAACTGACTTGACGGGCACGTGCATCATCAATAATTCGAACCGTAGCTTTTGTCCTGAGCGGTGTTGTCGAATTGACGTGATCAACAACAGCAAGCTGTGCTTGAGGACGCCACACTTTTCGCGCTTGACTATCTAAGGAGGCAAATGCCTGAGGGCTGGTGTATTCGTTGAGTACTTGTTTGTCTACATACAACAGAATCTGGCCACTATTGCCGATTTGACGCACCGTATGTGCATCGACGATACGTTGATATAAGGTTCGACCACTCATCTTTGGCGTACGTTCACTGACAAGTGTGCTCATTAAGAGCTCTCTTGAGCAGAAGTAAAAAATTGACTAAGTTCCTGATATGTTTCCTCAGGTGCCTGCTCGGTCGGATAGTGGCCACAAGGTAATTCAGCCATTCGAACAATGTGTGAGCAATATTTTGGCCACTCCACGCGAGGATCATGATGGTGGGCAGTGTGACTTTTTGCACCCCAAAGTATGAGAGCAGGGGGCTGCACCTTTCGCCCTGATTCAAAGTCGGCGGTATCCATGGGTAGATCGATCTCGAAAGCCGCCCTGTAGTCTTCACAGACCCCATGAATATTCTCTGGAGTACAGACTCGGATGTACTCGAGTATTTCTGTCTCGGTAAATCCACCTTTTCCTGGACCTTGCTTCATGAGCTTATCGCGGATATAAAACTCTTCGTTTCCTTTCAACAGAGTTTCGGGAAATCCTTTACGTTGTGCCATGAACCACCAGTGATACAGGTCCATTGCCATTTGTGCTTGAATATCTTTAAACACACAGTGTGTTGGCAAAATATCTAAAAAAGCGACGCGTGAAACTTTATCAGGATGGTCCATCGCCATACGAAAAGCGGTGCGTGCGCCACGATCATGACCCGCTAACGCAAATTTCTCAAACCCTAGTTGCTGCATGACTTCAACCTGATCTTGTGCCATACGCCTGAATGAATAATTGCTGTGATCAGGAAGCCCTTCGGGTTTATCGCTATCCCCATAACCACGCAGATCAGTCGTCACCACCGTGAACTGTTCGGCTAATTTTGGCGCGATACGTTCCCAACTTAACTGAGTCAAAGGATTGCCATGCAACAACAATAACGGCGGACCCGATCCGCGCTTACGACCCACAATGCTTACGCCCGGATCAGAGGTGGGTAAAACAAAAGATTCAATCGCGGATGACATATTGCCCTCAAAATATGATAAATACAGCTGACAATAACGCTCCAACTCAGTTTTGACAATCCAGAAAATAAAGAGGGCTAGTCGGCGAGCGGTCTTGAATGCGTACTCAGGCACGAATGGGTGGTAAATTAATCAGACAAAATTAAAATTTAAATGACCCCCTAGGGAGACAACCATGAAATTCGTCAAGACAACGCTATTGACTGCACTCACCTTGTGTGCCGGTTTGAGTCTCGCGCAACCTGCGCAGCCTCCACTGCCATTGGCTTCGCCAACTTCACAAGGCTTTTCTGAAGAAGGCGTGAAACGCATCAACGCATTTTTTGCGCAAGAGGTTGCCAATAATCGTATGCCAGGCGCAGTGTTAGCGGTTACCAAAAATGGCAAATTAGTGATTTACGAAGCCTACGGTTTCCGTAATAAGGCGACGAACACGCCCATGACCACGGACACTATCTTTCAGTTGGCCTCCATGACCAAGGTCATGACAGCCGTTAGTGCAATGACGTTTTACGAAGAAGGCAACCTACCCCTGACGACGCCAATTTCAAATTGGTTTCCTCAGTTTAAAGATCAGAAATTAGGCATGATCGGTGCAGATGGTGCCCTAACGACCGTCGCAAATAAGACGCCGATCAGCGTTCAAGATTTGATGCGTCATACCAGCGGCCTAACATATGGTGGTCGAGGTGCTACACCGATACACAAAGAGTTTCCTGGTGGTTCCGTGATTTCAGCGATGCAATATGACGGCAAAAGTGTGATCGATAAGCTCGCTGCCGCGCCTCTCCTGTATACGCCAGGTACCACGTGGGACTATGGTTTTGGTCTAGACGTACTTGGACTCATTCAAGAAAAGATGGCGAACAAACGTCTTGAAGAAGTCATGCGCGAACGCCTCTGGGACAAGGTCGGCATGAAGGACACCGGCTTTACGATGTCGGCTAAAGATGCCTCGCGCTTTGCGCAACCTTTGCCTGTGGATCCCTTGACCAACAAACCCCAGTCAATAGCCATCCTTACCAAGCCAATCAAATACGACTGTGGTGGTGGTTGTGCCTATGGCACTGCCGGTGATTACATTCGCTTTGGTCAAATGCTACTCAATGGCGGCTCCCTTGACGGCAAGCGCGTGTTAGGCCCTCAAACTGTTGCATTCATGACTGCGGATCATTTAGGTACACAAATTAAAAATCGTGTTGCGGTGACAGAGTCCTCCAGAGCGGAATATGGCTTTGGTTTGAGTGTTGCAGTTCGCAAAGACCGCGGTGTATCCGCTATCAACGGAAACGTTGGGGATTACACGTGGAACGGCGCCTATGGCACGATGTATTTCGCCGATCCAAAAGAGAATATGGTGGTGGTCATGATGGCGGCCACACCTGGAGACCTGCGTAAAGAGTACCGTGAGCGTGTCAATGCACTGATCTACGCTGCGTTGGAAAAGTAATATTGGTTATCATGCCCAAATAAAGCGATTGTTTCTGCTGGCATTTAAAAATGCTTAAGCAGTTTTTCTAGATTGAAAAAACTGTTTTTAAAATTTGGGCGTAATGACCAATAGATTTCTGGCTATTTACATGGCAGGGGTCACAAGTTCGAATCTTGTGCCGCCCACCAACAATATCTCCAATTGATTCAAGCACTGGGACCATCCCATATTACTTAGCCTTGCTAGGCGGGGCTAGTAGAATTGGATCAGAAATGACCGAATGGTGGCGGAAGGCTTTATCCTTTACGATCTGCACCTGAATGTCCTTTTTCACTTCGTGCAGATCATTGAACGATAGTTTGCCAAGCGGCATGTCGTAGTTGCCTGCGGCGATAGCATCTCGCAATGCAGAGCCCCCTTTCCCGGCGGTCTTCTTCAAGCCTTCAATCGCCACTGCCGTCGCTGTAAAGGACGCGGCAGCCACTAGGACGGCATTTGCATTTGTTGCCTTACGATAATCAGCCAGAAAAGCCTTGGTTACAGGGGCATCAGAGTCTCGGTCTAGCGAGGTCGTCACAAAGGTACCCTCGGACGCTGGCCCGGCAATTTCGATGAAGTTGTCGGAGTCATAACTTACCTGACCGATGATTTGAGCTGTCACTCCTGCAGCGCGCAACTGCCTGACCAGCGGGCCTGCAGTAAAAAAATAGCCCGTGGCATAGATCACCTCTGGCTGATCGGATTTAATCTTGTGCACCAGCGACTCAAACTGGCGATCGGACATTTCGTATTCATATTCAGTAACGATATTGATACCCAACTTAGGGGCTGCGTCTTTGAAACCATCAGCCAAAGCCCGACCAAAGTCATTCTTCATCGTCACTAGGACAACCTTCTTTTTACCTAGGTTTTTTACCAACTGAGCGCCTCCTCGACCTAGCACTTCTCCCATGACCGAGACTCGAAACATGTAGTCTCCAGTCAAGGTAATGTCAGGATCGATGGCGTAGGCGACGACATAGGGCACCTGTGCACGCTGAAAGATCGGTGCTGCAGCTTGCGTGGATGCTGAGTAAGAGCCAGAAACGGCTACGACCACCCGATCATTTTCAACCATCTTGGTGGCCGAAGTTACAGCCTCCTTGGGTGATGCTTGATCATCGTAAACCATCAGTTCGATTTTTTGACCTGCCACTCCACCGTTTGCATTGGACTGTTCAACTGCTAGCTTGGCACCCGCAAGTGCTGATTTGCCGTCGGCAGCAGCGAGACCAGTTAAAGGAACGTTGAAACCCATTTTGAGCTGAGCCCATGCTGGGGATGCAAAGAGGACTAGGGTCGTCGTAGCGAAAGTAAGAAATGAACATTGGTAGGTCCGTGATCGCATGAGCAAATCCTCTAAAAGACTGGCGTTAAACTAGGGTTGATGAGAGCGCTGGGGTCACAAGTTCGAACCTAGTGCCCCCTCACCAAAATATCATTTCAAGTTAATCGCGTGCTGCCATGTGTTATCTGAAAGATGTGTCGAGGTAACCGTACCCATTGCGCCCGCATATTTGCCTGTGCCGCCAATGACTGCCCTTTGCAACACTGCGCTACCCTTCAGTGTCGAATCGGCCTTTGGGTAAAGTCCGACACCTTGAATCAGAATGGTATCTTTTTCGTCAGGGCCGATTGAAAATACAGCCATGGTGATACGTCTTTCAATGCTTGAGGCCGAATTGCCTTGGCCAACGGTCGTCATCACCCAATCCATCACCACTTTTTGTTGGTCGGTTGTTTGCCCGTTAAATTGCCAAATGCGCTGATCACCTACTGAGTCACCCGGCACTCCAAGGTCAATGTAGGTTGGGGTGGGGACAGGTCCGTGATTGATTGTTAGGGACTGCTGAGCCGCGACTGGGGCAGCTAGAGCAAAGGTGACAACAACTAGTGATAAAAAACGTTTCATTTCGATCCTTAGTAAATGGTATCTCGTTGTAATTAAAAGTATTCGAAAGCCTCTGGATAAACATAGTATTGGCTAATCATCAATGTATCCAATGTAAATACACTTTTCTCGCAAAAGCTTGCTTTATTCATCATGACTAAAATATGATGCATTTGTCTAGTTGGCTCAATTACCAGAAAATGACATGACAATCTACGTCCAAAGCGCTACCCCCTTAACGCAATTTTGGCGTTTCTTGCTAGGTCTTCTATTGGTCTTGATGGCGTATCCTGCAATGTCCCAGCAAGAGTTCAAGGTCTTGCGAAGCGGTTGGTACCAGTGGGACCCTTATCAGTACGAAGCTGTTAAATACCAACTCAAGTATTTGACGGGTTTGGATGTGCAGTTGCTCAGGACCGTTTTTGGCAAAATGGGTATCGAACTGCAGATTGATCCGGTGAGCTGGCGTCAACATCAGCAGGATATTAAAGTCGGGACACGCGATATTGCGGGTGGCGCCTTCAGAAGCAAAGAGCGCGAGGAATATGCCTATTATTCGATCCCATATCGCTCTGAAAAAGATGTGTTGTTCGTACGAAAGGGCGAGCAGAAAAAGTTTAACTTCAATTCTGCTGAGGAGCTCGTCAAGATCCTTGAGTCTGGCACGTACAAGCTAGGTGTGATTGATGGATTTTTTTACGGTACCACGTTGATGCAATACATCAATGATCCTCGCTACGCTAATAGGATCATTAAGGCCAAAGACGATCTGGAGAATTTCACCAATTTGTTGGAGCATAAGATTGATGCGTTTCCGATTGATCATCTCGTCGGAGGGACCTTAGGATGGCGGCATGGGTGGCAAAAGCAGGTAGTGGAAATGCCAAACCCAGTGTTCGAAGACTCTATTCATGTGTTGTTTAGTAAAAAAACGATGAGTCTCGAGCTGGTCGAGCAGTTTAATCAAACGCTGCTTCAGATGCAAAAGAGCGGTGAATACAACAAGGTGATACGAGATTATCTGTTGCCTATTTTACTTGGGCAAACCGCAGGACAAACTTGGTTTTTTATTATCGATATCATTGGTACGATTGCGTTTGCAATCTCAGGCTTATTGCTCGCGCGACAGGGCAATTACAGCCTGTTTGGCGCACTTGTTCTTGCAGCACTCCCATCGATTGGTGGCGGTATCATGCGCGATATTTTAATTAATCGCGAGACACTCTCTGTTGTGAGATCCCCTGTTTATATAGCGACTATTTTTGCGACGGTGTTGTTTTTCTATTTGGTGTTCCATATAGAAGATTGGTATCGCCGAAAAACAAAAACGATCTACGGTCAAAAAAATATGTTTATCGGACGAATTTCTAATCATGCGGCGATTGATTTTTTCGACGCTCTGGGATTGTCGACTTTTGCGGTGGTGGGCGTGATCGTTGCAGTCGAAGCCAAGGTTCAGCCTCTGTGGTTGTGGGGCCCCATATTGGCTGCGCTGACAGGAGCTGGGGGCGGCATATTACGCGATGTGATTCGCGCCGATGCGAACAATCCAGGGCTTAAGGGTTCTTTCTACGCTGAGGTCGCTCTGATTTGGGGATTGATTCTGTCGCTGTTTTTAAACTGGTATTCTTTACAACCCAAGTATGAGTTGTTTCATTTGACGCTCGCGGTGGGTATTGTGATTGTGGGTGGAGTGATGACGAGGATTGCTGTGGTGTATTACAAAATCCGTAGTCCAATGTATTGACCGTTTTAATTTTGGTTAAGCACACTTGAATTGTGAGCGCATGAAAAAAATAGTGAATGTATTGATTTTTAAATTTCTGACATTACTTTTTTTTCTCTCTCCTGCATGGGGTCAGGCTGATTGGCATTCCCAAGTCTTGACGCTACCCGCGTCTCACGTTGTTTTGCTAGGCGAGCAACACGATGCTTCCGAGCATCAAACGCTTGCTAAGCTCAATCTAGCTTTACTCGTGAGCTCTCAGCGCCTTGCTGCCTTGGCATTGGAAATGGTAGATGAGGGTTTCAGTACCCGAGATATTTCTCCACAGGCGGATGAAGCGATGGTGCGCCATGCCTTAAAGTGGAATGACTTGGGATGGCCATGGCAGCGTTACGGCTCTATCGTGATGTTAGCTGTGCGCGCAGGTGTCCCTGTGGTGGGCGCAAACCTACCCCGTTCTGAAATGAGTGAAGTCATGAAAGATGCACGATGGGATTCAACAGTACCTGGGGCTGTTTTAAAAGAAACGCGGGAAAGCATGATCACAAGCCATTGCGGTCTTTTGCCTGAGGCTCAGGTACCCGGGATGGCACGCATTCAGATTGCGCGTAACGAACGCATGGCTCAAACAGTTAACCGCTTGATACAGAGGGATAAAACGGTTGTGTTGCTTGCAGGTGCTGAGCATGTCAAAAAAGATCGCGGCGTCCCGTTGATGATGTCTGCAGACGCATTAACGCAAGTTCTGGTTGTCTGGATGCACGCTGGCCCAATTGGATCTGAAGACTCAACGGTTGCGGATACCGTTTGGCAAACACCTCCTGTGCCATTTAAAGACTATTGCGCGGACTTAAAGCGCTCATTGAAATAAACGAATGACCCATTTAAATGACGAATGCTTTGTTTGCGTTGACTGAATTTTTTTCGCGTTAGGTTAAGGCGTAACTGGTACTGCGTCCTCCTGTATCTGTCCGACGTAAAATACCGCGCTCCACCAAATCATTAATATCTCGCAGCGCTGTATCGGAAGAGCATTTGCTGATCGCAGCCCATTTTTTGTTGCTCAGTTTTCCTTCAAAACCATCGAGCATACGATTGAGCACTTTGATTTGTCGCGCATTGAGGGGCGTGCTTGCCCAGCGCGTCCAGAAGTTTGCTTTGCTCAATACGTTGGATAGGACACTGTCAGCTTCTTGTAGCGCACGTAACAGACAGGCGAGAAACCAACTGAGCCACTCGGTTGCCTCCAGGTTTCCCTTTTGCGTCTTCTCAAGTAGGGCGTAATAGTCTTTACGTTCCTTTTGAATCTGGGCGGAGAGGCTGTAAAAACGTTGTTCGCTCTGATCCGCTCGGGCCAGAGAGAGATCGCCGATAGCGCGTGCGATACGACCGTTTCCATCGTCAAAGGGATGGACCGTCACAAACCAAAGATGGGCCAGACCGGCCTTTATCAGGGGATCAAGCTCTTGATAAGTTTCAAACCATAGCAAAAAATCAGCGATCTCGGAGGGCAATCGAGCGGCGGGTGGCGCCTCAAAGTGCACGCGTCGTTTGTATGTGGCGCCTGAAACAACTTGCATGGGGCCTTGGACATCATTGCGCCATACGCCCACATTGATCTCTGACTGGCTTCGTTGTTCTGTGGGAAATAAAGCAGTGTGCCAGTCGGTGAGTCTCTGAGCCGTAAGAGGCGTGTGGTGAGCGCGCGTGGCGTCAAGGATCATTTCTACTACGCCATCGACGTGTCGATTCGCAGGCGCGATTGCACCGATATCAACGCCGAGTCTGGTGGCGATTGAGGAGCGAACAGAGTCCGGACTGAGATGCTCTCCTTCGATTTCACTTGTTTTGAGTACATCCTCAGTGAGGGCCTCAAGTGTGGCATGGGACTTGGCGCTGACACCTTGATCGCGCATGCGACCGAGCAGTTGACCTAAAGCTTGGTGAACTTGAGCGAGCAGAGGTGTCAGCGCGCTTGCGTTGTAGCGCCACTGAGGCCAGTCTGGAAGTTGCCAGACATAAATATAATCGCCGCTTTTCATGCGGTGATTATAGGCTTTATTCACCGCAAAGTCAATTATTCACCGCATTAAATGCGGTGAATCAAGGCCTCGTCCGCGTCGTTTTCGCCAGCTTCGTCCAAGGCAAATCCGCTGGATCGGCAGCCATCGGACCCGCCGCTTTCGCCACCAAAATATGGGAGGCAATGGGTGTGAAATCCGCCCGAAAATGGTTGGAGCTTTTTACAACCAGCACTTTCATCGTCTCGGGATGCACGCCCAACATCCTAAAAAGTTCGCGATCCAAGAGTTGTTTTTTACCGCTCGCTACCGCGACCAGTACACCCTCGATTTCAAGCAGAGCGCACGGTCCGAGTCCAATTCGCGAGCCCGTCATCATGGGACCTTTGAGTGTCACCTTGCCATCCGAGAGTGCTTTGACTTTATAGGTACCCTGCACAGGGGGGTCGCTGAGTTGTCCTGTAAAGGTCGGTACGGCTGTGCCGATCGACGTTGTGATGGACGAGCCAAGACCGGCTTCATGAGCTAGGGTGGCTGTCTTCGGATCAAACAACAGTCCGAGCGCAACTTTTCCAGGCAGCCTTTTGCCTGCGCCTTTTTCAAGCAAGGCACGCAACAGACCTGTTGTATTGCTGTCACCGCCGGCGCCTGGGTTGTCTTGCGTGTCAGCGATCACTACAGGCTTTTCGTTTGTCTCGCCAAGCAGACAGGCACGCTCGACCGCATCGCGTGCGGAAAACATGTCGAGTGCCCACTGCGTAGGTTCGCTTACGTTTGCGTACAGTCGCTGCACCGCAGCCTCGGCGCGGTCACCATAGCCCCAGACCATTGGCGCGCATTCCTCGATATCCGAGGCTGGAAACGCCATACAAAAACTCAGACAGGTGTCAAACTCGCGATCCAGATCAGCGAGCTCGGCGTAGCGTGACTGTGCGGGTTCGAGCCAAGTGCTCTGTGCATTCAGTGGAATCAGGTAAGGCAGACGACGGAACGCCATGGGCTCTTTCGCTCCGCGCTTGATGCGCCGTTTTAAAAGCTTTGCTGCCAGCTCGCCAGTCTTGGCCATATCGACGTGGGGATAGGTACGGTAAGAAACCAGAGCATCGGCTTCGGCCAGCATGCGATGCGTGACGTTGGCATGCAGATCCAAGCTCGCGACGATGGGCATCTTGGGACCGACGATTGCACGGATGCGGGCAATGAGCTCGCCCTCAGTATCATCGATATGCTCGGCAACCGCGGCACCATGTAAATCGAGATATACCGCATCAAAACCGCCGCGACGAATATCAACCAAGATCGCCTCACTGATGCGCTCGAACGCGTCGCGCGTAACGTGCGCAGACGGAATCGCACCACACCAGGAACCGGGCACTAGCTTCCAGCCTTCGAGCCGCGCGGCCTCCATAAATCCAGCGATGGGTATGTTGACGTCACGCAAACTGTCGAGCATGGGCTGACCCGTGATAAAGGCAGGAAAGGACTCGCCGCGGTTAAACGCGGCCCAGTCTGCCTTGGTGGGTGCAAAGGTGTTTGTTTCGTGCTGATAGCCTGCGACGTAGATGTTCAACATTGGACTCCATTGGAAGAGATGCGTCTGAGTAGCGCACCTCACATCATACGATTTAATTCAACTTTATTTAGCCAAATACGTTACTGAAGCTAGCTTGGAAAAATGCGCATCAAACGTCATTAGCTGAGCTCGATGATATTGAGATGTGGCATATACAATGGCATCGGCTGCCGCTAGCTTGTACTTGCGGTGACACTCTGATGCCATTAATGCGATATCAGTGTCGAGCGGAGTCACGATACATTTTTGTGTGTAAGCAATCACAGAATCTGAACGCTCCTCTCCAAGCTCTCTGGTGAGCCATTTCGACAGTTCAAGTTGAACAATAGTAGGGACGATACAAAATTCTTTGGATGGAAATTTGCTACTGAGTTTTTTGCCGTGCTGACTATCTGTGAGCCATTCGATCCAAGCTGAGGTGTCTACGACATAAAGCTGCTTGGATGCCATTAAAAACGATCCTTGCGATTTCGGTAATTGTCGGGATTGGCACCTTTGGCAATCCCACGGAGCTGATTCAGTTCGGGCACGGGCATCACCAACAGGCCGTCACCTTTGGGTAGAAAGACAAACTCTTGTCCGGCAGACCATTGCATCGTTTCTCTGATCTCTTTGGGAATAGAAATTTGAAACTTGCTTGAGAGAGTGGCTGTATTAGACATTTCTGGTTTAATCCATATCGATGGTATTTTAGTAAGAATACAAAGCATAGGCCATGCTGTCAATCGGTTGCAATATTTAATTCTCTCTACGACAAGGGGATTTGTTAAAATTTGATCGTATTTTCGCCTTTAGTTTTTCCAATACAGCCAAAAGCATTACAACAATGGAAGAAAACATCTGGTTTCGCTGTTGATGCCTGGTCAGCCTACAAACAATAAAATTTTTTTCAAGTATGAATGTGATGGCAACCAATTATGTTTTTAATTTTGATGCGCTCATACTCGGTTGCGTCACGATCGTGTTGTGCTTGATCGTACAGGCTCTTTTTGTGATGCTTGTCACCACTAAATTTAAAAATGGTGTGAGTAAGCTCGTGAACGAAGGCCGCTGGGTGATAGCGCAAAGCGTATTTTTTGCCGGTATCCTGTTGCTGTTGATTTCACATTTAGTGCAAATTTATATCTGGGGTTTATCGCTCAACCTATTCGATATTATTCCCAATCAACATCAGGCCATGGTGTTTGCCGGTAGCACCTACACCACAGTCGGCTTTGTGACGGATCCTCTAACGGACCACTGGCAACTCATCACCGTCATTATGGCTTGCTCCGGATTTTTCTCGTTTGGCTGGAGTACGGCAGTGATGTTTCTGCTTTCTCAAGCGCTGTTTCCCTCGGAAAAGTGAAGGGGTCCTAACTCATATCGCTGTTTTTATCGCTTGGGTAGCGCGTGCTGGTAAAGCGAACAACCAAAATTGATAAGGCAATTGCGAGAGTCGTGCCGCCCACAGCAAGCATTTCGGTGATGTTGATGGGTACGTGACTCATGATATCAACCATGTGTCGGGTCAGCGCTGTGATGGCGATGTAGAGCAAAAACCGCACAGGCATATGATTGGTTTTAAAGTAAATCCCGACCATCGCGCCGATTTCTAGGTAAATAAACAGCAGCAAAAGATCTGGAATGGTTGCGTGATGTTTTTGAAATAAATCAAAAAACGTCCATCCGGCTGCCCAGAACGTGGCCGCACCGATGGCGAACAACGCAAATCTGTGAAAAATACCCACACAGAGGTTGCCGAGTCGATCAAGCTCTGTAAGTTTGTTATCCATGATTGACCTTTAGAAATTAGCCCACATGCTGATTAAGTGCATTTCTACCCTACTAAGACAATAACACCGTTTAAACGTCAATCCTGCCGCGGCAGTCTTCACCTAAAAGTGACGACTGCACGGCCTCTGATGCCTGCCTGCATGACTTTAGCGCAATGGTCGAGTAGATGTTCGAACTGAATCGGATAGGCGATTTGATGGAGATGTTTGGGGTGGAGATCACCACCTTTTGCCATCCGCGCCCATATTGCTCCGCGCTCCGGGACAGGATGATTGCCGTTAATGCCAACCAGTGATACCGATCTCAGGATGAAGGGATAAATAGAAGTCGTTAAAGTTTCGCTGGCTGCATTTCCAAAAGCACAGATTACTGCGTATTTTTTTGCAGAGCGTAAAACGGCATCGAGAGGTGCGCCGCCAACAGCATCAATCGCGCCTGCCCAGCGTTGTTCTTCTAGGGGTTTATCACCGCCTGCGATTTCATCGCGTCCAATCACACGACTCGCACCGATGGATTTTAAATAGTCCTTTTCAGATTTTTTGCCCGTACTGGCGACGACCTCGTAGCCTAAGCCAGCAAGCATGTCGATGGCAAAGGAGGAGCTTCCGCCTGTTCCGCCGGTCACAATAATCGGTCCATCAGTCGTTTTGACTCGTCGTTCAATTTCGACGACAGCGACAGCAGAAGTGTAAGCGGCGAGACCCATTGCCACGGCCTCAAAGGCATCCATTCCGACAGGAATGCGTCCGATCCACTTAGCGGGTACGCGTACAAATTCACTGTAGGCACCATCGCGTTTCATACCAAAGTCACGCCCGCCTTGAACGGTGACTAAGTCGCCTGTCTTGAAGTCAGTGTGACTAGATTCGACAACAGTACCCGCCATTTCGATACCTGGAATGCAAGGAAACCTTCCAATGACGTTGCCAACACCCATCACGCCGCGCGCATCTTTATAGTTGACCGCGGCAAATTGTGTCTTGATGACGACTTCTCCTGGGTCAAGATCATCAAGAGTTTGCTCTACCCACCGACTGATACGCTTGCCATCCTCGAGGTATTGTCTGATTGCTTTGAACGTCATGCTATCTGCCCCACTTTGTTTTATGTTTGTCTTTGCACGATGACGCCTTGCGCGATCAAGGCATCGATTTGAGCTTGATCCAAGCCGTACTCAGCGAGAACTTCGCAGGTGTGTTCGCCAAGCGCTGGCGGTCCATAGCGCACGCGCGATTGGGCGTTTCTATCGCCCACGGCGAGTCCTGGCATTTTGACGCTTCCTGCGATGGCATTAGAAGTGTCAACGATCAACCCGTTGTGTTTGAGTTGTGGTGACTCCATCACCATATCGTAATCAGCGATTGGACCGCATATGATGTCCTGCGCTTCCATCAGTGTCTGCCACTCTGCGGACGTCTTAGACGCGAGCAAGACGGTTAACTCTTTCATGAGTTTTTTCCGATTCGTCACACGCAAGGCAATGGTGGCAAAGTCTGGGTGAGACGCTAACTCTGGCTTGTAGAGTAGTTTGCAAAGAGCAGGCCAGCGATCGTCATGATAGGCTGCGATCATGAGCCAGCCATCTTTCGTTGGATAGGCTTCATTCGGAGCAGAGTAGGGCGCAGCCGTACCAATTCGGATGGGTTTTTCACCGCTAGACAAATACGATGCGATGGCGGACTGTTGAAACATAATCGCACTGTTATAGAGTGACATGTCGAGATGTTGTCCCTGACCTGTCGCTTCGACGACACGCAAAGCCGCCATCACGGTACTGGTCGTTAAAAAGCCTGTCACCATATCGACTGCGGGCACGAGGACTTTCATCGGCGGTGAGTCTTCATCGCCGATATTGCTCATGAGGCCAGAGACGGCCTGTACGATCCCGTCTACACCTGGTTTGTCACGCCAGGGTCCTGTCTGACCGTAGGCAGAGACAGAAGCAAAGATGATTTTCGGATTAACGGCTCGCAGATCCTCGTAACCAATACCAAGACGCGCCATGACGCCAGGTCTAAAGCTTTCAAGCACGACATCTGTGGTTTGCGCCAATTGCAAAATTAAAGCAGCGCCTCCTGGCTTTTTTAAGTCAATGATGAGGGAGCGTTTATTGCGGTTAAAAGACATCGACACAACTGATTCGCCGTTTTGCCAGGGCGGACCAAGTTTGCGGCCGATGTCTCCGCTAGGCGCTTCTACCTTGATGACCTCGGCGCCCATATCACCCATTTGCATACCGGCCAAGGGGCCAGCACCGATCTGTGTAAAGTCGAGGACGCGCACGCCCTCTAATGCCTTGTTAATCGCGGGCATTTGATCAGACATAGTGTTCTCTAATTAGTCGAGTTTGAGGCCGATATTGTTAATGGCTTTTTGCCAGTACGTAAGATCTTGCTTAATGAGTGCGGTCATTTGCGCAGGATCCAGATAGCTTTCAACAAAGCCTTGACGCTCTAATTGAGCTTTAGTTTGTGGGTCCCTCAACGCATCACGAATAGAAGCTGAAATTTTGGCGACGATTTCTTTGGGTGTGTTGGCAGGCGCGAGGACGGAGTACCAGAGTGGAACGTTATAACCTTTGAGTCCGCCCTCTTCGATGGTTGGAACATCCGGCATGGTAGGTGAGCGCTGCGGGGTTGATACCGCAATTGCACGCACTTTACCTGTTTTGACATGTTGTTCCAGTGAAGCCATGGTGCCAATCGTCGCTTGGACCTGACCACCAATCAAATCAACGATGGAGGGCGAAGTGCCTTTGTAAGGGACGTGGGTGACTTTGACGCCAGCATCGAAATTAAATACTTCGAAAGCGATGTGTTGAGGTGTGCCCAAGCCAGGAGTGCTGTAGTTCAGTGACCCTGGCTTTGCTTTAGCTAGCGCAATGAATTCTTTGAGATTCTTTGCAGGCACTTCTGGATTGATCGCTAAGAGCATGGGGACTGATGCGATTTGCGCGATAGGGGAGAAATCCTTGGCAATATCAAAAGGTAACTTTGAATAAATCCATGGGTTCATCGTGACCTGGTTGGACGCGATCACAATGGTGTATCCATCCGGAGGAGATTTCGCAACAAAGTCAGCACCGATATTGCCACCTGCACCGGCTCGATTATCAATCACGACTTGCTGACCAAGAAGCTCAGACATTTTTGGTGCAAGCGCGCGAGCAAGGATATCGTTACCGCCTCCTGGTGGAAAAGGAACCACGAAACGGATGGGTTTGTTAGGAAAGGATTGTGCAGCGGACTGTGCGCCCACTAAGGGCGCAGCTATCAAAGATACGATAGCCAATACAAGCGATATTATTTTTTTCATAACATCTCCACTAAATGGGTTGTTCGGATATGGAACAAGATCTCATATTACACATTAGTGCAGCAACTATTCGTCCAGAAAGTGGAAGAAAAAGGTGGAGCTCCTCTTTGAGTCATCAATGCTATCGTGGGTGTTCAGTCAACCTCAATTGAACGGTGGTTATGATGAAAGCATGGATCACTGCCTTGCTATTTTTTTTCAATGCCACGCTCGTGGCCGGAGCAAATCCTATGATGGATGACTTTTCGGGAAAACCTGAAGCACGCTGGGAGTTTTTGACGGATCAGGTGATGGGTGGCGTCTCGACCGGCAAGATGAGTTTTGTGACCGTTGATGGTCGTCCTGTCGCGCATCTGTCGGGCACGGTGAGTACGGCCAATCGTGGTGGTTTTATTCAGTTTCGTACCGCACTCAAAGAGCCTTTGACAGAAACTGTCTCTGGAGTCGAGATCACCGTTAAAGGCAATGGTGAGCGGTATTTTGTGCATCTACGTACTTCATGGACCTTGTTGCCTTGGCAGTACTATCAGGCAGGCTTTGAGACGACAGGTGAGTGGCAGACGCTGAAGCTTTCTTGGTCAGAATTTAAGCCATCTGGGAAAATGCTATGGCAAACGCCTAGTCCTAGTTCTGTTCGCTCTTTAGGGATTGTGGCTTTTGGCAAGGACTATGAGGCAGACCTCTGGATTCAGAAAGTCGGCTTTTATTGAATTTTTAATGAATTTTTTTGGCTTCAAGCGCGCTAAACTTTAATCGCTCTAAACGTCAAATTGATGCGTGGGCCAACAGGTCTTACCGTTTTCACGAGGCTGTGATTCCAACATTCTTGTGTGGGTGCGTGCATGAGCAGCACACTGCCGTTTTCCAACAATAAGGATGCGTTTGTTTTGTCAGTCTTGTGTTTGAAAGAGAATTTACGTTCCCCGCCTAGGCTTAGAGAAGCAATGGGCGCGTTCTGATCAAGCTCAGGCTCATCGTCGCTGTGCCATCCCATGCCTTCGCTCCCGTCGTGATAGAGATTGAGTAAGCAGGAGTTGAAGCTCCACTGTGCGATTTCCTCGAGAGTGCTTTTGATGTGCAACAACTCAGTTGTCCAAGACTGTGGTTCTTTTTTTACCCCTGAATAGGTGTAGGAACATCCTGGGTCGCCGACCCAGGCAACTTTTCTTTTGGTGGTAATGAGCTTGCCAAACATATAGAGTTGATCGACACGCCAATCTAATGACTGTAGGAGTGACGTTGACCACAAAGCACAGTCGTTCTCGTTGAAAACGGCAGGGAAATATTGGACGAAGCCATCTTTTGGCAGAAGATTGAGAGATGAGCTGATGTGACTGGCTTGGAATAAATTCGCTTGCATGGGTGGCCAGGCAAAGGTGCTACCGTTCGCTTGAAACGGACTCGTCATCGATCAGAGCAGAGCGCTCTTTGAGCGAGCTGCAGATAAATAAATAAACCGTGACGGCGATCAGAATCTGGAAGGGCAAAAGAGCCAGAATCATAAAAAAACCAGTGGCCATAAAACTGCCATAAGCTTCGTCTGAGGTAGCTGACAAAAGGAACCCAATAAAAATGAGCGTGGACAACAAGGGGCCACTTGAGGTCACCAGGGTTGTCCACCGCCAGAAGTAAGGCGGATGATAACGATAAGTTGTTTTGACGGGCAGCCAACTGAACCAGGCCACAAAACAAAGATAGGCGATAACGTAAAAAATGCCGTCCACAGGATGCTGACTTTTTTATATGAACATATGGCTAGCTTAGATCTAATTTTCGTTGCGGAGTCCTTAAATGAACTAAGCCATTATTCCTTCTTGGCTTTCTAAAAAATACTTAATTTTTTAAAGTAGTATGTGGTTAATTTCTTTTCACTCCACCAAAAATAATAGTGTTGGGTTCATTGCTTCGAGAGGAGATCTATGAAACTATCTTGGTGGTTTGTCATAAAACTGCCATTTATTTGTCAAATTTATTTCATAGAGGCAGTGCATTATCGGAAGGTTATTCATCTAATATTGGAGTTCTTATGAAAGCACTACGTTATTTGACGCTAGCGGCTGCCGCACTGGTCAGTATGCAAGCTCAAGCGATGGATCCTCGTTTCTCAGATGCGAATGGCGATATGGTGGCGGATGCTCCCAAGGACGCCAAGCAGTGGATTGATCCTGCCACTTTAGTGTTTGCTTACACCCCAGTTGAAGATCCTGCGGTCTATGCAAAGGTTTGGCAAGAATTTATCGATCACCTTGCTAAAACAACCGGTAAGCGCGTGCAGTTTTTCCCTGTTCAAAGCAATGCTGCCCAGATCGAAGCCATGAGAGCGGGACGTTTGCATGTGGCAGGCTTTAATACTGGCTCCAATCCAATCGCAGTGAACTGCGCTGGTTTTGTACCCGTTGCGATGATGGCATCAAAAGACAATCAATACGGCTACGAGATGGAGATCATTACCCATCCTGGCAGTGGTATCGAAAAGATTCAAGACATCAAAGGTAAGCGACTTGCTTTTACCTCAGAGACTTCCAATTCTGGTTACAAAGCGCCTTCAGCCCTGTTGAGCAAACAGTTCAAAATGGAAGCGGGTAAAGACTACACGCCCGTTTTTAGTGGCAAGCATGATAATTCGATTTTAGGTGTGGCGAACAAAGACTATCCAGCTGCCGCTATTGCTAACTCGGTCAAGTTGCGCATGGAAGCACGCGGTACGGTCAAACCGGATCAAACTAAAGTCATCTACAAGTCAGAGACATTTCCAACGACGGGTTATGGCTATGTGTACAACCTGAAGCCTGAATTGGCCGAGAAGGTGAAGCAGGCCTTCTTCACGTTTAACTGGGAAGGTACAGCACTGGCGAAAGAGTTCAACAAGACGGCTCCTCCGCAAGAGAAGTTCATGCCGATTACTTACAAAGAGCACTGGACCGTCGTGCGCGACATCGACAATGCAATGAACGTCAAGTACACGTGCAAGTAAGGCGATTGAAATGCTAGAACTGCAGCAATTGGAAAAACGCTATCCGACAGGTGACTTGGCGCTCAAGGGCGTTTCGTTGAATGTGGGTGCGGGTGAAGTGTTGGGGTTGATCGGCCCATCGGGTGCCGGCAAATCCACGCTGATCCGCTGCGTCAACCGATTGGTGCAGCCTAGTGGCGGCAAGATCTTGTTAGAAGGTCAGGATTTGAGTCATCTTGGATCTGCGGGCTTGCGACGCGCGCGCCGTCAAATTGGAATGATTTTTCAAGAATATGCCTTGGTCGAGCGACTGACCGTGATGGAGAATCTTCTGTCCGGTCGTCTCGGTTACACCGGATTTTGGGCGAGTTGGTATCGTCGTTTTCAGCAGCAAGATGTTACGCAAGCCTATGCGCTGTTGGATCGCGTGGGTTTAGGCGGTATGGAAAATAAACGCGCCGATGCCTTGTCTGGCGGTCAACGACAGCGCGTGGGTATCGCTCGCGCCTTGATGCAAAGTCCCAAGCTCTTGCTTGTGGATGAGCCGACCGCGAGTCTCGATCCCAAAACATCGCGGCAAGTTATGCGTCTGATTTTGGAGCTCTGTCAGGAACGTTCCTTAGCAGCGATTGTCAACATTCACGATGTTGTGTTGGCGACGGAGTTTTTGCCGCGGATTGTGGGTCTGCGTGCGGGCAGCGTGGTCTATGATGGTGTCGCTGCGGGCGTAGATCGTCACGTGCTGACACAGATTTACGGTGACGAGGACTGGAGCACGATTACGCAGCATTTGGATCGTAATCGAGCCCCTGCGTCGAGAGCACCTCTTGATCTCTTGGCTGCTGTGGAATGACTGAACCTAGCCCGAGTGCGACACACCCAGTGCGTTGGCGCCGACCCCCTTTTATCAAAAGTGCTGCTCTGCGTTGGTCACTGATTCTCGGCGCAGTTCTTTATCTTGTTCTGGCGATCAGTTCAATTGAGGTGAACTGGCAGCGCGTTATTTTGGGCCTTGAGCGTGGCTGGGCCTTTGTGGAGGGCTTTCTACAGCCAGACTTTACAAGTCGTAAAGAAGATATCTTGATTGGTTTTCAAGAAAGCGTCACGATGGCGATCACCTCAACTTTTGTCGGTGTGTTCTTGTCGATTCCTGTCGCTGTGGGCGCTGCGAGTAACCTCGCGCCACACTGGATTTACGTGAGTTGTCGTGCCTTGATCGCGGTGTCTCGCACATTAAATGAAATTATCGTGGCGATCTTTTTGGTGGCTATGTTTGGTTTTGGTCCCTTCGCTGGATTTTTAACATTGACGTTTGCGACGATCGGCTTCATGGCTAAGCTGATGGCTGAGGATATCGAGGAAATACAGCCCTCCCAACTCGAAGCCCTACGCGCGACAGGTGCAGGGTATCTACAGGTCTTAGACTTCGCGGTCTTGTCCCAAGTGATGCCGCGTTTGCTGGGATTGTCTTTATATCGACTGGACATTAATTTTCGTGAATCAGCCGTGATTGGCATTGTGGGTGCGGGTGGGATTGGCGCGACCCTCAATACGGCGATGGATCGCTATGAGTTTGATTCCGCAGCGGCGATTATTTTGATCATTATCGTGATTGTGATGATCGCTGAGTATGGGTCGAGTTGGTTGAGAAAGAATATCCAATGACCATGACAACGCCGATGACATCAACAGCAGCACCTATTCAATCTTGGGAAAAGCGTACGCCTCGTGCTAGTGTGCTGGTGTTTATGGGTTGGGTGATCGCGCTGGCTTTCGTCACGTGGTGTTTCCAGGTCATGACAAAAGACACCATTTGGGCATTTGTGTTGGATGCGCCCAAACAAGCTGCAGACATTGGTAGCAGGATGATGCCTCCGAACTGGGGTTATGTGCATGAACTCTTGTGGCCGATTTGGGAGACAATCAATATTGCAACGCTTGGCACGTTGATCGGAATTGTTCTAGCGGTACCGATTGCTTTCTTAGCTGCCCGCAACACGACGCCAAGTAAGCGGTTCATTCGTCCTGTCGCCTTGTTTATTATTGTGGCATCACGCTCGATTAACTCGTTGATTTGGGCTTTACTGCTTGTGGCGATCCTGGGTCCAGGTCTGCTTGCAGGCATTATTGCCATTGCTTTGCGCTCTATTGGGTTTATCGGCAAGCTCTTGTATGAGGCGATCGAAGAAATTGATGTTGATCAAGTCGAAGCCATTGAAGCAACAGGCGCCTCGACAGCCCAAGTGATGACCTGGGGCGTCGTGCCCCAAGTGGCTCCCACACTTGCTGGTATTTCCATGTTTCGCTGGGACATCAACATACGCGAGTCCACTGTGCTCGGTTTGGTCGGTGCGGGCGGAATTGGGGTCAAACTCGAGGGTGCTCTTGGTACGCTTGCCTGGCCTAAAGTCACCACGATCTTGTTAGTGATCTTTGTGACTGTGCTGATCAGTGAGTGGATAACTGCCAAGGTTCGCCAAAAATTAATCTAATAATACGCCATTTGGAGTATTTATTGACAAGCGCTATCTGTTCTGTTTTGATACCTCAATTGCTAAAATTACCTCTGTAATTGGTATTTTTATACCACTCTGTGGTGATTCTTTTTTCTACTCAGGAGATGTCCATGACGACCGAGTCCGTTCCAAAAATCCTCGATTTACCCATCGGAATCTCAGCGACAGGTTTACGTCAAGAGTTCGATAGCATCGGCAAGGTTCAAGTGCCAGCCGATCACTACTGGGGTGCGCAGACACAGCGTAGCTTGATTCACTTCAACATTGGTCATGACAAGATGCCCAAAGAGGTCTATCACGCCTATGGTTTTGTTAAAAAAGCGGCGGCGATCGTGAACACGAAAGCAGGGCGTTTGCCAGCTTGGAAAGGTCAGCTGATTCAAAAGGTTGCGGACGAAGTCATTAGCGGCCAACTGGATGCCGAGTTCCCTTTGTATGTTTGGCAGACAGGTTCTGGTACGCAATCCAACATGAACGTGAACGAGGTCATCTCGAACCGTTGCATTCAATTAGTGGGTGGAACGTTAGGTGCGCAAGAGCCTGTGCACCCGAATGACCATGTCAACATGGGCCAGTCGAGCAACGACACATTTCCAACTGCGATGCATATCGCCGCCTACAAAATGGCAACGGAAAAAACAATTCCTGCCTTGAAGCGTTT
>Ga0247843_1003163_pt1 | contig 27714 bp, 21 predicted proteins | sample LaCruzMarch2017__FD_192420 | JGI IMG/M metagenome (GOLD analysis project Ga0247843, IMG submission 192420) | Freshwater microbial communities from meromictic Lake La Cruz, Castile-La Mancha, Spain - LaCruzMarch2017_8m | ecosystem: Environmental > Aquatic > Freshwater > Lake | place: Spain... | reverse complement strand
CTGACCTGGCACAATATCCATTACTACCAGACCCTCATGGCGCGCCTGCGCACGGCGATCCTGGCCGGGCGCTTCGCCGCCGAGGTGGCGGCCATCGAAGCCGGCTGGGCGGCGGGCGAGGCGGAGGCGGCCGCATGAGCGCGCATACCGATGTCTCCGGCCTGACCATGCTGGGTCATGCCGCCGCGCAGCCCGCCAGCCCTGCGGCGGCGGTGCTGGAGCGCGTGCCGAACCCGCATCCGGACGTATCCTATTGCGTGCGCTTCGTGGCGCCGGAATTCACCAGCCTCTGCCCGATGACCGGTCAGCCGGATTTCGCGCATCTGGTGATCGACTATGTCCCCAGCGCCTGGCTGGTGGAGAGCAAGAGCCTCAAGCTGTTCCTCACCAGCTTCCGCAACCATGGCAGCTTCCATGAGGCCTGCACGCTGCATGTGGCGCGGCGCATCGTGGCGGTGACGGAACCGGCCTGGCTGCGCATCGGCGGCTATTGGTATCCGCGGGGGGGGATTCCCATCGACGTCTTCTGGCAAACGGGGGCGCCGCCCGATGGCGTCTGGATCCCGGACCAGGGTGTTGCGCCCTATCGGGGCCGTGGCTGACGCGCCGAGGGTTGGTGGCGGCCGGTGATCGGCCATCCGCCGGGGTTGGCGACGCTCAGCCCCGAGGAGTTGCCAGATTTTCGGCGCCCGGCGGGATGTCACCAATCGCGATGTCGATCGCGTAGGCGCGGCGCTCGCCCGGCGCCAGCAGCGGGATCGGCGCATCGCGGGGGATGGAGACCGGTTCCAGCGCCAGCACGCAAACATTCGGGCGCAGATCGTGCCAAAGCTGGAAGTGCGGCAGCGTCGTCGGATCGAAACGCAGCGTCAGCCCGACCCCTTCGCTGGAGGTCAGGCCGGCAACACCATCGCGCGAGGGCAGGATGGTGACCGTCGGCGTCGCCGCGGCATCGCCCGGGGCATGCGGAATGCCGAGCGGCACGCCATCCAACGTCACCGCCACGCCGGGCGCGACCAGCGGCCAGCCGAAATTCAGGTGATACAGGATGGCGTGCGGCGCGGCGGTGGGGCCGATATTCTCCACCGTGTCGCGCAGGCGCAGCACCGTGCCGCCCGCCTCCGCTTCGATGCGTCGGCGCAGCAGCAGCGCGGGGCCGCCGGTGCGCGCCTCGACAATCTCACCCTCCACTTCCAGCCGCCCCTCCGCCTCGCGGCAGAGGGTGATGCGCGCCGGCGTATAGGGCAGGCGGCCATGCAGCGGGTTGCCCTGTGCGGGCTGGCGGATGTGCGACAGGCCGCAGGTGACCAGCGCGCCGCCGAACAGCCTGCCGAAGCCATGGCCGCCTTCTTCCTCGGCACGGCGAAAGGCGCCGTGCAGAAAACCCTGCGGCGGCATCCAGCCAAGCTGCCGCCCGCGCCACCAGAGCGGCCCGATATCCAGGCCCCGCCCCGCCAGCAGCCAGGCGTCCAGGCCGCCGCCGGTGGACAGCGCCACGCAGTCGAGCCCCGCCTCCCCGCCATCCGCCAGGGCCATCCGCCTGAGCGCCGCGACCGCGCGCGGCGTGGCGACCAGGCCGGGCGGTGGCAGGCGCATCACGGTGCCGCGATGCCGAGCCGAGCGTAAGCCTCCGGCGGCGCGTGGTTCGCCGCCATCAGCTGCGCCATCAGGGCCGTCAGGCGGGCTTCCTGCGCGGGATCGTCGAGCGGCGTCGCCTGCCCGGGATCGGCGTGCAAATCGTAGAGGCGCGTCTCATCCTCCAGCATGTTTCCGGGCCCGTATTTGCCCTGGAAGGGCGAGCGTTCCAGCACCGGCAGGCGCATCACCTTCGCCCCCTTGGTGAAGGGCAGCGGGCCGGCCAGCTCGGCACCGGCCAGTTCCTCCACGGTGAAGGGCATCGAGATGTGGGTCGGCATCACCGTGTATTGGTAGATCTCCTGCTTCGTCAGGTCGGGCGGATAGCGGTGATAGGTGTAGCGCCCATCGGTGATGTTCACCGCGCCGCCGAAATAGCCATACAGGATCGCCTCCCGCGGGTGCGTGCCGGCGCGCGCGGCGGCGAGCGGGATGCCCTCCATCGAGGGCGTCGGCGCCACGCCGAACAGCTCCAGGAAGGTGGCGGCCATGTCCATCGCCTGGGTCAGCGCGGCGCAGCTCTCCCCAGGCGCGGCGGGCTTGCGCGGGTCGTGCATGAGCAGCGGGATATGCGCGACCTCCTGGTAGAGGTTCATCCGGTTCTTCGCCCAGAAATCATGCTCGCCGAGCAGGAAGCCATGGTCGGTGGTGACAATGAGCGCGGTGTCCTTCCACAGATCCTTCGCGTCGAACATGTCGAGCAGCTGGCCCAGCAGATGGTCGCAGAGCGCGACCACGGCATAGTAGTTGGCGCGCAGCTCCTCGCATTCTTCCGGCAGCTCATCGACGCGGCCATAGCGCGGCCAGTCGAGCACCGGGCCCTGGTAATCGGTGGGGAAGGCTTCGCGGAAGCGCGCCGGGGCGTGGAAGGGCTCGTGCGGATCGAAGGTTTCGATCTGCAGCACCCAATTGTCGGCCTCGGCATTCCGCGCCAGGAAATCGAGCCCGCCCGCCATGCATTGGACGGAGGGGAAATCCTTCTCCTCCTTGATGAACTCGCGATTGATGATGTTCTGCGCCTTGTAGACGCGGCGCTCCGGCGTGAACTGGATGGCGTGGTACTTCTCGCGCAGCCTTTCCCAATGCGGCTGCACCATGGCCTTCCACGGATCGCCTTCCTGGCCGCGGATGAATTCGTGGCTGTCATAGCGCGTGTGATAGGTGGCGCCGCCATCTTCCCAATAGTGGAAATGGTCGGTGACCAGATGGCTGTAGGTGCCCGCCTGCCTGGCCAGGATTTCCGGAAAGGCATCGTCGAAGGGCTCCAGCGGCCCCCACGATCGGTGCAGGAAGGACAGCCGCCCGGTCAGCAGGTCGCGCCGCGCGGGCATGCAGGGCAGGCTGCCGACATAATGATTGTCGAAGCGCACGCTCAGCGCCGCCAGCCGGTCGAAATTCGGCGTCGGGATGCGCGTGCCGCCATAGCAGCCGAGCATGTGGCGGTTCAGCGAATCGAACAGGACGAAGACGGCTTTCATCGGGACACCTATTTCACGGCACCAAGCGTGAGGCCCTTCACGATCCAGCGCTGGGCGACCAGCAGCAGGAGCAGGGCGGGAACGGCCGAAAGGCTGGCGGCGGCCGCCATCTGGACGTAGCGGATCTCGAATTCCTGGGCGAATTTCGCGATCGCCACGGGCACGGTCGCGGTCTGGCGCATCGACAGGTTCAGCGCCGCGGCGAATTCATTCCAGGAAAAGACGAAGCACAGCACGCCCGCCGCCGCCAGGCCCGGGGCCACCAGCGGCAACACCACGCGCCACAGCAGGGTGGGCGTGGAGGCGCCGTCCAACCGCGCCGCCTCCACCAGCTCCTGCGGCACGTCGCGGACGAAGACGCCCATCATCCAGAGCGCCATCGGCAGGTTCAGCGTGGCGTGCGCCAGCACCAGCCCGGCCAGCGTATTGTCGAGCCCAACGGCGCGCGCCATCACGAACCACCCGCCGGACAGGGCCACGGGCGGGATCATCTGCAGGACCAGCGCCCACAGCAGCAGCAGATGCACCCACCAGCGCGGCCAGCGCATCCGGTGCAGCGACCAGGCGCCAAGCGTCGCCGCCGCCAGGCAGATCGCCGTGCTGGCCAGCCCGATGATCGCCGAATTCCGCACATTCAGCAGGAAGTCCGAGGTTTTTGAGAACAGCACCTCATTGTAGGCCGACAGCACCGGGGTGAACCAGAAATCGCCCATCAGCAGCGAGATCTGCGTGCGAAACCCGGCCGAAACGACCCAGGCGAAGGGCAGCACCACCAGCAGCCCGCCACCGACCAGCGCAAGCTGCAACAGGATTTCGCGGCGCGCCCGCTGCATCAGGACTGCACCCGGCGCCGCGCGGCCGCGGCCGCAGCCAGCATCAGGAAGATCAGGAAGATCACCGCCACCGACATGGCGGCGCCATAGCCCGCGCGGTCCTCGGTGAAGAAGCGCTGGTAGATGGTGAAGGACACCACTTCCGTGGCCGTGCCCGGCCCGCCGCCGGTCAGCAGATAGATCTCGTCGAAGACCTTGAAGGCCAGCACCAGGCGGAAGACGAAGGTGACCACGATGGTTGGCCACATCAGCGGCAGGGTGATGCGCAGCAGCTCCTGCCAGGCGCTGGCGCCATCCACCTTCGCCGCTTCGTAGACGTCGCGCGGGAGTGATTCCAGGCCGGCCAGGAACAGCAGGAAGCAGAAGGGCGTCCAGTGCCAGATGTCCACCATGATGACCGCGAAGAGGGCGGTCGAGGCCTCGCCGAGCCAGTCCAGGGGCTCAAGGCCGGCCACCTCGAACAGTTGCGCGATGGCGCCGAAATCGGGGTTCAGCAGCAGCTTCCACATCGCGCCGATCACGATCCCCGGGATCAGCACGGGCAGCACGAACAGCGCGCGCCAGAACACGCGCCCGCGCGTCGCCTTGTGGCACAGCAACGCCAGCGCGAAGCCGAGCAGCATCTGCCCCGCCACCGCACCCAGCGCGAACAGGACCGTGTTCACGATCGAGGCGCGGAACAGCGGGTCGGCCGGCAGCGCCGCATAATGCCGCGTGCCGACGAAGGTCCAGATGGAGCGCCCATCCGCCCAGCGCACGTCGAAGAAGCCGAGCACGACCAGGTTGAGCACCGGCAGCAGGCCGAGCCCCAGCATCAGCAGCAGCGCCGGCGACAGCGTCGCCCAGCGCCACCAATTGTCGGGGTCTCGCCGCACCGCCAGGCTCAGCGCAGCGGCTCCAGCTTGCCGGTGCGGTGGCCGTGCTTGGCCATGATGTCGGCGATCTCGGACGACATGCCGTTGAGCGCCGCCACCGAACTGATCTCGCCGGCGATGGCGCGGTTGAGGCCGAGCTCCAGCACCGCGATCACCTCGGACGCTTCCGGGAAATTGTACGGGTTCACCGAATGCGGCAGCGCCTCCGCCATCGGCTTCATCCACCGGAACCGACGCTCATCCGCAAGCCCGTCGCGATAGGCGGCCGCGTGCACCGGGATGCCGCCGCCGCGCGCGAAGGCGATCTGGGTCGAGGCCGTGCCGAACCATTTGAGGAAGGCGAGCGCCGCGCGCTGCCGGTCGTCCGGCACGTTGCGGCTGATGCCGGCCAGCCAGTGGCCAAGGCCCGGCGCGGTGGGCTTGCCGGCGACCGAGGGTGGCGCGGCCCACTCGACCCGGTCCACCACGGCGGACCGCTCGCGATCATCCATCTGGGACCAGGCGGCGATCACCGTGATCATCTGCGCGGCGCGGCCGGTGGCGAAGGCCTGGATGACGTCGGCCTGGTCCATGGCGGCGGTGCGCGGGTGCCCGGCCTCGCGTGCCAGGCGGATGTAGAAATCGAGCGCCGTGCGGCCCTCCGCCGCGTTCAGCGTGACGGTGAAGTCGCCATTGGCAGGGTCACGGAAGAAGCCGCCGCCATGGCCGTAGATGTAGGGCAGGAAGTCGAAGGACACCGAATTGGGCCCGCGCGCGCCGCGCTGCACCATGCCGATCATGCGCGGCGGACGATTGAGGCGCCGCGCATTCGCTTCCAACTGTTCGAAGGTGCGCGGCGGACCCTCGATGCCCGCTTCGCGGTACAGGTCGGCGCGATAGTAGGTCAGCGGGATGAGCGGCGCGATCGGCATCGACATCAGCTTGCCGCGCGCGTTCATGGTCTTTGTCGCCGCGTCGAAGAACACCGTGTCGCCGAGCGTGTAGACACCCTGGTCGAGGCGGTAGGCGGGGTCGATGTCGGTGATCGGCTGCACGAAACCGCCGAAATACATCTCGGCGAACCAGCCGGAATTCATGATCAGGATGTCGGTCGTGCCGCGCGCGGCGCGGACGGAGTTGCGCTGCTTCTCCAGGGAACCGGCGAAGGGGTTCACATCCAGTTCGATCCGATTGCCGCTCTCGCGCTCATAGAGCTGGACGATGCGGGCAAAACTGTCGAGCCAGGGCGACTGGTTGATCACGATGGTGATCGGCGCCATGCGCGCCTGTGCGTCGGCGAAGCGGGGGAAGGTGCCGGCGGCGGCGGCGGCGCCCAACAGGGTGCGCCGAGGGAAAGTGGGGGCGTGCTGGGCCATGCTCATTTCCTCCTGATTATCCTTGCTTGGCGGGGAGCATGAACCCGGAAGACGGGCGCCCGCAATGGCGCGGCGTCAGGGGTCGCGGAATATCGCGCGCGGCACCCGGGATCGCGGCCGAGGCCATGGTGACCGGCGCGACCCGATCCCCCCGCAGGGCCGAAACCCGCGACGATCGCGGGCCAACCATCAGAATCGGCGGCCGGCCTGCATCCGCCCTTTCTGCCAATCGGTGCGGCGGCCGCGTGCGCGGGTCTGTCGGGCAGATCATGGGCTCCAGGCTTGCGCAGCCGCAGCGCGCGTCGCCGCCGCGCCCAGTGACCGGAACGGCGGTGGCACGGTTCGGGCAGGCATGCCGCCTACCGCGCATCCGACGCAATCGTGTAGCCTCGGCCAGCAACCGATCGAGGTCAGCATGCCGAACCCGCGCAATCGCCAGGTGGTCCTCGCCGGCCGCCCGGACGGGATCCCGCAGGCGACCCATTTTGCGCTGCGCGAAGCCGACCTGCCGGCGCTGCCGGATGGCCACATCCTGGTGCGCAACCACCTCCTGTCGGTCGATCCGGCGATGCGCGGCTGGGTTTCCGCGGTCGCCAACTATGCGAAGCCGGTCGAGATTGGCGAGGTGATGCGCAGCTTCGCCGTGGGCGAGGTGATCCAATCCCGCCACCCCGCCTTCGCGCCCGGGGCGTATGTGAGCGGCCTGTTCGGCTGGCAGGATTACGCGGCCGTGCCGATCGGCGCCGTGACGCGCGAGGTGCAGGAGCATGATTTGCCGCTCTCCACCGCGATCGGCGTGCTGGGGCTGAACGGCACGACCGCATATTGCGCCCTGCTTGAGATCGGGCAGCCCAAGGCAGGCGAGACGGTGGTGGTCTCGACGGCGGCCGGGGCCGTGGGCTCGATCGTCGGGCAGATCGCCCGGCTGAAGGGCTGCCGCACCGTCGGCATCACGGGCGGGCCGGAGAAGCGCCGCCTATGCCTGGAGGCGTTCGGCTACGACGCCGCGATCGACTACAAGGCGGGCCCGATCGATTCCGCCCTGGCCGCAGCCGCGCCCGCCGGCGTCGACGTGTATTTCGACAATACCGCGGGCCCGATCAGCGATTCGGTCCTGCGCCAGCTGGCGGTGCGCGCGCGGGTGGTGGTCTGCGGCACCGCCGCCCTGTCCAGCTGGGCCCCCTGGCCGCAGGGCCCGCGCGTGGAGCGGCACCTGCTGGTGAAGCGCGCGCGCATGCAGGGCTTCCTGATGTTCGATCACGTCGACCGACGGGAGGAAGCGGTTGCCCAGCTGGCAGCCTGGGTCCGCGGCGGGCAACTGACCTATCGCGAGCATATACTGGACGGCATCGAGCAGGCGCCGGGCGCGATCGCCCGGCTCTATCGCGGCGAGAATAACGGGAAGCTGCTCATCCGCCTGGTGGCGTGACGAGGCTGCGCTGATCCCCGGGGGCTCAGGCGGCGTCCAGGGCCGCCAGCGCCTCCCGCAGCGCCGCGGCCAGACGATTGCGGGCGCGCCAGGCCTCGACCTCGCGGAAGCGCGCCACGTCGCTGCCGGGTTCGGCGGCTGCCAGGTCGCGGATCGGCTGCAAAGCCGACCATTCGGGCAGCGGCAGGGCGGGCGGGTGCGAGAAGACCTGCCCGTCATTATAGTCGACCGGCACCAGCGCGCGGGAGGCGCGCATCAGCGCGGCACTCGCCGCCACCGGATCCCCCGTGCCGGCCGCCACGGCCCGCGCCGCATCCCGCACGCGCTCGGCCAGCGTCACCAGGCCCGCGACGGGAAACCGGTCGCCGAGCTTCGCGGCCAGCGGCGTGAGTTCCGCCAGCAGCGTCTCCGCCGTCGCCGCGTGATCCAGCGGCAGCACGGCATCCGTCAGCAGCGACCAGCACGCATGCACCAGCACGCGCGTGTCGCGCACCAGGTTCGCCTCATCCACCTTGTCCAGCAGATCGTGCGGCGTGTGCCACCACCAGCCGAGCTTGTTGCGCGCCCGCGCAGGCGCGTCCGGCTGTTCGCTGATGGCGCCGAACATGGACGGGATGCCGATGCCGCCAAAGCTCTCATCGGAATTGCGCGCCTTGCGCGACCCGACATGGGGCGTGTTCGTCTCGGCATCCACCGCGCGCGCCGCGACGCCGCGCAGCGACACCATGGCGGCCGCATGCGCCAGTTCGGACGCGCCGATGCCGCCGAGACTGTCCACATTCACATGCGCCGCGCAGCGCGCCGCCAGCTCATCATGGTTGCGGTCGGCATACCAGGTGGAGCCGGAATAGCGGCCATGCGAATGGCCGGACCAGAAGCACAGCCGCAGGCCGCGCCGCCAGGCGCCGCGCCGCGCGGCCAGCACGCGCGCGGCCTCCATCATGCCGGCATTGGCCGAGCCATTGTCCATCACGCCGAAATGCCAGGTGTCATAGTGGCCCGACATCAGGATGAACGGCCCATCGGCCTGGGCGGCCGGCAGTTCGGCCACCAGCAGGGGCGTCTTGCGCCAGCCCGTATCAACCTGGGCGGTCAGGGTCACCATCGGCTGTTCGCCGCGCGCCAGCGCATCCCGAATGGCGCCGCCATCGGCCGCGGAGACGGTGCAGGCGACGGTGCTGGGCATCTGGCCGAGGAACTTCTCCGCCGGATTGCCCCACACCCAGGACAGGCACATCTCATGCAGATGCTCATGGTGGCTGATGTGCAGTTGGCCGGCAGCGCCGGCGCGGTGCGCGCGCTCGGCGGTGGCGGGCGTCGCCATGCCCTCGATCAGCAGGATCCGGCCGCGCAGGTCGCGCCCGGCGAAATCCGCCTCGCTGCCCGCGCGCACATAGGCGGGCACGCCGCTGAGGCCGGTGGAGGGCTGCGAGAAGGAATGGGTGATGGCCTTCAGCACCCGCCCATCCACCGTCACGCCGCCCGCCCCGGGCAGGCTGATATAGGCGTCATGCGACAGCAGTTGGACCTGGTAGCCATAGTCGCGCATGCGGGCTTCGAGGAAGCGGAATGCCTCCAGCTCCTCGGCGGTGCCGGACAGTTTCACCCAGCGCGCCATCTCGCGCAGGTTGGCCATCATCTCCGCGCCGCTGACGGCGTCGGCTGGCCCTTCGGCCACCAGATCGTTCATTGTCGCCTCCCCTGAACCTAGTTTCGGCGCACCACGTCGCCGCGCTTCACAACCAGCCGGTGGTTCGCGGCCAGCGCCGCCGCCTTGATGTCACTGAGCGGATCGCCGCTCACCAGCAGCAGGTCGGCCACCAGCCCCTCCGCGATACGGCCGCGATCGGCCAGCCCGAGCAGGTCGGCCGCGGCTTCCGTCGCGGCGTGCAGCGCATCGCCCTCGGGGATGCCGGCCTCGACCATCAGCGCCAGCTCGAAGGCGGCGCTGTGGTGCATATTGTACTGGGTGCCGGCATCCGTCCCCATGGCCAGCCTGCCGCCCGCCTGGTGGAACAGGCGCAGGCTGGCGCGGTGGTGTTCGCGCGACCATTCGGTCTTCTCGATGATGTGCGCCGGGATGGTGCCGCGATCGCGGTTCGCCAGCGTCCAATGGCCCACCGACAGGGTCGGCACCAGGAACACGCCGTGGCGCACCATCAGCTCCACCGTCGCCTCATCGAGGAACTTGCCATGCTCGATGGAGGTGATGCCGCCCTTCACCGCATTCACGATCCCGCCCGCGCCATGGGCATGGGCGGCGATGCGGCGGTTGCGGCGCTTCGCCTCGGCACAGGCCGCGGCGATCTCCGCCTCGGTGAATTCGGCGGCCGAGGGGTCGCTGCCGGCGGTGGAGGTGCCGCCCGTCGCCATCAGCTTGATCAGGTCGGCGCCGCCCTTGATCTGTTCGCGCACCGCCTTGACGATTTCGTCCGGCCCATCCGCTTCGCGTCCGATGGCGCCGGCATGGCCGCCGGTCATGACGATGATGTGCCCGGCGCACTGGATGGTGGGGCCCACGAAATCGCCGCGGTTGATCGCGTCGCGCACGCTCATCTCGATGAAGCGATAGCCGCCCACGTCGCGAACCGTGGTGATGCCGCCCATCAGCGCGTGCTGCGCCGCCTTCAGCCCGTGCAGCGCCATGGTCGGCGCCGGCGTGCGCAGCAGCGGCCCGAGCTGGTCCGGCCCGCCGGTCAGCAGCAGGTGCATGTGGCAATCGATCAGGCCGGGCAGCAGCGTGCCGCCCGCGCAGTCCTCGACCTTGCCGGTGAAGCCCGTGAATTCGGCTTCCGGCGCAACCCGGCTGATCAGCCCGCCCTCCACCATCACGGCGTGGCCGTGCAGCAGCAGGTCCGACCCGTCATAGATCGCGGCGTTGCGGTAGAGCGTCGCCATGAGCTGTCTCCTCAAATAAGGTGGCAGGCCACACGGCGCGCCGGCGCCACGTCGCGCAGGGCCGGCGGTTCCGCGACGCAGCGCGCCACCGCCATCGGGCAGCGCTCGGCAAAGCGGCAGCCCGCATAGCTGCGTCGCGCGTCGGAGATGTTGCCCTTGATCGGCAACGGTCCGCGCGGCTGGTCGACATGCGGCACCGGCACGGCCGCGATGAGCGCCCGCGTATAGGGGTGGAGCGGCGCCGAAACAACCTCCTGGGTCGGCCCGTCCTCGACCAGCGCGCCCAGATACATCACCAGCGTGCGCTGCGCGACGTAACGCACCAGCGCCAGATCGTGGGAGATGTAGATGGCGGTCAGGTCGTAGGTTTCCTGGATCTCGCGCATCAGGTTCAGGATGCCGGCCCGCACGCTGACATCCAGCATGGAGACGGGCTCATCGGCCACGATGAAGCCCGGGTCCAGGATCAGCGCGCGCGCCAGCACCACGCGCTGCAACTGCCCGCCCGAGAGCTGGTGCGGGTATTTTTCCAACAGATCGCCAACGCCGCGCATATGCACCCGGTCCAGCGCGCGGCGGATGCGCGCCTCATGCTCGGCTTGCGGGATCACAGCGTTGATCAGCGGCTCAGCCAGCGAGCGGCGCACCGTCAGGCGGGGGTTCAGCGCATCGAAGGGGTTCTGGAAGACCAGCTGCGCGCGCTTGCGGAATTCCCGCAGGTCCGGGCCGCGGAGCGTGGCGAGGTCGGCGCCATCCACCTCGATGGTGCCGGCGGTCGGCGCATCCAGCTTGAGCAGCAGGCGGCCCGTGGTGGTCTTGCCGCAGCCGGATTCGCCCAGCAGCCCGACCGCATCGCGCGGCGCCAGTTCAAAGCTGACATTGTCCACCGCGCGCACGGCCGGCCGCTCACCGCGGAGCGCCTGGCCCAGGCTGCGGCGCACCGGGAAATGCTTCGTCAGTCCGCTGATGCGGAGATGGCTGCCCATCGCTCCGGGTTCCTCGCCTCTTCGCGCAGGGTTTCGGCCTCATCTGCCCGAAGGCAGGCCACGGCCCGATCCGCGCCGGCGGCGAGCAGCGGCGGATCGATGCTGCGGCAGGCATCCAGCGCGAAGGGGCAGCGCGCCGCGAAGCGGCAGCCCTTCGGCGGATCGCGCAGGTCAGGCGGGTAGCCCCCAACCGGGACCAGCGTGTCCGATGCGCGGGCCAGGTCCGGGAAAGCGTTGGTCAGGCCCATCGTATAGGGGTGGGAGGGGCGTTCCAGCACCTCGGCCACCGGGCCGGATTCCACCACCTGGCCGGCATACATCACCACGACCCGATCGCAGACATAGGCGACCACGCTGATATCGTGCGTCACCAGGATGACCGAGAGCCGCAGGCGCGCTTGCAGGTCGCGCAGCGTGTCCAGCACCTGGCGCTGCACGATCACATCCAGCGCGGTGACGGGTTCGTCGGCGATCAGCAGGTCGGGGTTCAGCGCCAGCGCCACCGCGATGCCGACCCGCTGGCGCATCCCGCCCGAGAATTGGTGCGGGTAATCAAGCTGCCGCGCGGGATCGAGGCCCACCATGTCGAACAGCTCGGCGATTCGCGCCGGCACCGCGGCACGCGACATGCCACCGCGCACGCGCAGCACCTCGGCGATCTGCGCGCCCACGCGGTGCACCGGGTTCAGCGCGTTCATGGCGCTCTGCGGGATGAAGGCGATGCGCCGCCACAGGATATCGCGCCATTCGGCGGGCGTCGCCGTCACCAGATCCTTGTCGCGGAACAGCATGCGCCCGCCATGGATGCGCGCGGCGCGCGGCATCACGCCGGTGATGGCGCGCGCCAGCGTGGTCTTGCCGCAGCCCGATTCACCGACCAGCCCGACGATCGAGGCCTCCGGCACCTCGAAGCTGCCGCGATCCACGGCCCGCACCGTGCCCCCGCGCGCGGCATATTCGACCTGCAACCCATCCAGCCTGAGGAGCATGGACTCAGTCCCTCAGCTTCGGGAACAGGATTTCCTCATAGCCGCGGCTGATGAAGAAGCCAGCGACCACCACCAGCACGATGCAGATGCCGGGCGGGACGAACCAATTGTAGCTGCCGCGCGACAGCGCCTGCGAACTATAGGCGTCCTGCAGCATGTACCCCCAGGAGACGACGTTGGAGGGCCCGAAACCGAGGAAGGAGATGGAGGCCTCGGTCAGGATCGCCCAGCCGATGGCGATCGAGCCGTACAGGAACGACAGGGGCAGGATGTTCGGCGCGATATGCACGAACAGGATGCGGCTGTTCGAGGAACCGGTGACGCGCGCCGCCTCGATGAAGGCGCGTTCGCGCACCGTCAGCACCTGGCTGCGGATCACCCGCGCGGTGTTGGGCCAGAGCAGCAGCGCGATGGACAACACGATGTTGCCGGTGGAGGGGCCGAGGAAGCCAGCCAGCACGATGACGAAGGGCAGGAAGGGCACGCCCAGCGCCACATCGGCCAGCCGCATCAGGGCCGAATCCACCCACCCCCCGACATAGCCCGAGACGAGGCCGATCAGCGTGCCGACCGCAACAACCACCGCCGCCGCCGCCAGCCCCACGATCAGCGCCGCGCGCGTGCCGACCACAAGCTGCGAGAAGACGTCGCGCCCGAGATTGGTGGTGCCGAGCGGATGCGCCAGGCTCAGCCCCAGGTTGGACAGCAGGTTGCCGTCATCGTCGAACAGGATTTCCAGCGGGTCATGCGGCCGGATCACGTCGGCGATCAGGGCAACCACCACGAAGATGGCGTAGATCGACAGTCCGACGGCGGCGAAGCGATCGCCCACCGGGATGCGCAGCGTCCGCGCCAGGCGCGTGAAGATGGAGGCCGCCTTCGCGGCCGGCAGCGCATCAGCCACGGCCATGGCTCACCCGCGGATCAAGGACGGAATAGAGAAGGTCGGCAGCGAAGTTCATCACCACCAGCACCACGGTGATCAGCAGGAAGGCCCCCTGCGCCAGCGGATAGTCGGAGGAGGCGACGGCGGTGACCAGCACGCGGCCGAGCCCGGGCCAGGAGAAGACCGTCTCCACCACCACATTGCCGCCCACCGTCGCCCCGAGCCCGAGCGTGAAGGCCGTGACCACTGGCAGCAGCGCGTTGCGCGCGGCATGGCGCAGCACGATACGCGATTCCGGCAGGCCCTTCATGCGCGCCATCGTCACGTAATCCTCCTGCATCACCTCCAGCATGTTGGAGCGCATCAGCAGCAGCGGCAGGCCCTGGAGGTAGAGCGCCAGCGTCAGCGCCGGCAGGAACATGTGGTGCCAGAAATCGAGCGAGAAGAGCCGCGCCAATTCGCTGTCGAAGCGCGCCCCGGCCGAGTTGGCCCCACCCGAGGGGAACCAGGACAGGCCGAAGCCGAACACCGCCAGCAGGATCATGCCAAGCCAGAATTCCGGCGCGGCGCGCACCGTGAGCACCGCCGGCACCGCCACCGCTTCCACCCAGCTGCCGCGCTTCCAGGCCAGCCAGGCGCCGGCCAGCACACCGAAGCCATAGGCCACCAGCAGCGCCGTGACCGTCAGCATGATGGTGTTGGGCAGCGCCGAGACCAGAATGTCCAGCACCGGGCGCTGCTGGAAGAAGGATTGCCCGAATTCGCCCTGCAGCAGGTTGGCGAAGTAGATGAAATACTGCTCCCACAGCGGCTTGTCCAAGCCGAAGGCGGCGCGGATTTCCGCCTGCTGTTCCATGGTGAAGGTGGGGTCGATGAAGGCGCTGGTCGGATCCGCCGGCAGCAGCCGGAACATCAGGAACAGCAGTGTCGCCACCACCCACAGCACGAGCAGCATCTGCGCGAAGCGCGACGCGAGATAACGCATGATGTCGCGCCGTCCCGCGCGCCTATTGCAGCGACTGCAAGGTTTCCTGCCGACCGGCGGGATAGTGCAGGCGCCCATTCACCACGCGGTAGCCGGCTTCTTCCAGCATGCGCCGCGCTTCCTGCATGTTGGCGCGATGCGCTTCCGGCAGGTGCCAGGCGGTGAGTGCCGCGGAGACGTGGCTGTTCGCCGGTACGGCAAACCCGTTCCAGGCGGCCTGCACCATCAGGTTGCGGTTGAGCGCCGTCATCAGCGCGCGGCGGAAGGCCACATCGTCGAAGGGCGCGCGGCGAAGGTTCGGCGCCACGAAGCGGAAGCCCATGTCGATGGCCGAAGCCATTTCGATCTGCGGCGCCTGGCGCGCCAGGTTCTGCAGCAGCGCCGGGTCGCCGCGATAGTCGGCCAGGAAGTTGATCTCGCCGCGCCGCAGCATGCCGAGCGAGGCTTCCGTGTTGGTGACCACCCGCAGGATCCAGCGGTTGAACTTGGGTGGCGCGAAATGGTTCGCCACGCGCTCCAGCACGATTTCCTCCTGCAGGCGGAACCGCGTGACCTTCCAGGGGCCCGAGCCCACCGGCTCCACTTCCTGGTGCGATTCCGCATTCTGCGGCGAGGATTCAAGGCGCGCCAGCACCGGCTCCCATACATGCTTCGGGATCAGGTTAACCTTGGCCAGCGTGGCCGTCTGGAAGGAGGAGGAAGCCTCGCGCAGCGTGAAGCGCACCGTATCCTCGCCGCGCTTTTCCATGCCGGCGATGTTGGTGACGAAGGGCCGGTACATCGGCGCCTCGCTGCCGGCCGGCGCCTGGAAGGAGAAGATGACATCGTCAAGCGTGACCGGGCGGCCATCATGCCACATCAGGCCCGGGCGCATCTTCACATCGACCGTCGTCGGGTTGACGGTGGTGACGCTCTCGGCCGACCAGGGGCGCGGCAGACCATCGGGGCCCACGCGCATCAGCCGGTCCCACACCAGGTCCGTCACCCAGCTGTCGATGGCGCCCGAGATGTAGAGCGGGTTGATGGCGTTCAGCGCCTCGGCGGCGTTGGCGATCAGGTCGCGCTGCGCGCCGACGGGCTCGGCACCGTTGAAGGTCCAGAAATTGCGCTGGCCGATGCCGGCCTGGTCCACCACCGTCTCACGGCGCATGACCTGGTTGTTGAAGGCGATGACATTCTGCGGATAGACCAGGAAGAAGTAGGGAACGTCGCGCATCACCAGCTGCTGCGCCTCGTTGATCAATGTCCGCCGGCGGGCGAGGTCCAACTCACGGCGCTGCGCCTCAGCCACCGCATCATAGGCCGGGTTGCGGTAGCCCACGAAGTTGAAGCCCGTCTCGGCGGTGGAGGAGTGGAACAGGTTATAGACCAGCTCGTCGGGGTCCGAACGTTCCGGCCGGCCGACCATGCGCCACATCGTCGTGTCCCAGCGATCGCGCGAGCGCCACACCAGGTCCGACAGCTGCGGCCGCGGCATGCCGCGCACCTCGACATCCAGGCCAAGCTGCCGCCAGGCCTGCGCCACCAGGTTCGCCGCCTGGAATTCCTGCGGGTCGGAGGCCTGCGCGGCCGAGATCAGCGTGATGCGGCGGATCTGCCCGCCCGCGCCTTGCGCCGAAGCGGGCGCATCGATCGCGGCCACCGCGGTCAGCGCGGTGGCGCCGAGCAATAGGCCACGCCGCGAAAAGGATGGGGTCTCGGTCATGTCTCTCTCCTGGCGCCTCTGTGATGCTTGGCGTCATGACCGACCATGCGGTCGGCCGGGTTGCCAGCATCGCCTCGTCGTTCTACGCAAAGGTTGCTCCAATCGGCGGTGTGCGCAAACCCCTTTTCCTGCGAACAATCACAAGATTTCCCGGCCCCGCCGCCGTGACGAGCCGCCGACGCATACGCGCCGGGCATGCTGCCCAGCGCGCGGGCGCGACGAACCACAGACATGGCGCCCGCCGGGCGGCGTCGGGGACGAAGCGCATGCCGGACACCTTGCCACCCATCGCGAAACCCGCCGCACTGAACGCGGTCGAGGCCGAGATCCTGGGCGCGATCAATCTCGACGCGCCCTGGTCGCTGGTCGAGACGTTTGCCGGCACGCCGCGCTGGAAGCCCGAGGATGTCACGGCTGCGGCCGAGGTGCTGGCCACGCGGCTGCGCGCGCTCGGCGTGCCGGTCACGGTGCACCATCCGCGCATCTATCTCTCGATCCCCCATGAATCCTCGGTCATGGCGGGCGGGCAGCGTTTTCGCGCCAAGTCACCCTCGGCCGCGCTGTCGGTGCCGGACGGGCGCGAGGGCGAACTGGTCTACCTGCCGGCCAACCGCAAGGCGCTCCGCTCCTACGCCAAGTCGGTCACCGAGCTGTTCGGACGGCCGGAGAGCGAGTTGGCGGAGCTGACGGCGCGCATCCGCGGCCGCATCGTGCTGACCGAGGGCTTTGGCAATCCGGCGCTGACCCAGATCGTCGAGGAATGGGGCGGCATCGGGCTGATCGCCATCAACCCGGGCGTCGACATCCATTGGGGCACCTGCACCACCGTCTGGGGCACGCCCGACCTGGATGATCTGCCGCGCAAGCCGAAGATCCCGGTGATCGCCGTCAACAAGGATAGTGGCGAGGCACTGAAGCAGGTCGCCGCCGCCGGCGGGCGCGCCACCATCTTCACCCATCTGGAAGAAGGCTGGTGGCCGCAGCCGGTGCCGGTGGTGGAGATCCCCGGCTCCATCGAGCCCGACAAGTTCGTGCTGCTGCACGGCCATCTGGATAGCTGGGATGTCGGCGTGGGCGACAATGCGACGGGCGACGCGACCATGCTGGAAATCGCCCGCGTGCTGTGGGCGAAGCGCCATCTGCTGCGCCGCTCCGTGCGGATCGCCTGGTGGCCGGGCCATTCCACGGGCCGCTATGCGGGCTCCACCTGGTTCGCCGACAAGTTCGCGCTCGACCTCGATGAGCATTGCGTGGCGCAGGTGAATTGCGACAGCCCCGGCTGCCGCTGGGCCACCAGCTACCACCAGACCACCACCATGACCGACACGCGCGACTTCGTGCAGAAGGTGATCACCGACGTCACCGGCACGGACACCTTCGCATCGAAGCGGCCGAACCAGGCGGGCGACTACGCCTTCAACAATATCGGGATCAGCAGCTACTACATGCTGTCCTCCACCATGCCGCTCGCGCTGCGGGAGGAGAAGAACTACTACGACGTCTCCGGCTGCGGCGCGAACATCGCCTGGCACACCGAGAATGACACGCTGGAAATCGCCGACCGCGCGAACCTGCTGACCGATATGCGCATCTACGCGCTGTCCGTGCTGCGCCACGCCAATGCCGAGATCCTGCCCTCCGACTGGCGCGAGACGGCGAAGGAATTCGCGGACACCGTCGCCCGCTATGAGGCCGCGGCGCAGGGCATGGCGGATCTTGGCCCGTCCAAGGATGCCGTGGCGGCGCTGGCGGCCGCGCTCGATTCCTTCCATGCGGGGATCGCGGCGGGCCGCATCGCGCCGGCATCGGCCAACGCGGTGATCCAGGGCCTGGCGCGCATCCTGGTGCCGCTGAACTTCACGCGCGAGCCGCGCTTCCGCCACGACCCGGCCTATACGGTGCCGCCATTGCCCGCCATCGCGGTGGCTGAGGACCTGCCCACGCAGCCGCCGGAGATGCGCGGCTTCGCCGAGGTGCAGCTGCTGCGCGGCCAGAACCGCCTGGTCGCCGCGCTGCGCGACGCGACCAGGCTGGTGATGTCCGCCAGCTAGAGCCTGATCGCCTTTGGTGGAATCACCAAAGGCGTGAATCAGCCTCTCGGCAAAGGCTAGACTGTGATCAACCTTTTTTGATCACAGTCTAAGCCAACAAGCGCGCGCAGGCGTGCGCCGGCGACTGACGGCGGATCGGCCGCGATCCGCCGTATCGCGAATTACCGCAGCGTCTCGATCAGCCGGTACATCAGGCGCGCGCGCGGCTCCAGGCTGGAGAGGTAGATCTGCTCATAATGGGTGTGGCCGCCCTTGCCGTCCACGCCCAGCCCATCCAGCGTCGGCGCGATAGCGGCGGTGAAGTTGCCGTCCGATCCGCCGCCGGTCTTCAGGTCCTTCAGCTCGAAGCCGATATCGGCGGCCAGCGCCTTGGCATGGTCGAACAGGGCGGCGATCCCGGCGTCCTTCTCATAGGGCGGGCGGTTCATGCCGCCGGTGACGGTCACCTCGACGCCATCCTCATGTGCCGTCAGGCCGAGGATCTTTGCCACCACCTCCTCGGCGATCGCCGGTGAGGGCACGCGCAAATCGATCTCGGCATGCGCTTCCTCGGGCACGACATTGGCGCGCGTGCCGCCGGCCACCACGCCGACATTGCAGGTGATGCCGCGCGCATAGTCGGTCAGCCCCTCCAGCACCAGGATCTGCCGCGCCAGTTCGCGCACCGCGCTGCGGCCATCCTGGTGGCGCGCACCGGCATGGGCGGGCTGTCCCTTGATGTGCAGCTCGAACCGGCCGACGCCCTTGCGCGCCGTCACGATCTTGCCGCCCTCGCGCGCCGGCTCGGTCACCAGCACGTATTTCGCGCGCCGCGCCTCGGCCTCGATGATGGCGCGGCTGGTCGGGCTGCCCACTTCTTCTTCCGAGACGAACAGATGGCGCACCGGCAGCCGATCCTCGCCGGTGGTGCGGCAGGCCTCGCGGAAGGCGTGGTAGGCGATGTAGGCGCCGCCCTTCATGTCGTAGATGCCGGGGCCGGTCACGACGTCGCCCTCGACCTTGAAGGGCAGGCGTTCGATGAAGCCGATCGGATGCACCGTATCCAGGTGCGACAGGATCAGGATCCCCGGCCCATCGCCGCCCCAGGGCGAGGAGACCAGCAGATGGTCGCCATAGCCATCCTGTCCCGGGATGCGTTCCAGCCGCGCGCCGGTGCCGGCATAGCCCTCGGCCACCTTGTCGACCATGCGGTTCACCGCGGCGGCATCCGTGGTCGGGCTTTCGATTTCCACCCATTCGCGAATGCCATCCAGGATGGCTTGCGTGTCGAAGGCAGGGGCGTTGCGCATCACAGGGTTCCTTCCACCAGGCGCTGCGCCGCGCGCAGGTCGGCGATCACGCGGTTCCGCCCGCGCATCAGGCTGGTCAGCGCGAAGCCGCGCTCCTCCGGCGCCATGGCCGACACATCATTCGCCGCCGCCAGCGCGGGCAAGGGCGGCACCGGCAGCGCCGGATCGTGGCGGAAGCGGGCTTCCTTCGTGTGGTTCAGCGGGATCAGGATGCGCGCCAGGCGCTGGATCACCGCATTCGCCGCGCGCGGGGCGATCCGGCCCGCGGTGATGCCGGCCTGGAAGCTGGCCAGCGCCGCGTCCAGCGCCGCCACCGCATCCATCGCCGGCGACAGATCGAACGCCTCCCCCGCCGCCTTCTGATAGGCGCCGATCGTCGCGCGGAACTCCGCCATCGTCGCCCGCCAGTCGAAGGGCAGGATCGCGGCATTCGCCACGCCGAGCACGGCGGCGGCATAGACCTTCATGTCGCGCAGCAGCATGTCGCGGTCGGCGATGTCCATCAGATCATGCTCGGTGTGCCAGGCGATGTTCCCGCCGCAGCCGCCCACCGCGTAATAGCCCTTCGCCGCCCGATCCTCCTCCGACATGGTCGAGGAGAGCATGAGGAAGGAGGAGATGCCGATATTGTTGAAGGCATAGTCGCCCGCGCGATGCGGCCGCTCCGCCTCGATCGGCAGGCCGGTCACGGCGGCGACGCTGCGCGCGACATGCGCCTCGGTCTCGGCGGTCAGCGAGAGGTTCTTGAAGGTGGTGGCCCAGCGGCAGCCCGGGCTGTCGCAATTCACCTGCGCCACGCAATTCTCATCGAGGTCGAGCGCGAATTCATCGGCGAACCAGGTGGAACCGGCATAGCGGCCGGTGGAATGGCCCGGCCACCAGGCGATGCGCACGGATCGCTTGAGCCGGTGCCGCTCGGCCCACAGCACGCGCGCCAGTTCCAGCATGGTGGCGTCGCCCGTCGCATTGTCGCCGACGCCGACATCCCAGGAATCATAATGGCCGTGCAGCAGCACGAACTTCTCCGGCTCCTCGGTGCCCGGGATGGTCACCACGGGCAGCTTCTGGCGGAACCAGCCTTCTTCCATATGCGTGACCAGCGTGGCCTCGCCGCCCGTGGCCGCCAACTCGATCAGCCGGCGCCCATCGGGATTGGAGACGGCGACCACCGGGATGGTCGGCTTGCGCGGCAAATCGTCCAGGTCGGGCGTGCCCCAGATGGAGGTGCAGATGCCCCAATGCACATCGATGCCAGGATTGACGGCGATCACGCCCACCGCGCCCTTGCGCTCGAATTCCAGCATCTTGCCCGGGAAGGCGAAGCCCTCGGAGATCACGATCCGGCCGCGGATCCGCGCCTCGGATGAGGCATCGGCATCCTGGTTCTTGTGGAACAGCGTGCCGATCGACTTCGAGTATTGGGCCGGCACATAGGCCAGCGGCGCGGTCAGCCCGGCCCGGCAATCGCGCGCCATGGCGGGCGGCTTGGCGCGGATCACGGCGCCGCCCTGATGCACCTCGGCATGGTGCGGGATCGAGAGGTAGATCTCCGGCTCATGCACCGCGACCGGCACGCCGAGCGCAGTGAGGCGCGCCACGATCATGTCGGCGGCGCTGTTCACCTCGGCGGGCTGCCATCGCGGATGGCGGCTGAACGCCTCCACCAATTCCCAGGGCACATCGATTCCGATGGACGAGAGAATCGCATCCTGGTCGGCGTCGGACATGCAGCACTCCTGGCGGCGGCTTGATGGGTCAGGATAGGGTCGCGCGGCTGCGGGCAGCAAGGCGGGGAGAGGCTGGGATGGGATCGATTCCGCGTCGTATGGCGTCCATCTGGTATGAACGGCTCGGCGTCGCGGCCGAGGTGCTGCAATGGGGCGAGCTGCCCACGCCCGAGCCGGCGGCGAATGAGGTGCTGGTGCGCATCGCCGCCTCCGGCGTGAACCCGCACGACACGAAGCGCCGTTCCGGCTGGACTGGCGAGGCGATGCCGGAAGCCCGCTGCGTGCCGCATTCCGATGGCGCCGGCACGATCGTGGCCGTGGGCCCCGGCGTGCCCGAGGCACGCATCGGCGAGCGTGTGTGGCTGTTCGGCGCCGGGCGCGGCGCGCGGGTGGGCCAGGGCACGGCCGCGGAATTCTGCGCCCTGCCGGCCGAGCGCGCCTTCCCCCTGCCCGATGGCGTCAGCTTCGAGGCGGGGGCGACACTCGGCGTGCCGGGCCTGACGGCCCATCGCGCCGTGTTCTGCGACGGGTCGGTGACCGGCCAGACCGTGCTGGTCACCGGCGCGGCCGGCGCCGTCGCCACCTATGCCGCGCAGCTTGCCCTGTGGGATGGGGCCGAGGTGATCGCCACCATCTCCTCGCCCGAGAAGGCCGCGCATGCGCGCGCGCTGGGCATCGCGCATGTGCTGGATTATCGCCGCGAGGATGTGGTGGCGCGGACGCTGGCGATCACCGGCGGGCGCGGCGTGGATCGCATCATCGAGGTGGATTTCGGCGCCAACATCGCCGCCTGCGCCGCCCTATTGGCGCCGAATGGCGTGATCGCCGCCTATTCCTCCAGCCGCCAGCGCCGGCCGGAGCTGGACTATTACGCCTTCGCCCGCAAGGGCGCGCGGCTGCATTTCGTGCAGGGCATGATCCTGCCACGCGCGGCGCGCGAGCAAGGGGCGCGCGACCTGGTGGCGGCCCTGCGCCATCCGGGGCTCCTCCACCCGCCGCCGCACCGCTTTGCCCTGGCCGATTGCGCGGCGGCGCATGATTGGGTGGAACAGGGTGGGGGCATCGGCAAGGCGCTGGTGCTGCCCTGATCGCTCAGCGTGCCTCGCTCTCCAGGATCAGCGTGCCCGCTTCGTGCAGCCGGGCGCGCCAGCCGGGGGGGATAAGGGTGGTCGCGTCGAACTGCTCCACGATCGCGGGGCCCGCGAAGGCATCGCCGGCGCCGAGCATGGCGCGTTCATAGACCGCGGCCGCGACCTCGCCCTCTGGCAGGTGCAGGCGCTGCGTGCCGATCGGGCGCGCGCCGCGGCCGGGGGGCAGCGTCACCGGCGCGGGTCCCGGCAGCCGGCCGCGCGCTTCCAGCCGCAGCGTGACGATCTCGGGCGTGCCCTCCGGCAGGTCGAAGCCGTAGAGGGTGCGATGCTCGGCCGCGAAATCCCGCTCGGCGGCTTCGATGCTGCCGCGCCAGGGCACCGGCAGTTCGGCGCCCTGGCCGGCATAGCGCATCAGCACCAGCGCATGGGTGCTGCGCGCGGCCTCGGGCACCTGTTCCTCGGCGAACCAACGCTGCGCGGCCTCGGCCAGCTCGTCCAGCGTCGCGGCCACGCCGGCATCGGTGCCGGATTGGCCGCGGCGCAGGCTGCGGGTGAATTCGGCGCCAAGGTCGGCCGCCAGCAACCCCTGCGCACACAGAACGCCCGGATGGCGCGGCACCAGCACGGTGCGGCAGCCGAGCAGCCCGGCCAGCGCCGCGCCATGCAGCGGACCCGCCCCGCCGAAGGCCACCAGCGCGAAGTCGCGCGGATCATGCCCGCGCTCCACCGAGACCACGCGCATCGCACCCACCATCGCATGGTCCAGGATGGCCAGCATGCCGCGCGCCGCCTGGTGCAGCCCCATGCCGAGCGGTTCCGCGACATGCTGGCGGATCGCCGCCTCGGCCCGTCCAGGGTCCAGCACCATGCGCCCGCCCAGCAGGCGGGGCGGCAGATGGCCGAGCACGATATGCGCATCCGTTGTGGTCGGCCGCTCACCGCCGCGCCCATAGCAGGCCGGGCCCGGCGCGGCGCCCGCGCTTTCCGGCCCTACCGTCAGCGCGCCTTGCGCGACGCGCGCCAGCGAGCCGCCGCCGGCGCCGATCGTCACCATGTCCAGCATCGGCAGCGGCAACGGCCAGCCGCCCACACTGCCCTGCTGCGTCAGCCCGATGCGCCCGCCCTTGATCAGCGAGATGTCGGCCGAGGTGCCGCCAATATCCACCGTCACGATGTCGGCATAACCCGCCGCCGCCGCTTCCGCCCGCGCGCCCACCACGCCCGCGGCGGGGCCGGAGAGCGCGGTGGTGGCGGGGGCGCGCCGGATTGCCGCGGCCCCCGCCACGCCGCCATTCGATTGCATCAGCAGCAGCGGCGCGGCGATGCCGGCCGCCGCCAGCCGCCGCTCGATCCGGGCCACATAGGTGGAGACGGCGGGCATCACCTGCGCGTTCAGCACCACAGCCAGGCTACGTTCATATTCGCGGATCACCGGCAGCACCTCGGTGGAGGCCGAGATGGCCACGCCCGGCAGCGCCGCCCGCAGGATCTCCGCCGCCCGGCGTTCATGCGCCGGATTCGCATAGGCGTGCAGCAGGCAGACGGCCACGGCCGGCACGCCCATCGCGCGGCAGCGCTCGGCGGCGAGCCTGAGGCCCGCCTCATCCAGCGGCGCCAGCTCCTCGCCCTCGGGCCCGATGCGGCCAGCCACTTCCAGCACGCGGGCGGGCGGCACGGGGCGCTGCGGCTTCACCCAGGCGAACAGATTGGCGGCGCGGGGAATGTCCTGGCGGCCGATTTCCAGCACATGCCGGAAGCCCTCGGTGGTGATCAGCGCCACCGGGGCGGCCTTGCCTTCCAGGATCAGGTTGGTGGCGACGGTGGTGCCATGCAGCACGCGGCCGATGGCGCCTGCCTCGCGGGCGGCGGCCTCCAGCGCCAGCTCGACGCCGGTCAGGAAGGCCTCGGAGGGGTCGTGCGGGGTGCTCGGCGTCTTGGCCGTCCAGGCCTGGCCGGTGGCGAGATCCAGCAGCGCAATGTCGGTGAAGGTGCCGCCAATGTCGATGGCGACGGCCAGCGGCCGGCTCTCAGCTGAGGACATCGGCATAGGCCCCCCGGTGGAACGCCTTGGATGCCGGGCGGTCGGCGCGGAGCTGGGCGGTGGCCGCTGCATCCACCGCCTCGTCACGGATCACCACGCCATAGTCGCTTGCCGCCGCCGCTTCGCTGACGAAGCCGCCGGCGACATCGGCCAGCACCGCCTCGGCCGGGCGGTCGAACGGGTGGCCATGGCCGCCGCCGCCGCCGGTCTCGATCAGCAGGATGTCGCCGCGCACCACGCGATTGCCGTCCGACAGCGGCGCCAGCACGCGTTCCTGCCTGGTGCCGGGGTTCAGCACGGCGCGGCCGGGCCGGCCGGATTGGCCGCCCGCCGCGCCCCAAGGCGGGCAGACCACGCCATCGATGCGCAGCGCCAGCACCGCCTCCTCGGCCAGGATTTCATAGTGGCGGACGATCCCGCAGCCGCCGCGATGGCGGCCCGGCCCGCCACTGTCCAGATGGATGCCGTAGCGCAGCAGCCGGGCGGGATATTCGGCTTCCAGGAACTCGACCGGGTAATTCTCCTGCGCGACGAAATACACGGCGTCGGTGCCGTCCGCGAAGGGTCGCCCGCCATAGCCCACGCCGATGCCGTCGCTCATCAGGAAGTTCTGGCCGCCCGCCAGGCCGCGCAGCAGCAGGATGACATAGGCGGCGTGGGCCGCCGGCGCCGGCCCGCCGGCCGCGGCCACCAGCCCGTTCAGGCAGGCCAGCATGCGCATCATGGTCAGCCCGCGCATCCCCAGCGCGGCCGGCCAGCGCGGCTGCACCAGCGAACCCTCGCGCAGCCGCACCTCGTCCAGCGCGCGCGGGCCACCGGCGTTCGTCACCTGCGTCGGGTCGCCGCCGAGCAGGAACAGGCCGAGCGCCATCCCCGGCACGTCGCGATTCATGATGTAGTTCACCGGGCCGGTCGATTGGTCGTCCGTCGCGGTGGCGTCGAAGATGAAGCGATCATCTTGCGTGCGCGTCAGCGCGAAGCGCAAGGCCAGGGGGCCGCTGCCCTTGCCATCGCCATCGATGCGGTCGGTGAAGCGGTGCGTGCCGACCGGGAAGATCTCGGCCAGGCCCCGCCGCACCGTGCGCTCGGTGCGCGCCAGCAGCTGCGCCAGCGCGTCCGCCAGCACTCCCGCACCAAAGCGCACCGCCACTTCCTGCATGCGCGCGGCGCCGAGGTTCACCGCCGCCAGCAGCGCGCGCAGATCCGCCTGGCAGGCCAGCGGCAGGCGCGAATTGCGCAGGAAGATGCGCAGCGCCGCGTCATTCACCACGCCCTGGTCGGCCAGCCTGGTGGGCGGGATGATCACGCCCTCATGGAAGATCTCGGTGGCATCGGGCGAGATCGAGCCGGGGCGCAGCCCGCCAATATCGGCGAAATGCGCCCAAGCCATCACCATGGCCACGCGCTGGCCTGCATGAAACACCGGCGAGAGCAGCACCTGGTCGTTCGAATGCGACACCGCGCCGTTCGATCCATAGCAGTCATTGTACCAATAGACGTCGCCGGGCCGCATCGTTTCCGCGGGGAAGTCGCGGAAGACCGGGCCGCAGACATCGCCGAAGACGGGCACGTTGGAACCCACGGCCATCACCCCATCCGCATCGAACAAGGCGGTGTAGAAATCCTTCTTCTCGCGGATGAAGGCGGACATGGCGGTGCGCTCGATCAGCGCCTCCATCTCGGCTTGGGCGGCGCGAATGGCGCCGCGGATGATCTCTAGGGTGACGGGATCGCAGCTGCTTGCCATGCACCGCAGGCTACACAGGCCGCGCGCGCCTTGCCCAGCCCCCACTCAGCCATCATAGGCGACGCGGAACCCGAGATGCCCGGCCGAGGTATCGGGGCTGCGCCCGGATCGGGCAGCGATGCGATAGCGATAGCAATAGCTGCGATGGCACAGATAGGAGCCGCCCTTCATCACCCGCTCCCGCTCGGCCGCGGCGGCGGCGTTGCGCTTGCGGGCGGCCGCCGCCAGCGACCGCACGCGGAAGGCATCGGCGCACCATTCCCAGCTATTGCCGCAGGCATTGAACAGCCCGTAGCCGTTCGGCGCATAGGCATCGACCGGCGCCGTGCCCACAAAGCCATCGGCCGCGCTGTTGCGCCGGGGAAACTCACCCTGCCAGATGTTGCACAGCGCGTTGGACTCATCGGGCTCGGCCTGCCCCCAGGGGAAGCGCGCCCTGGCGTCGCCGCCGCGCGCCGCATGTTCCCATTCGGCTTCCGTCGGCAGGCGCCCGCCGGCCCAGGCGGCGAAGGCGGCGGCATCGTTCCAGGCGATGTGCACCGCCGGATGGTCCTGGCGGTCCGCAATGGTTGAACCCGGCCCCTCGGGCGCCCGCCAGCTTGCGCCCTGCACCTGGCCCCACCAGGGCGTGCCCTCGGGGCTTGGCGCTGCGACGCCGTCGGGGACGAACATCCAGAAGACATAGGACCAGCCGAAGCGCTCAGCCTCGGTGACGTAGCCGGTGGCGGCGACGAAGGCGGCGAAGCGGCGGTTGGTCACCGCATGGGCGTCGATGCGGAAGGGCTTGAGGGTGACGGTCCGGGCCGGCCCCTCGCCATCCTGCGGAAAGAAGGGCGCATCGGTGCCGAGCATGGCGGGCCCGCCCGGGATCGGCAGGATCAGCGCCACGTCGCGCCCGGGTGCCAGCGCCGGGGCCGCGGCGGCCGGCGGGCGGAACCCGCTGGAGGGGCAGCAGCTCATGCGCCGGCCAAAGCCGCCAGCCGCGCACGCCGCACCGCGGCCAGATGCCGGCGCATGGCAAGCCGCGCCGCCGCCGCATCCCCCGCCGCGATGGCGTCCGCGATGGCGGCGTGCTCGGCCAGATTGTCGCGCCGCCGCGCCGTGGAGACGGCCAGGTCGGTCAGCCGCAGCGCCAGCGGCGCGGCCTGGTCGCGCCAGAGCGCGCCCACCAGCCGCACCAGCGCGACATTGCCCGAAGCCTCGGCGATGGCCAGGTGAAAGCCGCGATCCGCCGCCTCATCCGGCTGGCCGGCGGTGCGGATGGCGACGAAATGCGCGAAGGCGCTGCCCACGCTGGCGCGCACCGCGGCGTCGCGCCGGGCGGCCAGCGCCGCGCACTCCGGCTCCAGCAGGGCGCGCGCCTCCAAGATATCGAAGGGGCCGGGCGCCTCGGCGGCTTCCAGGGGCGCGGGCGGCGGTGGGGGCCGGACATAGACACCCGAGCCGCCGCGCACCTCCACCAGCCCTTCCAGTTCGAGGGCGATCAGCGCCTCCCGCAGCGACGGACGGCTGACGCCCAGCCGCGCGGCCAGTTCGCGCTCGGCGGGCAGGCGGCTGCCGGGGGGCAGGTCGCCGCGCTGGATCATGGTCGCCACCTGCTCGGCGATCAGGCGGAAAAGGCGGCGCGGCTCGATGGGTTCGAAGGGCATCCGGGCGTTCAGTGTCGTTGACAGGGGCGTCGCACCATGGCCAGCTTGGGTCAAGTGGTCAGGCC
>Ga0247843_1003162_pt1 | contig 27733 bp, 38 predicted proteins | sample LaCruzMarch2017__FD_192420 | JGI IMG/M metagenome (GOLD analysis project Ga0247843, IMG submission 192420) | Freshwater microbial communities from meromictic Lake La Cruz, Castile-La Mancha, Spain - LaCruzMarch2017_8m | ecosystem: Environmental > Aquatic > Freshwater > Lake | place: Spain... | reverse complement strand
GACGAAGCAGCTTTAATTAAAAGGTATTCGCCATCTAGCCCTAATTTCGAGAGAGTACCTGTAAGACCTGTTGCACCTATAGAGCGAAGTATAGTACCTAGCGCACCGACATCGACTACTTTTGTAGCGCCTACCACAAGCAGGCAGGATACTGCTCAGTATGTGCCCCCTAGAAGCGAACCTCGTTCTGTACCTGTACCCGCAACTGCAACTGCGACTCCACCAGTTGAAGAAGTTAATGAGCTTGCTATGGAGTATACAAAACAAGGACTACTAGGTAAAGCTATGGCTAAAGGTGGTGAGTTACAGCGACGTTTGTTTGAAGCCGGTGGTGGCGCAGGTATGACATCAGAGAACTTTATGAGTTTTGTAGAAGCTAATCCGGCTATTGCTTATCGTGAGATGCTTCGTAGAGAAGCAATGATGCAAGAAAATGAAGCCTTAGTTTAATTTGACTTAATCAAAGCACTCTTCGTTTTCTTGCTGCTCTGCTTGCATAGTCTTTATAACGTCATCACAATTATATTTAGTACCAAAGTACTGGATTACGTAGTATTTTTTATTTTTATGTATGGTACCTGCAGGATCGCCCGGTGCGATTCGACCGTTTTGTTTTGTCCACCGCAATCGACTCGGAACTGAGGAGTCAATTTCTAGGTATTCTGAAAACTCGTGTCTCATAGATGATTGTACTAGTTGACTTTCTATTACTTAATCTTGCAAGCAAGCTGCCAACCTGTAAAGAGTGCAAACTCGATGCAGTTTGTTGCCGCTAAGGTGCCTTCGACACCTTGTTTTACTTCTGGATGAGCAAAGTCGTCAAAAATACAGATGCCACCAGGTTTTACCATGGGTAAATACAGTGCAGTATCCCGAGCAACAGAGATGGGATCGTGGGCACCATCTATATATAAGAGATCAATCCAAGGATCTTGCCCAAAACGGCGGATTAGCTCAGGAAAAAACTCCCAACTGTAAGCTTTAACGAGTTCGACCTTTGCTGCATTACTAGAAAGAGCAACGTTGCCACGTGCAGTCAGCTCGATGTTGGCAAGTTCCGGGTAGTTGCCGGGATTTTCGTGGTGCTCAGCACTACCAGTAAAAGGGTCAATTGAAATTAGCCTTGAATCTGGGTGATCAAGATAAAAATCTGACCAGAAAACGGTTGAGGCACCTTCGTATACACCGATTTCAACAACTTGTCTTTGTGCAGTCGGATCAATTCGCATTCCTGCGGCTTCGTTGTTAGTCGAAAGCACCATGTCTGTGTTTAACAGAGCGTCGTACCAACCCTGATTCAGAGTGTATCGATCGTCTAGCTTCTTTTTATTGCCTTCAATCTTGATCCGAGGTGCCTCTGTTGTCTGCTCTTTCATCTGAGACATCAGTTCCTTAAAGGAAGGTTTAGCACTCGTAACCATTAGAGGGTTAGCATTTCCAGCATGCTAGCACTAATTTATTGACACGTCAGTTTCGTGCTGTTATGCTTTGAGTGTTACCACGTGCACTGTATGGACAGAAAATCTGGCTTCGTTGCCAGTGCTCCCCAGCTCCCTTTAGTGGCTTTGATCTGGAAAGCACCCGAGTTGATTTCTTCTTTTATGATGTTGTTCGGATTTTTTAGCCTCGTGTGGCTTATACAAGCAAAGATAATACCTAGTTATTTATCTGAGTCAGCCAGCAGCAATCAGTGGCAGATGCTGTATACAAAATGTGAGTTGCATCAAGAAGCCACAGCTAGCCCCAGTGCTACAGCTGGAAGCAATGTGTGGGGTTTTAGATCTCATGTCCAAAAAGTTTGCACGTTGTGGGCGACAGAGCAGACGTCTCAATAGTTCTAGTTATAGTAAGAAGTCTCCTTATTCAAGATTTTTAGGAATCGAATGAAGCTACTAGTTCTAACTTACTTTTTCATACCACCCTTGGTGCCTTTCATTGCGCCTTTGCCACCACCTTTAGCGCCTTTCCCGCCGCCTTTAGTGCCGCCCATCTTAGTCATGCCAGCCATGAGTCTTAGTTCGAAGTACATCTAATTTTAGTTTACTTTTTACTTTTTTACTTTTGGCTACTCGATGACGCGAGGAGTCTATTATGTTACCATACTGAGACAAACAGTTCTTTATGCGTCAATCGATCCCTGTTTTAGGTACAGCTATTGTCAACAATCCTTACTGGCTGCACAGATTGTTCATGAGTATCGACTACCCAGTCGATAATTTTGTTGTATTTAATAACAATGGTCGAGGTCAGATTACAGAAGCAGTCGACAATATCCGTAATTGTTCCAATCCGTTTGTAAAAAACGTTCATGTTACACATATGCCCTCGAACATCGGATGTTCCGGTGCATGGAATTTAATCATTAAGTCCTTCATAACAGCGAACTACTGGGTTATTTCTAATCACGACGTGATGTACGAGCCTGGGTTTCTAGAAGAAATGAATACGAAAGCACAAGAGGACGAAGTCGGTGTAGTCCACGGTAGTAGTGGCGGTTGGGATATCTTTTTGTTGAAAGATTGGATGGTTCAAAAGTACGGTTTGTTCGATGAAAATTTATATCCTGGGTACTGTGAGGATATGGACTACGGTATGCGTTTTATCCATGACGATGTTAAGAGAGTCTTGTCCTTAGAGGCTGGTTATTACCACGGTAAGTGCAAGGACTACTCAGATGGATCTCAGACTTGGCGCTCTGAACCTCAACTAGAAGCAGCAATTCATTCTGCGCACGAACTAAACAAGTTGTATTTGCACATGAAATGGGGCAAAGCGTGGCAATCGCACGTTGAAGGTGAGACCCATAAAACTCCGTTTGCTATTCCCGAATTGCCTATAGATTTTGTCACGTATGATCTAGACTTCGTCCGCAGTAAATACCTTGGATTCTAAGATGCCTAGTGTTCGCCACCACATTGAAACTTACTGTCTGTCAGTAGATGACGATCCTGCTGCTCAGTGCTTTAATGACTACCTTCTAGTGTGCGGTGCAGTCTTATTCGCATCACAGATTGAACTTGATTGCGCAAATCCGTTTGCAAATGCTTTCCCTGGCGATCACTATCGTTTACTAGCTGGACTTCTTCATCACGCGAAACCTTTATGTATCGTCGACATCGGTACACACTACGGGACCGGTACCCGCGTCATGTGCGATTACGCCCCAAAAGCTGACATTCACACCTTTGATCTCGCCCCGTGGGAGTCACTTGAAACTACGTTCCTTAAGCCTAGTGATTTTGTAACCGGCGGCGGTAAGGTTACTCAATATTTAGATGATCTGAGCGACCCGCTTGTTTTTGATAAACATAAAGGTCTAATGGAGCAAGCTGATTTTATTATGTGTGACGCACCTAAGGATGGGGTTTTTGAAGAAAAATTTTATCGATTACTAGCCGGTATGAAACTTACGAAGAAACCCCGCTGGTTATTCCTAGATGATATTCGTTTTACTTCTGAACTTTTAAGTTGGCGGCGTATTCAGAGTCCTAAGATTGATTTGACTTCGTTTGGTCATTTTTCTGGTACGGGTTTGGTTGATATATCTGAAGGATTTAAGTTTTATGATTGACGTAGCTCAATTTTTATAGCATGCCTTTTTATTCTTCACACCCAGCTGCCGGGTGTCTTTTTAACAACTTAAAAGTTCTTCTAGATGCTAAGAATTTGTCGTCTTTTGCGCTCAGCAAGTTAGCTGATTTATCACCTACTACCACCCGTCGTATTTATTTGGACACAAATTACATACCTTCACCTGATGTCCTTGAAAAATTATGTCTATCACTTTATTGTAATCCTGGCGATTTGTTGGGTATTACTAGTAAACTGGGTTTATCTGTAACGGTGTGTTCAGGTGTTTAGTCCAGCGGATTACGAATTAGCTGCCCGCGTTATGGGTCTTCCCGTACCGCAGACTCCTGCTGAAATGGCAGCGGCCACTCCGATTACTGCCCGAGTAGTTCGTGAATTTGCACGTGGCATTCCTCCAATGCCTGGGATGGAGAGCGAAGGAATTTACACAGGAGCTACTCGTTCACTTAATGCGTACCCCAGCAATACTCAGCCTATGCTTCAGGCTCAGTTGTCTTCTAGGTTACGTACTGAACCAGAGCGTCCACATGAAGATGATTATTTAATGGAGCTTATTTCTCAGCTAGACCCTGAGGAGTATGACTTGATTATGGATCTTCTGACTAAGCTTGCTGAGCAAGGTGACGAGCACATGGATATGTTGTCTAGTCAACGTCCTGCAGAATACGACACTCCTAATTTGGGAGCTAATTATTCAATGCTTAATGCGCCTTCATCTAGCAGAATTCCGCCCTCACAGGAATATCAGACACTTTCATGAATAATTTAACGCTTCGTCAAAGACAACTTAAGGAGCGCGATGTTCGTAAATTTGCTCCTGAATTAGATCCTAATGCGTTCATGAGCATGTATATAGAAAGTAATTTCCCACAGACTGTGGCGTACCCTTCTGCTCAACAACTTGCTCTAGGATTAGAGAATATAAAACCAGAAAATCCGCTAAAATCAATGAAGAAACCGCTCAGCGGGACTCAATACGACAATCCCGGAGGTTCGTAATGGCTAGAATTCCTCGTTCAGGCGGACAAACAGCTTCTGGCGGCGGCGCTGGAGGTGTAGGTATGGGTTTACTAAACGCTATTATTGCTGACATGTTAGGTAAGGTTGTAGGCTCTGTAGTTGCACCGGGCGGAGGGGTAGTAGCTCCTCCTATTCCTTCTGCGCAGGGCTCTAAATATAATCAGACTGCGCCTGATGTTATAGCTATTCAACGCCAGGTAGATGATGAAAACTATCGTCGTGCGGCGTTGAATGAAGTGGCTAAACTAAGCAGGAGACCACAGATGCCTTATTTAAATGCACAGCAGATTATTCAAGATATCGTCAACACAAATCGTCAACTAATGGACGAGGCTGGTGCACGTGAACGTGCTATTGCAGCGATTGGGGCCCAGGGTGAGGTTCAGAAAGCAATCGGCGGTGGCTTAGCAAATGCAATTGGTACTGGTTTAACAGGTACTAGCCAAGTTATTAGTCAAGGTATAGCTACTGGAGGTCAACGTTTTGACAATCAAAGGCAGTTAGAAGAACTTTCGAGGGCAGTATAATGAATGCTGGTCTTTTAAATTTATTAAAAGGTTTAGGTGGACTAGGATTGACAGCTGGTGCTGGTTATCTTGGTAGTGAACTTGCCAATCGAAACAGCAGATCACCAAGCTCAACTCCGCCTGGATTGCCTTTACCTGCTGGCAGCGTAGATCCGAACACCGGGGCCCCGCCTCCTTTCGTACCCCCAGTTAATAATCCTTATCCTCCCGGTGGTGGAAATACTTATCCACCTCAACCTACTCCGGCACCTACAGGTAATCAGAATCTTGGTCAGCTTGAGGCACTAGTACGTCTGTTAGATAAAACCTCGCAACGAGAGGCAAAAGAAAGTAGAGAATTTTATCCACAACGCACGGCAATTGATTTTGCTGATTTTGAAAGACGTGAAGCAATAGCTCGCGCAAATACACTTGAGCGTCAGCGTGAAAGGACTTCTCGTGAAACGGAACTAGCTACTATTAACGCGTGGCAAAAAATAACTGAAGCAAACATAAATAGGGATACACAACTTGCTTACGGCATGATGAATTTAAGCGCAACATTAGGGATGCCAAACCCAAATGTTTTAACTGCGCTTTCTCCTGTAACTCAACAGGCTATTGCTGCTTTCAAACCGGGGACTCCCGTTTAAAAACAATGACTCTTGCTGGAATTGCTGGTGTTTTGGGTATTGGTCAACAGGTTTTAGGTCTGGGTCAGGGAATATCCAGTCTGTTTGGCGGTGGCCAGAAACAGTATGGTCCGACTGAGTATGACTTGGGCTTGGCGGCGGACATGCAATCTAAACTTGCAGGGGGCGGAGGCGGAGGCGGAGGTGCTGCAATGGCGGCGCCCATAGATTACTATGCTCTGTATGGAGCTAAAGCAGCGTCAGAAAATAATCCTCTTACCGCAGCTATGCAAGGTCTTGCTATTTTGCAAGGCGGTCTTGGTGGTGCCCTAGGTATACAAGGTAACACAATTGCTTCTAGTCAATTAACTGTACTAAAAGAAGCTTTAGATCAAGCGCAAAAAAGAACATCAGCTCAGGCTGGGGTAGCGACAGCTACTGCTGGTGCTGGTCTTGAACAACAAAAACTACTGGGTCAAGCAAAATTATCAACTGAACTTGCGGCTCCTACATTTTTAGCCCAGGCTGGGGCTAGCGCACTAGCAGGTGAAAATGAATTAGCTGGTCAGCTAGCTCAAGGTAACGTTGGTTTAAAAGTTTTACAGGAACAAGCTAGAGCTGGGGTAGCTCAAAGACAAGCAGATACACTTGCTGATGTATTTAAGACTAAGGCTGAAACATCTGGACGATTAGCTTTAGGGTCGCAAGCTCGTGAATCAGGATTACAGCTTGATCAAGCTAGAACTGTTGGAGATATAAAACGAATACAGGCACAGACGTACTCAAATCTTGCAAATATCCGAGGTCAGACTAAGGCACAGTTAGCAATTAAGCAGTTTGGAGCCAACCAAGCATTAGCTGGCCAACGCTTTTTTGCGTGATTAAAGCAGCTATCGGTGATTCGACCACGGTAGGTTCGTGGTTAGCCCTACTTAATAAAGCTCAGAGAGATTCGTTTACTTACTATGCTAAAAATAGCGTGAGCGATATCGAAGCTTACCTGTATGCTCGATTCTTAAAACCAAACTACGCAGGATCTATATCGGACATAACCGCGTGGGTGCAAGAGAAGTACCCTAAAAGCGATTTACGAAAAGATCTATTGATAGAAATAGATGCACTTAAAGTAGATCTAAATAATGTTAGGCAGATGACGGTAAATGGTATGCTAGATTATGCAACAGCTGCCACCAAGATTGCAGTGCTCCAAAAAGAACTACGTAGTCACATTCAAGCTGTCCGGCAGCTAACAGACGGGGTAGACCGTCGCGGACTACTTCTTGCTGGAGCCGATCGCTGTTTGCGTGAGCTAATGAATAGTTTCCAAGATCAACCTACGATGAGTGCACTTATTGAAGATGCCTCAATTGTTATCTGGAGCACGATTGAACGAGAAGAAAAAACTTAAATAACTATTCAATTAACTCTAGAAGAGCAAGAACATTAACAACTGATGTTCTAAAAATGCCCATAAAATAGTCATTCACACCAAGAGACATTACTAGCTCTTCTTCGTTTTCGATAAGGCACCCAAAAGGAAGGATGCACGCGGGTTGATTTGATACGTCGTTACCCAAACAATCGGTCCACGTAATCAAATCATCTTGAGTAGATCCCACAAAAAGAGGTTCTCTTATCACTCGCGTGATTTTTGTTTGTTTTTCATCAAGCGTGTATGCGCCCAGTGAGTAAAGGAGGTACGGTCTTTTATCTAATTCGTACACCATATACTTCCAATGAAAAAACACGAGCCATTCATCACCGATAGCAATAGGCGCCGCGGAGTTAAATGTTGGGTGGTCACCTGTTAGTTTTTTTAAACAGGATGAATCAATTGTTACGTCAGCTTTACCTGGTGATTTTATTACTAAAGGAATCGTCGAGTACAGGAGTTTTAGTTGGTCCTTGTCTGTGTAGAAGCACCAGTTTTTTTCTGATCCTCCTTCCTGCAGGTTGGCTCCTATATCAGGAAATACACAGTCAGCTAGAGAACCGAATTTACTTACTGTACCAACACAGATTTTTGGTGTTTTTAAAAGTTTATGTTTAGTCGTATCCCATTTAGTGGCATATGTGCTCGTGACAAACTGACACTGTAAATTGTCGTCAGGACTGATAAACAATCGAGGATCTTCGTAGCTGAGCCTATGTTTGCTAGGTTTTAAGTTACGTGCTGCGATAATTGATTCATCGCTAAGAAGCTCACCGATATATAAGTCTGTCGGCGTGTTGTTGTAATAAAAGTATTTATTATCGTGTCTGAAAACAAAAGGCTCAGGTTGGGATCGCCACGCAATTAACGTTGAATTTCTGTGTTTTAAAATGCACGGACTAAAGTTTGCTACGTTTGTTTCAGGTAAACCACCGATTATTCGGGTAAACGTTCCCCCTATACTTTTGGCTTGTTGGTAGACGGATGGGTACCCACTTTTTGTAGGGATTAAAACAGGCTTTACTGTACGGTTGTGGTACGTACGATAGCGATGGAATTGTAGGCTCATTTCGACATCTCCTCCATAGCCTTTTCAAAACCTTCGGCAATCTTATCCCATCGGTACGAAGGGTTGGTTGTGACTTCATAGCAGTCGTTCGCTACTTTTTCAGTCAATTCTTTATCCTCATATAAACTGGTCATCTTGTTTGCCATATCCTTAATATCGACAATACCTCGTTCCACTCCTAAATCTTTATCGTATATCCAAGCTGCTACATCAGCTAGTAACGCTTTGTTCTTCCATACCTCTGCAAATGACGTGTGGTTGGGCAACACTTGAGGTTTTTTACAAGCCGCATGTTCGAAAGAAACTAGACCCCAACCTTCTCCGTTAGCTGTGTTAATTCCAACGTCAGACGAGTTGTATATTAGGTTAAGCATTTCATCAGCAGGAGCGTTGCAGTAGTCAATGTTTGTGGTGGTCATTAATAATCTCTGGTCGGATTTAAGTCCTCGACGTTTCATCTCTGTCTCGAAGATGGCTCGGATATCCCAACCAAGATCTTTTTCACTCATGTGCAGGTAGAGCATAGTGTCATCCTTATTTACTGCGAATTCCGCAAATGCTTTTATCGTCAGATCAATTTGCTTGCGCGGCTGATTTCTATTTGCATTCAGAACAATATACTTATCTTCTGGTATCTGGAGTTGCTTACGAGCTTCTATTTTATCTAAGGGGAAAAATTTACTTGTCTCTACTCCATGGGGTATCACACCTAGTAACTTAGGCTTTACTCCTAACTGCATTACTCTTTGAGCTTGTTCAATTGTAAACGTGATTGCAAAGTCCCAGTCTTTAACAAACCGCATATGACTTTCAATGTACCACTGTGAATCTAGTGGGAAGTAAGCAATAAATTTAAATTTATGCTGATCTTTAAGCAGATGAATGCGTTCCCAAACTTGATTTACTATCCAGATGTCGTTTAGACAGATTATAAAATCGGGTTTCTCTACGTCAACAATTTCCGGTAGGCGTCCAATACCAAATCGATCTTGTGGGTTTTTGGCCGCCGCTGGATAAACTTTAAAAGGCAGATCGTGTGGATCACCTGTGTAGTTTATTCCTACAACTACAATCTCATGGTTCTTCTGTAGATACTCCAGGATACTGTGTGTAACTCTACCAAACCCAGTATTTGAGAGGATATCTCCGTACCACAGAATTTTTGCCATTTGGGGTTAGAATCTTGCTATCAGTATACAGACAGTATTACCTTTTATGCCTAGTCGTGAAACTTTTGCTTACCGCCGCGCTCTACAAATGAGGGCGGCTAAAGCATTTGACAGTGATGCTCCAGTTTTAGATACTATATTTACAAGAGCAGCTAGTGATTTCCAAACGTTCTGTACGTTGCTTGACAAGCCACCAGCAAGACATATGTTAGAGTGGTACAAACATTTGATAACAGGAGATAGCAATAAGTATCTACTAGATATAGCAGGACCAAACCTTGATATACTAAGTCCCAGAGGTTCTGCGAAGAGCACCGTAATGAACATGTTTACTGCATGGTGTATAGGTCGCCATACAGCCGCTAAGATGCCCCTACAAATTATTTATATCTCGTACAACATTAATACCGCTATACCAAAAAGTAGAATTATTAAACAGATAGTTGATTCGACCGAGTTTAAAAAAATATTTCCTACTTGTCGACTTAAGCCGGGAATGCAGAGTGATGTAGGTTGGTCGATTGATTTTGACTACGCAGGTATATCCCGAGTTGGTGACGAAGAATTTACTCTTCGCGCTGCTGGTCTTAGAGGGTCCATTACATCTAAACGAGCCCATTTATGCCTTGTGGATGACCCAGTTAAAAGTTCTGCAGATATACGCAACCCGACAATTCGTGAAGAAATGAATAATAATTGGTCATCAGTTATTGCGCCTATTATTTTTGAAGGTGGTCGGGCGATTTGTTTAGGCACCCGATTTCATCCACTAGATATTCATAAAACAATGTTCGTACCAGAACGCGGGTGGAAACAGGTAACTCAAGAAGCATTGACGTATGACAACGACAGCAATCCTGAGAGTTACTGGCCCGAACAATGGAGTGTTGACTATTTACTAGGTCAAAAAGAGCTCGATCCTGTTGCTTTTGCTTACCAGTATCAGCAGCAACCGGTAATGACATCTGATTTAATTCTTTCGCCTGATCTACTTGTAAAAGGAGATGTTGTAACAGAATTTGATTCGTTAGCCGTTGGTGTGGATTTATCGGCTAGTCGTAGTGAGACATCAGACTATACCGCGATGGTCTTGGGCGGTAGGGTAAAAGATAAGTACTATATTATTGACGCGCATCAGGTTCGCTCTATAGGTAATCTTGAGAAGATTGATTTACTCTGTAAGATGCTTGTTGAGTGGGGGATCTTGGTAGAGAACGCAGCGGGGGAGTTGTTCCCGACATATTCTACGTGCACGTTAGTCGTGGAAGCTGTTGCGTATCAAGCATCGTTAGCGGCTGATCTCCGAAGAATTTTGCTGAATGATAAAGGACTTAGTAATATTCATATCCACGAGGTGAATGGGTTTAGAGGTGATAAAGTCTCTAGGTTTAGGGGAACTCTAGGTCTGTTGGAAAATAAAAAGGTGATTTTTAATCGGTACCGTAAATTTGATCTATTGTTTGACCAATTAATCAACATTGGAGCTACTTCGCATGATGACTTACTTGACGCATACACGCATTTAATCTGTTTTCTACAACGCCGAGGTGGTTTCGAAATGGAGTATTGATGATTTCCGATAACGAACCAATACTTACTAACTACTTTATCGCTGTAACAGCGCACAATCCTTTAGAGCGATTTGACGTTCTTTTAAAGACTTTAAAAGGCTACATCACTCTTCCAGGGGTTAAAGACTTTTATATTTTTATTGACTTTGAGCATAAACAAGACAAACAAGCTGTCTTGGACTTGTTAGAACCTAATTTAGGTCCCTGTAATTTAAATATTATCGTAGCGGAACCTGAGTACGTAGGTTTTAGCCTTACGTGGGCGCATAAACATCTTTTAAAACAAGTTGTTCAGAATAAAACTTACGATTTTTACGTATATACAGAGAACGATATGTTATTTACACGTGAAAACTTTGACTATTGGCTTGCTTGGAAAGATAAACTTAAAAGTTTAAATCTCGAACCAGGTTTTTGCCGAGTAGAACGCAGAGATAAGCTACTCATTCCTTTTGATAACTACAGAGTCTGGGAGTTGAACGGACCCACTAAAGCGGTGTGGGGAGATCGTCCTTATAACGTACAAACTTTTATAACCCCTTGTGATGATTTTATTTGTTTTGCGTCCCTCGGTAATCCGTATATGGGAATGATGATATTGGATCCTGAAATGGCTGAGAAGTATATTGTGTCTGAGAGCTGTGATCCCATAAGAAGTTTTGATTTAACGAAATTTCGTTGTTGGCCGATAGCTGACAGAAGTTCTTTAGGTCTTGCTTTTGAATCTCTTAACACCGATCAAGAACACCGCCGAGTGGTGCCATTAATTCGTGACGGAGATAAGCTTCGTATTGCTCCTTGCGGATTACTGGAGCACTTAGACAACAAGTACAGTAACGTTTTATTGCAAAATCAAAACACATGCCTAGACATAACCACTATGTTTAAGTACTAATAAGCGAGTTCTCAGTGTCAGATTTTTGGGATTTAAAGGGTGACGTTGTTGATTTTGGTTGCGGGACAGTTGACTTAGTTAATAAACCGCCACACTATAACCAGGGTTCCGTCGAATGTATTGATGCTTTAAAATCTGCACTTGGGCATGAAGGCTTTAAATCGTATTGCCGGGGGGCGTGTTTGAAGTATTTGTGGAGGACAGAGCACAAAAATGGAGTAGAGGATTTAAAGAAGTGTGAGTGGTATTTAAAACGTTTAATACAAATTTCCGAGGAATGCGGTTAAAATTAAAAAAAATCTGTCTTATGGATATTCGCGCTTTTGGTTCGGTTTATGGACAGTCAGCAACGCTCCCGTATGGCAGTGGCTACCACATAGTAACTTCGGGAAATATGGCTCGAGTAAATTTTCCTGCCTGCCGAGGTATCTTAGTCGAGCACATTAGCGGTGGTGGTGCTTCTAAAGTAACTCTTGTGCTCACTGACTCTCAGGGCCAACTTTCACGTTTTGAGCATATTACGAGTACTACTTTGTTGCCTCTTAGTTGCACTGCTGTAGTGTCTGGTACCTCAGCTCATTGTACCGCTCTATACTGATGAACACTCACAACGCTAATGCTTATGGTTTTGCTCAAGCTTATCAGATGCAGACTGCGGCGGCTGAAGCTCAACGACGAGCTAATCAATCATCGGATACGGTGTTTGAAGACATGTCCGCCCAGGATCAAACTGCACTAAAAGGACAACCTCCGGCTCCTGTAGCACCTACTGATTATTCAAGTGGGGGAGGTCAAGATGGGTTTGACCCCGCCATGGATACAGATGTGAGTATTTTAACAAGAGCTAAACGCAGAGCAGCCAAGTATATCCAACAGGTTTAAGCTACTATGGTGACACTCGCGTCAACCTTGTATGCTTGTCGATTGCTTTCCTTACTTTAACGAAAAAGAACTTTTAGAGCTCCGCATTAGAACTCTTGAAGACTACGTCGACGGGTTTTTAATAACAGATGCCAACAGAACACATCGGGGCGAAGAAAAACCTTTTACCTGTGTCGATACTCTTAAAGAACTTGGGATCGACGATAGTAAAGTGCAAGTTTTACACGTTGAGCTACCTTCTATTGAGGAAGCACCAGACCCGTGGTTACGTGAGCGAGCACAACGTGATGCTTTAGGTGTTGGGCTTCATATGCTTTCAGATGATACGCTCTTCATCTGTTCAGATTGTGATGAACTGGTAAATCCCCTTGCGTTAGATAAACTAAAAGCCGCAGCTGAAACTTCAGATCAAATAGTACGGGCTAGCATGTCTATGCATTATGGCCGCGCTGATCGGCAGTTAATAACTCCTGATGGTGTACTGCATGAGTGGCAACGAGCTTTTGTTTCTACGGTTGGTCTCTTAAGGAAACAAAGCACACTCTCTGTGATGAGGGAAAGCCAAAATAATTTGTATTTAGGTGAACGAGATTTTGGTTGGCACTTAAGTTGGATGGGTGATGGCGAACGACGAAAGAACAAACTCCGTTCTATTGCTGAATACTATATGTGGGACACGCCGGACGTACAGCGTAGGTGTGAGATGTTTGAACCTCAAGAAGGAAATCTTGACATGCTGGGGCGTGACGATCACTTAATTACCACTTATCCTTTAGGCGCTCTGCCTTCAAAACTATTCGAATTAGAGCGCGTCAAAACCTACCTCCTTCCTGAAAATGTTAATTGATTGTTTTCCTTATTTTAACGAACGCGAGTTACTTGAATTACGTGTTTCCTTATTAAAGGATCATGTTGATGGTTTTTTAATTGCCGATGCGGATCGAACTCATCGGGGGGAGCCAAAGGCTTTTACTTGTGCCGAAACGATTAAAGAATTAGGTCTACCCGATGAATTAATCGAAGTTATCCACGTCAAACTTCCGACTGTTGACGAAGAACCAGATCACTGGGTTCGTGAGCGTGGCCAACGTGACGCTCTTGGGATTTATCTCTCAGAGCTACCAAAAAGTGCTGTTTTTATTTGTTCTGACTGTGACGAACTCCCTAACCCAGCAAAATTTGAACAGATAAAAGCTGAACTTGAGGCAAATCCCGACGCAATTTTAGGTTTGGATATGTCTATGCACTATGGACGAGCGGACTTACAGCTTTGCACTCCTCTTGGTGAACTTTTTCACTGGCATTGTGCGACTATTTGCACTGCAGGAAAACTTGCTTCATTAGGATCTATAACTAACGTTCGGCGACAAACGACACGTAAGGTAATAGGAGATCGTGATGCTGGGTGGCACTTAAGTTGGATGGGTGACTCTGAAAGGAGACTCAAAAAGCTTAAATCCTATGCGCATTGGGAGACTGATAAGCCTACTGTTGTTGAGACTTGTAAAACGTTTGAAGCGGTGGCTGGCAGTATAGATATGCTGGGTCGAGAAGATCACATGCTTACTGCATTTCCAATGGAAGATTTACCGCTAGAAGCGGTTACACTGGAAAGAGTAAGAAAGTATCTTCTTCCAAATGGCTGATCGCATGCCTGCTGAGCTCTTGAAAAAGTTTCAAGAAAAACGTCAAGGAGACGGAGACTCAAAGAATGAAGAACCCCGTGGTAAAAGTGAATCCCGTAAACGGGCGCTAGCAAAAGCTCGTAAGGCAAAACAAACGGCCGCCAACAAATAGATTTAAACTTTTTGTTCTTAAATTGAATGTCCACTGAGACTAGAAAGCGATTTAACGAAATTCTGGAGGCCTCGCGCACCCAGGATCGGAGCAATCAATCGGCCACGATGGTTGTTCTGAGTCACCTACAGCAGATGACTCTTCTTATGATTAAGAAGGGTGTCACGTTCTACTGTGATCAAGATACATATAAAAGTCGTTCACGTTTTTTAGACGATGTTATAAAACTCAATAGAATTGATATTAGATTCCCGTCCATAATCCGAAATTTCTTAATTGACGGGTGCGGTCTCTTTTACTTCCGACCTGATCCCAAGTTAAAGTACCAGATTTACTTTTTCAATAAAAATCAATACCGTGTTTACCACAATGTGAATGGTGAAGTGGATGAAGTAATTATTATCTATAGCTACAAAGTTAAGAATGCTAACTTAGGTCTACCAAGCACGTCAGCCGGTCAAAATAAACGTTATGTACGTCTCTCTATAACAGCAGACGAGATTAGTGAGGTTGAGACTGATAGCGAACTAAGTTTTGACCTGGAACCTGGTGCGATACTAACACCAGGCAAAAAACGGCCTAACACACTTGGGTTTATCCCTGCCGTTGAAGTTTTAAATAAGCCAAACTCAAGTGGAACTGAGGGTGAAGGAGAGTTTGATCCTTTTATGGAGCAAATTGTGCTTCATGACCAACTCTCAAGGAATATTGCTAAAAATATTGAATTTTTTGGTAATCCAACGTTAATTAGTTCCCGTCCTCGTAGTGATCTTGTCGAAGCTGGCGACAGTCAGTCCACATTTAGACCGACTATCAGTAGTCAAAGTGGTTTTGCTGGAATTGATAGTCCTTCGACCCGTGTAAGTGAACCTTTCGGCGCTTCGATGGGTGGTGGGCTCCGTGTACCACGGATTATTGCGAACGTAGAGCCTTCTGACCGTGTGGGCTATATGACGCCCGACCCCGTAAACGGGGATATGAATAGATATCTTTTATTACTACGGGAAGAGATCCGTACGGCACTTGGTGGTGTTGATGAAATTTCAATTTCCGCTGGTGCTACCGCAACCGAAATTAAGGGTTTAATGGGTCGGGCCCAGGCCACGGCGTTAAGAAAAAATAAATCATTTCTTGTTTACGGATTTAATCGTCTCTTGGAAATGATGGTTTATCACCAAGAATTAATTTTTAGAGAGTCTTTTATTGCGGCTTCTGGTTTAAAAGAACCTAAGCCTCCTACCGATCAGGAAGCTGAGACTGTCGAAAAGTATCAAGGTGCAACATTTAAGTTCGAATCAAAGTTAGACCAGGTGATGCGTGCAGCTTTGTCTGAGAATAAAGTGCCACGTGGGGTTATAGGGTTACCTGAAGATGGTGATCGTACAGTTACTTATAGATATCAGGGTGATGTGTATGAGGACACCGCATACGATGTTAACCAAAAATCAATTGTTGTTCGCAACTTACAAGAGCTTGGTGTTGATAGCATAGAAGCTCTAAAGTTCTTATTTCCCGAGAAGACTGATTCTGAGCGAGCCGAAATGTTGAAAGGATTTCCTTTCCGAATGGTTCAACAAACTCAGTCTGCTATGCAACAATTTCTGGTATTATTACAACAGATGTTGCAGTCTCCTCATCCGCTTGCGCCTAACCAGCCACTTGCGTCTGATCCGAGACTTAATATCACTCCGCTAATTTACAGAACTTTCGACCATCTCGCGGAAGAACTAACCTATTCGGGTAGCTATGAGCCAGCAGATCCAAGCTTCGACCCCGAGCCCGGTCTCCCAGGCAATAGCCTCGGACCAGGGCTCAACCGCTTACCCCCAGTGGGTAGCCCAAACCTCTACCCCGGCGGTAGCTTCGGCAACTACAGTCCAACAGCCGTCGCCGGGAATACCGGTTACGGGCCTTACTACCAACAGCCAGTTCAACCAGTTAACGTCTCAGTCTTCCCCCAACAATCCGTGGGAAGCAGCGATGGGTTCGCTGGAGCGGGTGCTTACTCAGATCAACTCGCCGTCGTCCCCCAGCCAGGCTCAACCGTCGCCTTACCTGGCGGCTCAGCAGCAGGCTACTCAACAGAGCAATCTGAGTTCACAGGTCCAACCTTGGGCTTACCAGGCACAGCAGGTAGCGCAGACCTTACCTACCAACGTCTCACCAACCCAGAGTTCCTCGCCGACTTCTACGGGCCAGTCAAACGGCCTACACGGTCTAAGCCCCGCAACTCACGCCGTAGTTAATCACTTCGGTATTGAGGCGCCTGGGATTCTCAATCAGTACTCATGTGCTCTTGAGGATATGCTTATGGACCAAGCCGGTCGCATGGACAACCTCACATTGCGTCACAACGCTATGGAGGTCATCCTGACTGATCCAGATCACTTAGCTAACTACACTGATCGCTTCTTCACTGAAGTAGTCCCCGTGGACATTGACTCCCCTAATCAGGGTCAAATAGCTCCACAGGCTTATCAGCCTCGCTATGACATGCCTGCTCCCCCTGCTAACGCTGGTGGTTCTGCTCAAGGAGTTGTTCCTCAGCAACAGTGGGAAACGTTTGGTGATGTTATGAATCGTAGCCCTGAGAACGCTTGGCGTTATCTCAACCAGATGGGCCCTGAAGCTTTGCGTAGCAAACTTCTGTTTATGGACGCTGCTTAAGATAACTTAGATACTCAAACTGCCTCCCTTGGAAACAGGGGAGCTTTTTTTTGCTAATGTAACTACACCAGCTGATTAATTATGAGAGCTCTCGGAACCTTGCGCCGTAAACCCAGCTTTGAGACAGAAGTTAAGGAAGTCGTAGTAGCTCAAGCTCCTACAGTCGAACCTACAACTCTGATTCCAAATAAGAATCAAGAAGAAGTATCTTCTGGTTTTGATACGTCAGTTGAGTTGACCTGAAGTTTGGCTATTTTCTTTTGAAGCATGTACTCGAAGTATTTTTCGGCTGCATTTAATATGCGAATACCTGCGTAGCCGCATACGAATGAAGCAGCGATTGCTTCATTTTTGGTCAGTTTAAATCTCTCGTGGAAAGCAGGACTAACAAAAGTGGCTAGAAATAAACCCACGACAGTTGTTTTTACGAGGTAGGCAAACAACTTTGACCTCTTTTGTGGATGAACTAAAGAGTCTGCTAGTGACCCCGAAAAACAGGCTACAGAAGCTTCCGGGTCCTCAAAAAAAATTGTTATAACTTTTTCAACTTGTACCATTGTTTGAGATAACTTCTTACGGAATTCTAGAGGAGTAGAATTAAGATATACGCTATAACCCTCGTGGCTTACACTCCCTTAACAAACTGGAGATACGACAAAAGTCTTTACCATCCAATACAGTCTGGTCCTCAACGCACAGGGGATAACCAGAACTTAACTAACACGTATAAACTCGTTTCTAGCGGTTACATCCTTCCTAACGGAGTTCAACAAAATTGGTTTGGTGTTAATTTTGAAGGCGCAGATTTTGGTCGCATTCCTGTAGGACCTGTAAACATTAGTGGGTACCTAAATACGGAGTGGCGAGCCGTACCTCCTGCTGTCTCGGGCTATTGGACAAATTACGAAAACTCGTTGCCACATGCTTCAGGGTTACTTGATACTTACGTAGGGTTTCGAGCGCAAGGACGATACAGTATTGCCGGTCGAAATGTTCAAACTGCTCTTGGGCCTCAACCTGGCTTAAGAGACTTTGGTGTCTATACCTGGTTTGGGGCAGGCGTTCCTGACAACCAAGCTTATTCTCCTTTTAATACGCCAAGTAGCAATGAACCTTACAGATACGACGCTGATTTAGGTGAGTTTGTAGGGGAAGGAAGTACAGGTGGTCCAGGTAGTTATCAGCGCGTACGTTATCCCGCACTTACTAATCCCACTAATGACGATTCAGGTTCTCGTGCCGCGTGGGTTTATAGCCCTCCTGTATATTGTCAAGTCTTTACTGAAGCCAGTCGAAGTAATTTACCAGGCCAGATGGGTGTAGTTGTTCGCTCTCAGTATCGGGGTAAATCTACGCGATATGTACCAAATTACGGATCGGTGTATGGCGTATTAGGCGAAGGGGTTCGTAACACAATTAGAAAGATTGGTTAACCACTAAAACTGCGACACGTTTTCTGTCCTATTAACACAATATAGAGTTAATATTGATCTTGTAGTTTCTTCGAGAATTTATCGATGTTCATCGATAATGATTTTCCGAAGATTCTTGGTGCCGAGCTGTACCGTCCACACCCTGCATACATCGTTGAGATGGCTGCGGAACCAGTGGTGGTACATGACTTCAGTAAGCAGCCAGGACAGACTGTGCAGCTTGACCGTTACCGCTTCTTCGGTAACCCCGGCTCCAAAGAATCTCGCGAGCGCACTGCCGAACAGACAATCGGCACTGCAAACAGTCGCAACATTGTGAAGGACAAGGTACAGGTGACTCTTAAAGAGTACACCGGCCCTGCTGACCCCAGTGATCCTACTCAGCCAAGCACTTTTAAGATTGCTCGCGAGACCCTGATCACTGCTCAGCGTCTTTTACTAGACACAGGCAACCTCACAACCTTCCACCAATCTATTGGTAGCCTGACCCTGCTCGACGATTATCGTCGTTGGCGCGATCGGGTGTTCATTAACGAACTCCTGAAAGCTGTTTCTAAAGGTCAGTCTTCTGACTCGTCCGGCGGTTACTATTTCCCTGGCGATCTGACTGTTGGTGGTCTTAGTTACACCAACGCCGAACAAGCCAAGTTCGACATTAAGGATGACTTATTGCGCGTGGTGAAGAGCCTGCGTAAGAGGAACACTCCTACTTTCCAAGATGGTTTCTATCGCTGTGTTTGCGATCCTACCTTCTTGATGCACCTGCGTCAGAACAGTGACTTCCGTGAAGTTGCTCGTTACCCTGGCAATGGTCAAATCAACCCACTTATGTCCGGTATGCAGCCTAACGCTGCGCTGTACATGGGTCAGGGCTTTGGGCAAGCCACTTTTGTGGCTGGCGAACCAATTATGCCCACAGGATTTGTGTTTGAAGGTGTGCGCTTCTTCGAAAGCACCAACATGCCTACACAGACACAAAGTGCGACAATCGCAAGCGTCACTAAAGCGTATAACTCTGCAATTGGCATCTTCTTCGGACCTCAATCCTCAGGAGTTGGCATTGGCGGTAACAACGCTCAAGTGTTGCTGAACAACAATGATGACTTCAGTCGTTTTATCATGATGATTTGGAGCCTGTACGCAGGTTTTGAACTTCTGAACGCTGATTTCGTTACTGTTGCCTACTCTTTCGACGCTTGAGGAGGTAACTAAACATGGCTATCGCTACTAATCAACTGTCAGTTTCCAAGATTTATCCTGGTAACTACACCAACGTTCTTCGTTTCTGGCACGAAGAAAAAACCGTTCAGTACAACGATGCGAACGGTGTTTCAACCAACCTGACCAACCAGCCTGTGGGCGGTCCTGTTGGTGTTGTTTTCCGTCCTGGTTGGATTGCTCAACAAGCAATCGGTTATGTCGACTTGAGCTATCAAGCTCTTGGAACGAATAATCAACTCGAGTACTACACCCTTCCTTATGGTTCGGGTCAGAACAGTGCTCAACAACCCTTCCTTAACGCTAACGTTATCATTCCGTCACCTGACTTCCACAAGGACGTCCGTGCTGACATCACGAATGGTATTATCGTTCCTGCGTCTGGATATGTCTATCGTGCGTCTTTACGTATCGATGGTGGAGACCTTGTTAGCTCTGGTGTCGCTGGTGGCAGTGCAACTCCTCAAGTTACACTGATTCCCGCTGTTGGCCAAGGACTGCGTGACAACGGCACCGTGGTATCTGGTCAGTTTGGTTGTTCTATTACTGGAGCGGCCAGTCGGATTCCTAACGGAAGCATTAATTCCGTAAATATATTTAACAGCAGCAGTTTGGCTGCTCTTGCTAACGCGACGACCTGGAAACTGTTTACCACAGCCAATCTTGGCGGTGCTGCTGCTTCTGGTCTTGCTCAAGGTTCGGGTGTCTATGATCCCCGTGCTGGTACTGGAAGGCTCTTCGGTGCAAATAAGTCTCTAGCAATCTGCGAAGTTTGTTGGATTCTGCCTGATCAACCCCCTGAGCGTTCTGATGTTGCTCTGCAACCTGCTGGTGTAATTGAGTCAAGTATCTTTACTTCTACCTCTCCTTCCTGATTAAGTCAGAAGACACCAAAATTAGTGCCCCTCTACCAAGAGGGGTATTTTTTTATATTGACTTTTCAATATATTGTGTTGGGTTTTTTCTACAAACTGGCAAAGTATAAGGGATCTATACACGGTGACTCTTGTGGACGAGCGTGAGTTGTCTGATCTAAAACTTTGCCGAAAAGAATGTTCCATTTGTGGCGCCACGTGGCTAAATAATGTTCACCACTGGCGTACGGGTAAGCGAGGAAGCGAATTAGATCTTGCCGGATTGGTCTGTAACCAGATAAAAGCGGCAGAATGCATAAATACAGCCAAGGGACGCACTGGAGGTGACACCTGGGAAAAACGAGCTGAGTTTATTCGTAAATTTGATTTGGAATCAAAAGTTTCTGAGTAAATAGCTTTGTTTTTACTAGAGTTTGCCTTACACTACTGAACACATAGTGACTCAGCCCATGACAGCCAGTGTATACAAGCCCAGTGGTGTCAAGATTGAGATTTTATCGGAATACGACGAAGGCGACTACTTGATGGTTAGGTCAAACACAACAGGTAAAGTGTTTTTTGCTCACAAAGAGCAAGTTGGTGAGCTTTTAGAGGATGACAGCCCTAAACCAGCGTCAAATCATGTGGCTACACGACGAAATCGCCGGGTTTTAAAGGATGAGCCCGAAAAACCCCCAATTATTAAGCCTTTACCACCTGCGGACACCCGTATAAACCTAAATACACTCACTCCTGAAGGTCTTACACAATGTTTACCTGGTGTGGGCCTTAAAACCGCTAAAGAAATTGTTGAGTTGCGTCAATCCTTACCAGGTGAGCGATTTATCAAATTAGATCAACTTAATTCGATCAAACGAGTTGATTGGGATGAAGTATTTGCAACTGGCTCAGTGTATGTTGAGTAATATTTAGCTGACAGACTTATTTTTTAGTTTATCAAAACGCAGTAGACTGTAACGCAGCGGTTTCATCTTTGTGGCCCAATTTACTGTACAAGAACTAGAACAACTGCAGAGTTATCTTGCTCAGCAGGGAGTTGTATTTCAACCTACAACTACAGACGCCACTAAACGTGAGACGATTTACGCTGCTGTAAATCAACTAACTAGAAACCCCGCTCAGGTTTTTGGTTACGCTCTAGACGACTTTAACTTTAGTCGCACTGCGTATCACCTTGCGTACAACATTGCTACGGTACCTGCCGGTGATTACGCTCGTTTACTAGAAGCATGTAATAGCGTTCCAAGTGAGTTTTATTACGATAAAATTATTCAACAAATTGAACGATGTGAGGAAGCTGAGCGTCTCACTGAACTTGCTACAGGTCGAGCAACAAGTAGACAAGAAACAATTTTAGGTGACGTATCCCGTTCGATCAATATTCAAGATAAACGCGAGACATCTCGAATTTGGCGTGAGAATTATTTGTATGAGTGCGATCGATTAGCTCAAATGCTTTATGTGCCGAACTACCGCGACCCCGTGGCATCTAGGTACAGATTTGAACGTTCTGGCGGAGAATTTATTCAAGCTATTCCTGGTCCACCTGATGTATCACGTTCCGATAGACTCTATTTTTACGCCAATTGGCGGTAGACTTACTTTACTAGTCACTGGTTTGTAGCTCATGAGCCTTAGAAATATTCTAAATGAAGCCTTACAGACAATAGGTTCAGCTGCGGCAAAAAGATTGCTACAGCGTTTACCTTCTGCTCGTCCAAATCCTCGTAGTCTTTTACCTAATTTAGCTGGCCCTCGTGCCCCTATTTCACCTGCAGATAGAGCTTTAGGCAATACACTACGGGAAGCTTCAGAACGTGCTCCTCAAGCTGTCGATCCTCGTCGTTTTTTACCTGACTTAACTAGTCCTCGTGCCCCTATTTCACCTGTAGACGTAAATTTAGCAAACAGAGTACGGAATCTTCCCGAGTTCCGTCGGCAGGAAGCCAGTGAACTCTTTGACAGATTGCGTGGCACGGCTCCACCAGCACGCCCAATTCCTACATCAGCTGAGAATACTCTCCAAGGTACGTTTCTTAGACCTGGTCCTGGTGAGGTAGCAGGAGGTCAAGCTCGTTTACGATACGCACCTGGAACTCCAGGCGTTGGAGGTACAAGACTGGGTAATAAAACGTATGGGACGGCAGCTGAAGCTGGTGTACGCCAAGGTCCTGTACCTCCTCCAAATAGATTAAATCTTGATGAGATGAGGGCACAGGAGAGGCTTGCTAGACAAATGGAGTTTGAACAGGGTATTCCTATTTCTCGTCCAAGTGAGATTCGCGGACAACCTATTTTTACTGAACCTTCTCCTCTTGCTGGTCGCATTGAAGTAAAGCCACCAAGGCCAGAGCTCAATATCGTTAGGGCGGCTGACAATCCACCTAACGAGTTCCTCACAGAAGCCGATGGACTACCTAATTTACTAGTAATACCCAACAAAGTGGCTGCACTACGTGCTGCTGAAATGCGTGCTGCGGCTGGTCGTATTGTCCCTACAAATCGAGTTGTTTTAGACGCGGCTGGTAATGCAGTTGACGAAGTAGCACCTTTAGCTGCTGCAAATCCAAGAGCTTTCTTACCTAATTTGCAAGGACCCTCTGTACCCGTTAGAGAAATAGATCAGATATTAGCTGCTGAATTGCGTAATGCAGCCGGCGGTGTTCAAATGACTGACTTGAGCCGTATGCTTAGAGACCCAGTTTTTCGTGCCGGAATAATCGGAGCAGGTGCAGTTGGTGCAGGCGTGGGGGTGTATAACACTTTCTCTAACAATGAAGGATCGGCACCTTTGGGACAGCAACCCTCAACTACAAGCCCTCCTCCTGGTGAACCTCTTGTGACACCAACTAGCTTAAATCCAACCCCAAATGTATTAGTCCGTGAGAATGACGGAACAATGTTGGGTTCTTTAGATTCTGCAACGACTTCGCAGTTACAACCAGGATTACCACCACCAGCCCCAAGACTTCCTGATCCCACTGCGCCCGCTCGCGTAACAACTACAGGGTCAATGGGAGCGGATAGTGATCGACGTGGTCAACTAGAGCAATATTCACGTCGAGCTGCCGCAGTAAATAGAGCATTGGAGCCTCGTAGCCCTGAGAACTACAGAAGTGCAGAAGATTATTATGCTGCTAGAGAAGCGTATACACAACAAGCGCCTGTTCGTCAAGCTTTGATGAAATACGTTGAGGGTACTTCTTCTGATCCAACCGAAGCCGCAGCTCTTCGCACTTGGGCGCAGTCATACCCAATGCTGGCTTACCAACTCCAACAGCAGAATCTGGCCAACCCAGAAGCAAATCAACAGAGTGGACAGTCTGTTATGACGACCCGTGTGGTTACACCTATGGGATCTGATACACCTACAAACGCTATCGGTAATGTGGAGGCTACTACTGCCGCTTCAGTTGATCCGAATCAAGGTAATTTTGAATTAGTCGACGCGACTCGGCCTATGCAACAACCTCAGTTACAACCGCAGGAAGCCTTTATGGAAGAATTTTTACGGCGGATGAGTGATCCACGCCGTGAGATGCCTTATCAATAAAGAGTTAAACTTATAACACTCTGAGGTAACTTATGACTAGTATCTACGGTAGAGATTTTGGAGATCGCGTACGGTCTGTAAATGCCTATTCTCCAGATATTGGGTACAACGGGGCGTTTTACGCTCCACCAGAATATGGCAATGGCTACACACAAGCTGGAGGGTTTAGTGACCCCGTGGGTGGGGAATTTGGTGTTGTTGCTCGAGAACCTAGTCTTATAGATATTGTAACTGGGGTCGCAGATTTATCCGAGAAGGCTGCTGACGCCTACCGCACTGCAAGAGGTCTACCCACTAAGTATTCTAGAACTCGCTATGCGGGCGATGAGCTTGGGAGAGGATTAGCTCGGAGACGAGACGCACGTGCGCGAGAACAACGAGCGGGCACTGGTAGAGTTGGCGCTGAAGCTATGGCCGCTGCAATCAGTACTCCTGATCCGGCTATTAACACTGATATTCTTAAAGAACTTCTTTTTTCTCCGAATGCTTTAAAAAGACTTTTTTCTGGAAACTCTTCTACTACAATTGATCCTAACCGCATCAATGCGGCTCTTGGCAGCTCCGGGCCTCAAGCAATTACTGTTGAACCCTTCCGTCCTTAAGGTTTTAATCCCATGGCCTCTACTAGCACCAACAAACAACCTTTAATGGTTGATAGACCTTTTTTAAGAGGCGCTCGAATTAATAATGGTACGACTGTTGTTGGCAACTCTAGTAATCCTGATTTTGGGGACCTGATCCAGCTAGTCAGAGTTGGTGATATCCCGTCAGAAGATGGAGCTCTTGTTGAGGATATTTTTGTCGTGGCTAACGAGGGCTACCCCAATAATGGTGGCGTTCGCTCTGCTGCTTTTGGCGTTTACATCTATGCACCCAACCAAGCAGCACCTTCTACCTCAGCTTCACTACTTATAAGTAAGTTTGAAGTTGGTTTGTCGGGAGATACAGAAGGTCTTATTCAACGGGTTGAGCTGCCTGCTACTGTTGCTCCTACTCCGCAAACTGGAGACTTTAACTTAGTGCGCCCAATTGAGATAGGTAAATCTGAAGCCTTATATCTTGAAAAGGGTTATATCTTAGCAATTGGTTATTTAGGTAATGGACCTGCTTCAGTCTCTGGTGGCTTAAGTCCGTCCGGTCTTTGTATATTTGCCCAAGGTGGTTTTTATTAGTTAATGGCCCGTAAAAAAGGCTCAGATAATTTCGCTCCGAAAGACCCTAAGGGGATTGGTTCGTTTGCATCTATTTCAAACCTTACTGGTGCGGATAAAAAGTATCAACTTCTTAATCCATTAACGTTTAAGCGAAGGTTTAGACCTGCCATAGGTACAAAGAATTATAGTGTCGTCAGTGACTATAATTACGCATCATTGTGGTCACGTTGGCGCCGTGGTTATGAGCTCAGTATGTATGCACAAGGTGCGTATGGTGGTTTAGTCTATTCTTCTTTTAAATATTATGTATCGGGTACCGCTGGTGTAGGTGGTTATATCCCTGGCTTATTTTTTGTATACCCAACGCTTCGTAGTGACACACGAATGCAGATGGTGGGTATTCGCCCACGGGATACATTTAACTTTTTGGATTTTGGTATTTCAGTTCAGTCTGTTACTCAATACGATCCAACTACGTTTGCAGTCGTCTTAAGTCAACGATTTGGCTCACCTATTTCGTATTTTACTGGAGAAGTACTATCCGATAGATTTAGAGCTGATGGTACGGAAAAACTGTACGGGTACAACAACTACACCGTTACTGCTGTGGGTTTAAACGGTGTAATTACAACCCCAAGCATTAGCCCGGATTTTAATACTTTATTTTTATCAGTTGCTGATGACAAGAGTTGGTCTGTAGTTAATCCGACTACGTTTGTTATACCGGCTACAGGGCCTCCTCTAGTAGGAGAGTTCTTAACAACAGAAATTAGAGTTCAGTGTTCTTGCCAAGATTTTCTAAGCCGAGAAAGCTTTAATTTCTATAACCTCTCTTTAAAGCAGCGATATCCTTATACAAATGTACTAAACATTGATCCTGGTTTTTTTGACGCCGGTTCTGACGCTCCTGCACGAGTTAATCCTTCAATAGACTACCCTGGCTATGCTAGAACCTTTGGTTTTGTTTACTTAAATAAAGTCTATACAGTTCCTCCTGAATACGACAACACAGCTAACTACTCTGATCCTTCTTTATTCTATTTTCAACCTAGATGGTGTAAACATATATACGCTGCATATTGGGATATGCAACGTAGGTTTAATTTATTTAACGTAACTTCGTTTCACTTGCATCAACCCAATGATGAACCTATGGATGAATACTATCGCGAAAAATTTGAAGTTGATCTGAGAAAACAAACTTCTTTCTTAAAACGAGAAGAAGATCTAGTTTGGTGGTCACGGTATAGTCCTTCTCTTGGTGGCCTACCAAAGCATCTCTTGTACTCTGATAAATATAATATGGTCGCTAAAACACTAAATTTTGGTCAGCTAAATGACCTGACTGAGCTTCAAGATACAAATTTTCAACTTTTTACTATAGATAAGTTTAATCCCTTGAATCCTGGTAGCTTCCCGCAAGAAATTTATGACGGCGGGAGTTACGCTAATGGAGTCCGTACCTCTAGTTCGTCGAACACTTTAGACGGCGGCCAGTATACTAACGGTACTCTTTTACCGCCAAGCGGTCCACCCACTTTTATAAACGGAGGAACTTACTAGTATGACGTCAATTCCAGTTACCTCTCTTTTACTAAGATCTGGTAATGCTTCAGATAGACCCAGCGGCAACATTTTTGTTAACGGAGAACTCGCTATTAATTTTGGCGCTGCAGATCCAGGAGTTTATTTTGAGGATTCTGCTGGGGGCGTAATTAAGATTGGTCCTTCCTCTTATGGAAATAACCCACCTAATGCGACCCCCGTGGGTTTAGCGGGTAATTCACGAGGCGAACTTTGGACAGACTCCAATACTGCTGTTTACTATTTAAAAGTTTGGAACGGCACATCTTGGCAGAAAATCGGTGCTGCTTTTGCTGATAACGCAGGAAGTGCGACTGTTACAATTGCTTCTGGTGCTATAGTCGCTAACTCCGCTCTTGTAGCGTCTGGAGCCTTTGGAGCTGTTTTGGCATCCGGGGCTTTAGGAGCTATCTTAGCTTCCGGTTCTCGTGGTTCAATACTGGCATCCGGTTCTCTTGGCTCATTGTTGTCCTCTGGAACAATCACTGCTACAGGCATATCTTGTTCTGATATTTTTAACGGTTCCTTAACGGGGACTGGACCTTCTGGTTCTCTACGTTATAAAACTGACAACACTGGAACACCAAGTGGATTATATGTTGCTTTCGCTGGCGGGTGGGCGTTAGTTTAAGCGTTCCTTAACGTTGCTTTTAGCATCCACGCACTTTTAAACATGTTGTTTAAA
>Ga0247843_1003154_pt1 | contig 27763 bp, 18 predicted proteins | sample LaCruzMarch2017__FD_192420 | JGI IMG/M metagenome (GOLD analysis project Ga0247843, IMG submission 192420) | Freshwater microbial communities from meromictic Lake La Cruz, Castile-La Mancha, Spain - LaCruzMarch2017_8m | ecosystem: Environmental > Aquatic > Freshwater > Lake | place: Spain... | reverse complement strand
TTGTCGGCAAAGACCAAAACGAGGTCGACACCGCGGGCGGTCGCGTTGCGCTCGGTATCGACCTCGATGAAAACTGGACGATCACCCCTAGCGTGATGGCCCAACGCCGCACCGCCGACGGCACCTTCGCCTTCCGTCCAGAAGTTGGCGATCTAGAAAATGTCCGCTACTCCCCTGACACCATCCGTGACCGCTGGGCCCAAGCCGCGCTTTTAGTCGAAGGCAAGATTAGCCGCTTCGATGTCACCTATGCAGGCGCTTATCTTGACCGCACCGTTTCCTACACTGCCGACTATTCCGACTATGCCTTTTTCTATGATAGCTACTTCGCCGCGACACCTGACGATTTCGGGAACCAGTTTTTCAACAACGCAAACGCGCTGATCGACCCGAGCCAGGTCACGACCCAGCTCGAGAAGTTCACAAAGCAGAGCCATGAACTGCGCATCGCCTCGCCCGCGTCGGATCCACTACGGATCGTTGCTGGCCTCTTTTATCAGCGCCAGACCAACGACTGGACCAATCTCTATAAGGTGAAGGACCTTGCTGACAGCCAGTCGATTACCGGTCTGCCGGGCGTTAACTACGCTAACATTCAGTCCCGCGTTGACCGCGACTATGCCGCCTTCGCCGAGTTAAGCTATGACATCCTGCCTGCGCTCACAGCTACCGGCGGCGTTCGCCTGTACCGCTACAACAACGATGTAGTGGGCTTCTTTGGTTACAATGCAAACCGGTCGGAAGTTGGCGAAGCTGGCTGTCTGCCTGGTACCGTTGGCGTCTACGGAACCCAACGGCCGTGCGACAACATCAACGCAGGTGCGCGCGGATCGGGTTTTCGCCACAAGGTTAATGTCAGCTGGCGCCCTACCCAAGGCAAGCTGCTATACGCCACTTGGTCAACCGGTTTCCGACCGGGCGGGATCAACCGCCGCCCGGCCGCATCGCCCTATGATGCAGAAACGCTGACCAACTATGAAATTGGCACAAAAACCAGCTGGGCTGGTGGGCGCCTGCGCCTGAACGGCACCCTGTTTTTTGAAAAGCTGAACAAGGCCCAGTTCGCCGTCACTTCGGACCAAAATGGCATCACCGACATTATCAACGCGGGTAGGGCCGAATCCAAAGGTATCGAAGCCGATGCCACTTGGGTGCCGGTGGACGGCCTCAGTCTCCAGGCCTCGGCCACTTGGGTCGATGCCGCAATCACCGCCGACTTGTGCAAATTCGCTAACGCTACACTAGACTGTTCGCTGTCCAACGCCAACGGCGACCCAAATTCAACCACCGCCCCGGCGGGTTCAGCTTTTCCCAACTCGCCCCGCTTCAAGACGGCCGCGACTGGCCGTTACGAATTCGACCTCGGCCCCTTCGAAACGAGCCTGCAGGCCTCGCTCCTTTACCAAAGCTCATCGCAACCCTCGCTCGACACCGCGGAGGCTGCGCTGCTGGGCACGCAGACTGCTTACACCACTGTCGATCTTTCGGCAGGCCTCAGTCGCGACCGCTGGTCGCTAATGCTTGCTGCGCAAAATCTCTTAGACGAGCGCGGCCAACAGGTTCGTACGGCGAGCTGCGCCATTTCGCTTTGCGGGCCTAGTGCCATACAGGTCTTCCCGATCCGCCCTCGCTTAGTTTCTCTCCGCCTCGCTTGGCGTTACTAGGACTGCCAATGACCCTCTTTCTTCGGATTGTCCTCGCGCTTGCCCTTCTCGCGCAGTTTGCGGAGCCAGTTACCGCCGCCACTTCCAACCAGCGCCTGGTCCTCGTCACGCTCGATGGCGTTCGCTGGCAGGAACTGTTCCGAGGCCCTGATCCGGTGCTGACGGAAAACAGCCACTACACCCATGAGGATCTGAAGGAATCTGTGCAGAAGGCTTGGATTGAGGTTCCTGACCGCGGGGCGGCCCTAATGCCATTCCTGCACGAGATGGCGCGCACCGGCGGAACTCTTTACGGCAACCGCGACAAGGGCGAATGCATGAAAGTCGTCAACGACATGTGGTTCTCCTACCCCGGTTACAACGAGATCTTGACCGGCAGGCCCGACAACCGCATCACCAGCAACGACAAAATATATAACCCCAACGTTACCTTCTTGGAATGGTTGAACCGTCAACCCGGCTTTAAGGGCCAAGTCACCGCCTTCGGTACTTGGGATGTGTTTCCTTACATAATCAATGACAAGCGCAGCGGCGTGCCAGTCAACGCCGGCCTCGGGAACCGTTTTCCAACCGATACCCTCACCGCGCGCCTAGCACTTCAAACGTTGCGCAAATCGAAGCCGCGCGTGCTTTATATAGGCATGGGCGACACGGATGAGCTCGCCCATGTCGGCAACTACGAACAGTATTTAGCCGCCGCAAACCGCGCCGACGATTTCATCCGGACGATCTGGGAAACCATTGAAGCGGATCCAGTCATGCGTGGCAAGACTACGCTCATTGTCACCACTGACCATGGCCGCGGTGAAGCTGCGGACGAAACCTGGACCGAGCATTCCAGCAAAACCTACCTGGAAATGTACCCAACCTATTTGCGCGACTATACCAAGACCGGCATCATCGGCTCCGATGCCATCTGGTTCGCGGCCATCGGTCCTGGCGTCAAGCTAGGTTCCCCGCTGGCTTCGACGAAAGCTGACGCTGTTGGCGCCTGCGCCACCCAGAGCCAGATAGCCGCCAGCGCCCTGACGGCACTTGGCATAGACTGGCGCCGCTTCGATCCCAACGCCGGTATGCCGCTGCCGCAATTCGGTCCCTAATCGCGGCAGAGGGCGTGCGGGTACACGTTGACAGCGCTTTGAGCCGCGTCTGAGCCCTTCGATGGTGCGGTTACTGCGGTTCTTCGCCAGCCTTAGGGTACGTTCCAACCATCCACAAAGGCCGACACGCACTACGTCGAGACCGGCATAAGTGTATATTTCTGAACCCAGAGATCAGGAGTGGCGGGATTGTTTAAGTCGGCTTTGGATGGGGCATGGACGGTTTACACGATTGGCACTGCGCTCATCTTTGTGTTCATCTCGCGCCTAAAAACGGATGAGTCATCCGCAACGCTTTGGGACCGGTCCGCGCAATCCCAAACCCCACAAAAGCCACACTTGCCCTGGAAGAGCCGTTGGTGTCGAACACCGTTCGCCAGCGTTCCAATTGGAACAGTCTATTTTGGCGGAAAGCCTAATCGGCTATCGTCCTTGAGCAGTTGTGATAGCAGCATTTGGGCCGCTAGTGGACCGTCCGCTATTGTTTGTGCAGACGAAGAAAGAGGACAATTTCTAGATCGGGCATGCTGAAGGCAGCAGGATCGTTGTCTCAACAGCCTTGACTCGCTTCACACCACAGATCGTTTCAATTCCAACATCGGAAGGTTCATTCAGTATGGCACCGCGGCTAGGTACGTGCACGATGGTGTTCGCAGTGCCGAAGTCCATTGCCCGATCGCATGAGGCAAACTTTCGGATCCTACTTAGCACTGCGAGTTAAAGCTCCTATTTTGTTACGATTCAGAATTTTGCACTCATTTTTAATCCATAGAACCGTGGTTCACCGGGGATAAAGGTAGGGATGCCAAAGGCTCCCCCGGTGTTTCCGGCGTCGAGCAAGTAGCGACTGTTGAAAATGTTGCGCGCAAAGGCAGAGATTTCGTAGCGATTATCGGCGAACCGAACTCCACCGACGATATTGACGAGCGTAACCGGTCCTTGGCTCCGCGCTTCAAGGTTGGGCGTTTCGAAGTACAGCTTACTGCGATACGTGATGCTTGGCGTTGCGAACACATTAACGTTACCGAGCGGAGCATCAATGATCAAACCTGCCGATGCCTGATAGTCAGGCTGCAACCGGAATTTGGCGCCGCGGAAGTTTGCGGCAATATCTGCTCGGTTGTCGATGCCACCATCAATGTAAGCGCCGTTGGCGAACATTGTCAGCCATGATGTTGGCCGGACATTAACTTCTGCCTCAACGCCTTTGTTCGTCGCCGTGCCTGCGCTTTGCGTTACGCCGACAATGCTTGGTGGGATGATGATGCTCACCTGAAAATTATCATATGTCAGATAGTAAACACCGATTGATCCTGAAACGATACCCACAGTGCCCTTCACACCAAGTTCATAGTTCCAGAGAACTTCCTCAAGAACTGGCGATATATTGGCAACGGGGCCATCGGATGTAGAGCGCGCTGAGACATTGACGATTGCCGAGCGGCGTCCTTTTGATACGGTGGCGTAGGCATTGAAATTGTCCGACAACTTGTAAAGCAGGTTAAAGCGCGGAAGCACGTCGGCATAACTATCTTCAGACTGGAACGTCTGCCCCGCCGTATCGACTTGTCCGGGTATGACTGAAGCGCCCCCGGTCAATCCCGACCTGGGCACACCAGCCCGGTATCCTGACAGTCGCTTTTCTATCTGCACGCGAACACCTGCCGTAATCTCAAGACTTGGCGTCGGGATCCAAGTGCCGTCGACAAACATGGAGTAGCTGGTGTTACGGCCTTGATTTTCGAAGAATGACCGATAGTCGATGCGCGGTGCAGCGGCGGCAGGAACGCTCCCATCTGGAGCTACGCACTGCGCCCGCGTTGCGGCGGTTGCGGTGAGGCAAGCAAAAAACGTGTTTTCATTCGTTGAAAAGGGTACGTTTTGCACTCCGTTTTCGCGGAAGTAATTAAATCCGAACGACCCGCGGAATTTGTCGCTGTTGTAGGAGAGACGAGTTTCCTGATTGAACTGGTCACCTTGGGCAAGCTCAGCGAACTCAAGATATTCGGCAGCTGTCCCATCCGCATCAAACACTTCGAGCGAGTCAAACTTGCGGTAGCCGTTGACCATAGTGAGCACCCAATCATCTGCGATATCCCAGTTGACCGTCAGATTGGCATCATAGACGTCGCGCTTGAGACCAAGTTTGCTAAGCCCGAGATCCCGGAGTGCGTTGGGTGTGCCGCCAAGGGCTGCATCGCCAAAAGCGTTGGGCGCGCCCGACGCGGTTGGATACGTAAGGGAGATAAAGGGTGTGCCTGAATTCCGCTGACGGTCATAGGTAAGGATCAAGTCGGCGGAAAACGCGTCAGTGGGTTTAAACCGCAGCGAACCGCGCGCGCCAAACTGGTCTTGAGCGTATAAGTCATCTTGGCCGGCAGCCAGATTGTTTACATAACCATCACGCTTTTTGTAGGCAAAGGCTATGCGTCCAGCTACCTTTTCCGAGCCTGCATTGATAAACCCGGTGGCTGTGTGTTGATTGAAGTTACCATATGTGCCGCCTAATTCACCGCTAAAGCCATCTTCAGGCCGCGCGGAGATCAAGCTGATTGCGCCGACGGCAGAGGCGGTGCCAAAGAGCGTCGCTTGTGGTCCCTTCACCACCTCGATACGCTCCATATCGAATATGTCCTGATATGAACCGCGCGACCGAGAGATATCAACGCCGTTATAGTACAGCGTAACGCGCGCGCCTTGCTGGGCTGAGCCAGAGTCGGACGTAATACCTCGAATAACGATGCCGGGGTTGTTCGCACTCTGCTCCTGGATGTTGAGCCCAGGAACATAGTTTGAAAGCTCATCCAGATCATTGACGCCAATTTCGCGTAAGCGTGTTCCCGTGACCGCGGTAATCGTTAACGGGACATCAATCTGACGTTCTTCGCGCTTTTGGGCCGTAACGATAATTTCGTCTTCTCTCGACACCTCATCTGCTGCCACGCCTTGGGCGAAGGCGGGGAGGCTTACGGTTGAGGACAAAAGAATGACAAGCAATGATAAACGGCGCATAAAAAAACTCCTGAAAACGATGTTGGAATCTCTAGCGCCAGCTAAAGTCAGCTTAAGGTCGCAATGAAGTCAAATTCATGTCACTGGGGTAGTATGTTTATGAATACTCCGGTCGGCAGCAGGCGACGACGTAGCCGCGGTTTAAAGCACGAAACATTGAGAGGCTTGTCCGGATCAGAACATTTGACACTGCCGTAGGAAAATTTAAAAATGCTGCTAAAGCGCAGCCTTTCGCTGCCTTAGACCCAACTCACTGTCGACAAGGTGCGAGAATCGGCTGCAATTGGGCCGGGAGCGGACTGTCGGCATTGCGGTTTGGAACTAGGCAAAGCAGAAGTCCGTTCGACACATTACGCGGCAGTGAGCTGTTCGCCTATGTTCTCGCCCGAATTTCTGCCGCAACCTTCAGCGCTGCTTTCATAAGTGGCATACGCCGCCTTTCGCTGCGAATGGCCAGATAACCCTCAACCTTGACGGCTCCCGACCCAGTTTTGATCGGTAATATGCGGATGCGGTTATCTGGCGGACACTCGCGTTCAAACATCAAACTGATGCCAAGGCCGTGCGCGACGCCTTCGCGGATCATTTCGCGCGTGTGTAACTCCATTGTACGGCCTGTGGGAATCTCGGCTTCAGACAATAATCTTTTCGTAGCTGCCAAGGTTCGCGACGATGCCTCGCGGACTAGAAGGACATGGTCGGCAATTGATTCCAATAGAAATTCCGAGCGGCCCTCGTCGCTCGAGCGCGATGGGACAATCGCCACCAAGCGATCCTGATAGAGCGGTACATAACTATAGTCAGGGTCAACTTTCGGTTCGCAGATGATGGCAACGTCAACCTGAGCCTTCATCAGTAACTCATTGGTATGGAGTGCATTGGCGATTGTCACGCGAAAGCGGGTTTGCGGCACCTTTGCCAAAAATTCCGCCATGAATTCCGCCGCAACTGGCGGGGAATCCGTTCCCAGACGCAGTATCGAACCGCTTTCAGGGTCATCTTCACCCAGAAGTACGTTAATTTCTTCGGCGATCCCGAACAACGCCTGCGCGCGTTCATACAAAGCCTGGCCTGCGTTTGTTAACGTAAGCGGTGGCCTGATACCTTCAATCAGCTTTACCTTGTAGCGCTCCTCAAGGGCTTTCAGCTGCTTCGACAATGTAGGCTGTGATATATTCAGCCGCCGCGCAGCGCGCGTCACGCTGCGCTCACTGGCAACTGCGTAAAACGAGCGAAGATGGTTGAAGTTGACGCTCATTGGAGCTCCGGCAATGTCGGTATCGACCGCCATCTATCGTCACCATGCCTTAAATGCATTTTGAAACTCCACTGCTTTACGTAATTGAACTAGACATCAAATGTTACAAATTTTGTCACGGACCGAATCAAGATGAATAAGTCATATGACGTAGCAGTAGTGGGCCGCGGGATTGTTGGCCTTGCCCACGCCCTTGCTGCTGCCAAAAATGGCTTGCGCGTCGTGGTGATCGATAGGACAGAGCGCGCAACGGGAGCCAGTATTCGCAATTTTGGTTTTGTGACCGTAACAGGTCAAGAGCGACATGAGATGTGGCCACTTGCACTTCGTGCGAAGCAAATCTGGACCGAAGTGACCTTGCGCGCCAAGATCGAAGTCCAACAGACGGGACTCGTTATGAGTGCACGTCGCCCTGCCGCGGCGGCGATACTTGAATCATTTATGGCGACCGAAATGGGTGCGGGATGTGAGCTGCTCACACACACGCAACTCGCTGCTCGCCATCCAGCCGTGCCTTATCAGCCTTGTGCCGCGGCCCTCGTAAGTTCACATGAACTTAGGATCGAAGCACGTGAGGCGATCCCCGCAGTGGCCAACTGGATGCGTGCGGAGTTGGGGGTTCATTTTGCTGAGCCAGCCAGCGTCATTGGGTGCACGCAAGGCCGCGTTGTTACGAGCGCCGGAACGATCAAGGCGGACTCAATCTTCATCTGCCCCGGCGACGACCTTAATGCATTATATCCCGGAGTTATGGCTGCGCATGCAGTTACACGATGCAAGCTTCAAATGCTGCGCCTCGCTGCGCCAAGCTATCGCTTGCCGAGTCCGGTGATGAGCGATCTCGGCATCATGCGCTACGAAGGGTATTCAGCCCTAACTGGCGCGGCGTCATTAACGGCGCAACTGCGCGATGAACAGCCGAGTGCGGTCACCGCCGGTGTCCACCTTATTGTTGCGCAGTCCGCCGACGGCTCGCTTGTCGTAGGGGACAGCCATGACTATGGCGATGCGCCGGACCCGTTTGTCCATGACGCGATTGATGACCTAATCCTCAATGAATTTGACGCTGTTCTTGGAACACCGCCGCCAACCGTCGAACGCTGGATGGGGGTTTATGCGTCCTCAAGCAAACAAAACTGGTTCACTGAACAGGTTGAGGCAGGCGTACACTTAACGGTCGTAACTTGTGGAGCGGGCATGTCGACTGCCTTCGCCATTGGGGAACGCGTTGTCGAGAAAGCGTTGAACCAGAAGATCAGGGAGCTTGCGTGATGGCATCGATTGAAGCGATCCTTTTCGATTGGGCCGGAACAGTGATCGATTTCGGATCGCGCGCGCCGGTGGTTGCGATGGAAAACACATTTGCAGGCGAAGACATCAAGGTCGAAAAGGATGTCATTCGCCGATATATGGGCATGGCAAAGCGCGAGCATGTCATTGCTATATTGTCCGAGCCAGCTGTCGGCGCACGTTGGCGCGCTGCCAAGAGTACTGATTGGACCGAGGCCGATGTTGATCGTGTGATGATTGCGCTTGAACCGGCGATGCAATCCGCTGCAACCGAGAACAGCCAACTTATTCCAGGTGCGGCAGCCGCAGTTTTGGCAGCGCGTGAAAAGGGAATCCGTATCGGTTCGACGACTGGCTACACGCGGGCAATGATGACGGGAATTCTCCCTGCCGCAGCAAGGCAGGGCTATGTCCCGGACGTAACGATATGCGCTGGGGAAACAGCGCAGGGCCGTCCGGCACCCTTGATGCTGTGGCAGGCAATGGCGCAGTTAAAGGCTTGGCCAGCTGGGCGCTGCGTGGCTGTCGACGATGCGCCCGTCGGTATAGAGGCCGGACGAAACGCGGGTTTGTGGACAATTGGCGTTGCCGCATCGGGCAACGGTGTCGGCATGGATGCAGATGCATGGGCTGCGCTTGATGCAGCCGAGCAGGCGGCGTGCCTAAAGCCCGTATTTGCATCATTTGATAAAGTTGGTGCAGATTTCGTCATTCAAAGTGTTGCGGATCTAGCACTGGCCCTTGATGCTATTGAGCAAGCGGTCGTTACCGGGTGCCATCCGGGTGGCGCGGCCACTGTCGCTTTGGGCTGCGAAGCGACATGATAACCCCGTCAGGCTTAGCCGCCCATGACCATGAAGACGGCAAAGACAGCCTAGCGTTTATATTATTTGCAGGTGGCGCCGCGTTCAGTGCCTATTTTGCGATGTATGCGTTCCGCAAGCCTTTTACCGCAGCAACCTATACGGACTTTGCCGATTGGCAGTTCGCAATCGACTTCAAAATCGCGCTCGTGATTGCACAGCTGATTGGTTACGCGCTCTCAAAATTCATCGGCGTCAAAGTGGTTTCCGAAATGTCTCCAGCGCGCCGTGCGCTTGCGATAATCAGTCTCATTGCAATATCGTGGGTTGCTCTCGTCCTGTTTGCGATTTTACCCGCCCAAGCAAAGCCAGTCGCTATGTTTTTCAACGGTTTGCCGCTTGGGATGATTTGGGGCTTGGTCTTTGCCTATCTGGAAGGACGCCGCTCGAGCGAAATTCTAGCATCGATCCTTTGCGCCAGTTTCATCCTTTCGTCGGGACTGGTAAAGTCGGTCGGTTCGTGGCTGATGGCCGAATGGCAAGTAACCGAGTTGTGGATGCCCGCGGCAACAGGTGTGCTTTTCATGCCAATACTTCTGGTATCGGTATACGGCCTTTCGCGCTTACCGCCGCCTAGCGCCCGTGATGTCGCTGAACGCGTTGCGCGCCCGCCTATTAACGCCGCAGGTCGTAGTGCATTCTTGGGGGAATATGGACCGGGTGTCGTTTTACTCGTGCTGGCTTATGTCCTGTTTACTGTGATCCGCGATTTTCGGGACAATTTTGCAGCGGAGATCTGGGAAGCACTTGGCTATGGTCAATCGCCGATTGTTTTTGCTGCCAGTGAAGCCCCCATCGCCGTTTTGACCCTCGTTATTCTGGCAAGCCTTGTTGCAGTCCGCGATAATTACCGTGCTTTGATAATTATGCATTTTATCATTCTGGCCGGTGCCATATTGGTTGGCGTTTCAACACTCGCATTTTCCGTCGGATGGTTGGATCCCGCCTTCTGGATGGTCGCATCGGGGCTTGGACTATATCTCGCTTATACACCATTCAACGCGATGTTGTTCGACCGTTTAATTGCAGCGTCAGGTCGTGCGGGAACGGCTGCATTTCTGATCTATATTGCGGATGCATCGGGCTACGCTGGCAGCGTCGGTCTGCTTCTGCTTCGCAATCTGCCTGGCATGGCCATTGACTGGCTGCCTTTTTACACCGCGCTCGCATTATTTGGCGCTGCGTTCAGTTTTTTACTAATGATCGCTTCTTTGCGACATTTTAATTACAAATTAAAGAAATAAATTTTACTATTTACTGTAAAGAGCAATTTTTCGCGATTTTTTCTAAAGTATTTAAAGCGTCTATTGATACTATGCATGCAATGAATTGGCGATGGAGCCAGATCACGTGTCAACCGTGTTGCGAAACTAGAAAAAATATCAGTTCGATTCGCGCGAAAAGGATAAACCATGAAAACTTTCATTTATGCTGCATCGATCAGTGCGCTGGCGCTTGCCAGCGCAACGAGTGCAAAGGCCTACGACGAAGTTGAGGCCGCCACCGCAGAAGGCGAGACCATTATCGTCACCGCCGAACGGGTCGCGCGCGCCAACAATGTTGTCGAGAAAGCTTATATTGAAGCGCTTTCTGGCGGCGAAAATATCGTCAATGCCATTCGCACAGTACCTGGTGTGCAAATCCGCGGTTCGGATGCGTTCAATGCGGATCCTTGGAGCTACGGCATTAACATTCGCGGTTTTGAAGTTAACCTGCGCAACTCAAAACTGGGCCAGACGCTTGATGGCTTGCCATTGTTCAACGCGTCTTATTATCTCGGCGGTGCACCGGCCACCAAGTTCCTAGCTTCCGAAAATGCAGATCGTGTTCAAGTAAACCAGGGAACAGCCGATGTTGGCTCGCCTTCGACGTCCGCACTCGGAGGGACAATTGCCTATTTCTCGCGCGAACCAAAAGCAGAGTTCGGCGGACGGGTTAGTGCTACATTATCTAGCTTTGACAGTCGCCGCGTCTACGCCGACATAGATACAGGTGAGATTTTCGGAAATACCCGCGCATATTTCGCAGTATCGGACCTTGATACCCACCTGTGGCCGCATGGCGGACGAACGCCAGCCGGTATCGAGCAATTCCATGTCGAGGGCAAAAGCGTCTCTGATTTTGGCGACGTTAAGCTTACGCTGCGTGGATCATATAACTACAGCGACGATGATCCCATCATCGAAGCCACCCGCGCTTTTATCGAGCAGACCGGCTACACGGTCGATGGTTCATCGGCGACTTTTAATCCCACCAGCGCTGCTCCAAATGAATATTGGGCGGACGAGTGGGCCGCGATACGTACCAACATCATGGGTTATGCCAAGCTAGACTGGAAACCGTCGGACACGATCTCGATTTCGTTTTCACCCTATTTCCATAGCAATGAAGGGGTTGGTGAATTCCTGCCACCATTTCAGGAACCCCGTTTCGTAAACACGGCTAATCCTGGCGCTTTGCAACAGGTGATCATTGCTGGTTCGCGCATTCGTACGACCTTTGCCGATAATCAGGGCCGGGCCGTTCTGCCGTACGCCAGTGGTGGCGTAGAACGCGTGTACACGGACCTCGCGGGCGCCATCGTGCGTTCGTCGACCTGCTTCAATGCAGACAATACCGCAAAGGCCGGCGCAGATTGCTCGTCAGCGCAAAGCTACCGGAACAGCACCTATTACTCGCAACGGTTCGGCGCAGTTTTCAACATCAACGCCGAGTTCGGCAATCACGATTTGCGCGCTGGTCTATGGTATGAAAAGCTTGATCGCGACTTTGGCCGTGAATGGTTTCCATATTTGGATATTCGTAAAGGCCCTATCGCCTCCAATACCGTCTACCGTGAAGATTTCCGCCAGAATTTCAAAACGGATGTGGTGAAACTCCACATTGCTGATACCTGGAATATCACAGACTCGTTAACGATCGATGCCGGTCTGCAGCATTATTTCGTCAAGATTTCAGGTACCTCGGTTGAAGATCGGAATTTCAATTCGGCAGGCCAACAGATTTCGACAACGCGCTCGAAATTCAACAGCGATAGCAACATGCTGTTGCCATCAGTTGGCGTAGTCTTTGATGCTACCGAACGGTTCCAACTTTTTGCCGGTTACTCGCGCAATTTTGCTGCAATCGGTGATTGGGCCATCGAAAAAACCGGAACCGATTTTTCCAATCTCAACCCAGAAGTCGCAACCAATTACGAAATCGGCACGCGGTATCGTGGTGCCGGTGTTCGCGGTGCGTTAACATTGTATCGCATCAAGTATAACGACCCGATTGTGTTTTTGACTGACGATTTTGCAATCGGTACTGGCGGGATCAACTATTCTGCAGGCACCGGCGGCACCTATTTTAACATCGACGGTGGCGTGCGGTCACAGGGTGTTGAAGCCAGCCTTGATGCCGATTTAACCCGCAACTTTGGTGCCGGACTTGCCGTCACGATTAACGATGCGACATACACAAAGGGCTTCCGGGGCGCGAGTTACGGGGGTAACCGGGTAACGGTGCCTGCTGGTGCAAAGGTTTCCGGAACACCTGATTATATTGTTGCTGGAACTCTTAACTATCGCAGCGAACGCATTAATAGCCAATTGACCGTTCGTCATATCGGTTCGGCTCCTGGAGATGCCGCGAATACGCCGGCGCTGGAAATCGATACCTACACGTTGGTCGACCTTTCGGTCGGTTACAAATTGCCGATCGGTGATCGCCAGAGCGTAGAAGCACGTCTTGGTGTGAACAACCTTTTTGACGAGCGCTATATTGGCGGTATTCTCGACGAGTTCACGCAGCGTTACACCGTGGGTTCACCCCGCACCGTTGCGCTGACGGCTACGATAAGCTTCTAAACATAAGCGTTTGGAACCGAGGTATTGGAGGAAGGGGCGGCGCGATGCGTCGTCCCTTCGTTGTTTTATGCCGAATGATTTGCATTGATTTAATCGGCGACTTTTAGGTCCGACGTAATCATACATCTACACTCGTTTTCTGCCGCAAAACTGCCGCTCCCCACTTGTTTGAAACCTGAACACAAAGCTTGCTAGCAAATTGTGCTTGAAATGTTCGGATCGTGTTCGGATTTTTAAGGGCTTTACAAAAAATTTGATTTATAACGAAAATTTCATCGGCCCGAATCTTGCCAACGTTGGGTTCGAGGGTTCGAATCCCTTCGCCCGATCCAATGATTTCAATGTCTTAGGCGGCACAGCCTTTGCTATCAAAACAGCGCGTCCTTCTCGGATCATTCCTGCGAACAATGCGCATAAACGCGCTGGAACAAATTAAAAACTAAACCTTTAGGCGAGCCACGCGCCTGTGGCATTCGATCTCCAACCGAGTGATTTATACACGGCATCTACCAGCGCTTGACCGCGTTTGTTAAGCAGTATGCCTGCGCCCATGCGGTTCATCGTATAGCCAAAACTAATGCCCGCAGACGGGTCTGCGAAGCCTATGCTGCCACCCATCCCCACATGCCCAAAGGCGGATTCCCCAAGGATAACGCTTTCTGCCCCCATAGCTCGATTATCCGTGCTGGCCATAAACCCCATAGCAAAACGCATAGGTTGCATTAGTACAGCATCTTCATGTGTGGCGGCACTCACCCGCCCCATCTGCGCAAGCGTCCTCGGCGAAACCAGCGTACCGCCTCCGTTGGCAAGCGGTGCATACATGCCGGCTAAACCACGGCCGTTAGTAATGCCATTTGCACTGCCCATTTCTGCGGCATGAACGACGCGGCTGTTAAAGTCTGAATTACCTTGGTTATTTAGAAACAAGTTGGGCAAACTGCCGGGCTGCTGCGTAGCCATTCGAAAGAATTTCGATGCAAAGTTTACCTCGGATGGCGCGGGAGGGATCATCGGCGCGACCCGCCGTTCTTCGGATTCGGGAAGACCAATATGAAAATCCAACTCAAGCGGGCCAGCAACCTGTTCAGCAAAGAGAGCACCAAGCGGCATCCCGGCGGCAAGCCGCACAAGGTTGCCTACAGTCCAAGCATAGGTCAATCCGTGATAGCCTTGTCGCCTGCCTGGCTCCCAAAACGCGGGTTCTAAAGCAACGCGCTCTGTCATATACTCCCAATCTGTAAGTCCCCCAGTTTTGATCGGTTCGCGCAAATGTGGGACAGGTGACGTGTGTCCGAGCATCATAGCCACGGTCGTGTCAGTTTTGCCCCCCGCAGCAAATTCCGGCCAAAGGTCTACGACCCGCGCATTGTAATCCAGTTTACCCTGATCAACGAGCATATGCGCACACAGCGCGGTTGCCCCTTTGGTACAGGAATAGACAAGGGAGATTGTGTCCCTTTCCCACTCCGCGCCCGTGTCCGCGTCTCGTAGCCCGCCCCAAAGGTCAATCACAGGTTTGCCATGGTAGGTAAGGCAAACGCTCGCGCCGACCTCATCATTGTGCTCGAAATTGTCGCGAAAGGCGAAAAGCACTTGCTCGAACCCGGGTTCGCACACGCCATGGATGCTTCGGCCATCGCGAAGCTGCTGCAATAGGATTGTCACGATATGTTAAAATTATCAGGAAAAAACTCTTTGGTCATCTTCCAATAATCAACGAGCCGGTATGGTAACAATGCAAATACCCGCCCGTTAGCGTTGCGATACCAGTTGTTCAGCCCCTTGTGCGTCCAAACCATCTTGGCGTGCAATGCGTCTACCTCTGCGACATGTGCGTCGTGTATATCCCGCTTTACGTCAATTTCTCCCACCCCGCGTTCGAGAACTTCACGCAGGCAGGCAAGTATAAAGCGCGTCTGGCATTCCGTAATGAAGATAACGTTACCGCCATGCGCCAGTCCGGTGTTTGGCCCCATCAGAGTAAAAAAGTTGGGGAAATCTGGGATCATAGTTCCTAGATATGCCTGTGCATCATCCTTGCCCCAAAAGTCGTGCAGGTCTCGGCCGCCTTTGCCTCTAATCGTCATAGGCGCCAGCATTTTGCTGGCCTGAAAACCAGTGGCATATACGATAGCATCAACTTCAAACATTTGGCCGTCAGCAGTTTCAATTCCTGCTGGCGTTATCTTTGCTATCCCTTCCGTCACGAGCTCCACATTAGGCCGTACCAGCATTTTAAACCAGTTATTGTCCACCAGGATACGTTTTCCATAAGGCGGATAACTGGGGGTCGCCTTCTCAACAAGGTCTGGACGATCGTTAAGTTGGGTTTGGAGGTAGCGCTCCATGAATGACCGATGCCGAGCATTGGTTTGGTTGATCGACTTCCCATCATCTTCCCATGACGGATCGACCATCAACGACGCATGAAGCCCATCTGCAAAAGCCCAGAAAAGCTGGAAGCGGTACCATCGTGCAAAAAACGGAATATGTGCGAGCGCCCATTTCATGCCGTCAGATACTTCTGCAAAGTAATTTGGGTTTGGCACCACCCAATGCGGGGAGCGCTGGAAAATCGTCAAACTTTTAACTTCCCCTACAATTGTGGGCCCCACCTGTTGGCCCGAAGCGCCTGTGCCAATCATGGCTACGCGTTTGTCGCGCCATTCGAAGTTCTTGTCCCATTGCGCTGTATGGAGTGCCACACCGGCGAATTCGGCGCGACCTGGAATGTCCGGAAGTTTCGGTCGGTTGAGTATACCAACTGCAGAGATAATCGCCTTCGCATTCAGCTCAGCAAGTGTCCCGTCGCGGCGGCGCAGCGTGAGTTTCCAATATGCATCCCCATCCTGATAAATGGCCGACACAACTTCGGTGTCGAACTGGATGCTAGAGCGAATATCGTATTTTTCTGCCGCACGTTCAAAATAGTCCCAAAGTTCGTCACGTTTGGCGAAGAAATGTGACCAGTCATGGTTTAAATCGAACGAGTATGAATAAAAATGATTGGGTGTATCGACGCCGCATCCAGGGTAAAAATTTTCGAACCAACTGCCCCCAACCGCGGAATTTTTCTCCATTACTGTAAAGGGGACGCCAGCTTCTTTCAGCCTTACAGCGGCACAAATACCTGACATGCCGGCGCCAATGATCACCACTGGAAATGCATCAAGTCTGTCTTTGGCAGGTTTAGTGCGCCAGACTAGACCTCGTGGGTCAACTTCGGACGCTTCTAGGTCCTCTCGCATCATCGCGACATAGTCTTCGCTCACTTCCTCGCCCGCAGCGGCACTCAGCATCTCCCGAAGAAGGCCTCCTTCGGGAATGGGCGGAAGTGGCCTTCCGCTTCGGGCGTAGTCGATCAAAGCTTCGGTTAGCCGTTCGCGGATTTCGCCTCGCAACTCCTCCGGCATAGTTTCTTGGTAATTCATCGGGCCTGCAATATGCGGGCGCGCCCGAGCCAAAATGTGGGTATCTCCCGTTAATTGAACCAATACAAGGAGCAGAGTTGCCGCGTCAGCACCCTCAAGCTCCGCTCTTAAAAGCTCGGAATCGGACAGAAATTCAAATGTCTGCGTGTCACTCATAAAGCAGCTTTCAAGCTCGATATTATCGTCATAAATTACCTTGGAATAGCTACATTTACATTCTCGCTTGCATTCTACTTAAAATAAAATACATCTACGTGATAGTATAAAAATATACGTTAGATAAGACGAATTAGGGGAGATGGTGAGATGGCTCAGTCGAAGAAATTGGTAGCAGGCACAACTTTATCAGCGCGTAATCCGTTAAGAATGCTTCATATCTTAACGCTGCTCAGTACTGCCTCACTTGCATCAATAGCAAACCCTGCATTTGCGCAATCTAAGGCGCAGGACGACACGGGGCTTGGTGATATAATTGTAACCGCAACGCGTAATTCAGAAGCCCTTTCAAAGGTCCCAGCTTCGATAACGGCTGTCGCAGGGGATGACCTTGGCGCAGGGGGAATTAAGGATGTTGCCTCACTTGCTTCAGCTATCCCCAACCTTTCGGTCGGTGACCAATTTGGTGTAAACCGAATTTTTATTCGTGGGATCGGCCTAACCAGCATCGATCTTGGTGCTGACGGAGGCGTGGCCTTTCTGCAAGATGGGGCGCAGATTGCAAGGCCGGCGGCCCAGTTATCTGGCTTTTACGATCTTGAGCGGGTCGAAGTGCTGCGCGGTCCGCAGGGAACACTTTACGGTCGTGGTGCCACAGCTGGGGCAATCAACCTAATCACAAAGCGCCCAACCGACGAACTCGATGGCTATGCGCAATTGACCTATGGAAATTATAACGCGCTCAGCGTCGAAGGCGCGGTGGGTGGACCAATTGCCGGCGAGAAGATCTTGGCTCGCGTATCAGGAAAGTATGATCGTCGCGATGGGTATGGCATTAATGAATTTACCGGCAAAGATATCGATGATCGCGACGCGTATGCTTTGCGCGGCGCCCTGCTTTTTAAGGCGGGTGAAACGGTAAACATCCTAGTATCCGGAGAAGTTTTTCATGAAAAGGATAGCAATTATGCGTTTCATTATTTTGGACCGACGGTTGCCCCGGAAAACCAACTCGGTGCCATTCTAGGCGGAAAATCTATTTTGTCGGTAGCGGCTGCTGCCGGCAAGACAGCAAACCTGCGCAATATCTATTCCGATCAGGAGCCGTTAAATGAACGTGATGGGCAAAGCGTAACTGGCACAATTGAATGGACGCCTGGTGACTGGAATTTGAAATCTATTTCATCCTATCACAAGTTTAAGCGCTTCAATCGCGACGATCTCGATGCTTCGGATGCTAACCTGTTTGGCCAAAACAACTACGACGAAAACAGCAAAACTTTCAGCCAGGAATTTGTAGGTAGTTATTCGAGCGACAAGTTTGATGCGATTATCGGCGGAATGTATTTTAATGAAAAGCTGTTCGGTAGTGTACGGGTACCGCTTACCAATTTAGGCGTTCTGTTCGGCGTGCCTGCAAACACTTTTGACGAGGCTAATTATCTTCAACAGGGCACCGTAACAATTGATGCCATCGGGCTCTATGCTCAAGGAAGCTACGCAGTAAGCGACAAGTTTAAAGTGACACTTGGCGGACGCTACAGCCACGAAAATCGGGATGGTGTAGGTAGTTTCGACTTCTTAGGATCGGTTTCGACTGACAAGAAGAAGGGGTGGAGTGCCTTTACTCCAACGCTTACATTAAACTATCAGGCAACTGATAGCACGCTGCTTTATGGGTCGGTTACCCGAGGGTTCAAATCCGGTGTTATCAATGTTGGATCTCGCAATGATGTCATTAACCCCGAATTTGTTTGGAGCTATGAGCTAGGTGTAAAGACTTCAGCATTGGACAATCGCCTGCAAGCAAACGTAGCTGGCTTCTACATGGACTATTCCGATCTTCAGGTCGGATTTGTAGATGCCACCAGCGTCGTAACAACGGTAAATGCGGCATCTGCACGCAACTTTGGTCTCGAAGCCGAACTCCGCGCGAAGCCAGCGCCTGGCCTGACAATCGAATTGTTTGGTACGTATCTAAATGCGAAATATAAACAGTTCGACAGCGGCGATTATCGCCAAGACTTTCAGGTAGTGAGCCTTGCCGGTAACCGTTTGTCTAATGCGCCGGAATGGTCTTTCCGGGCCGGTGCCGATTATGACATTCTGATAAATGGTTCGGGTAAATTAAACCTTCGCGCCGACATTAACTGGCAGGATCGAGTGTATTTCACGGAATTTAATAACGCTGATGCCACGCAAGCACCTTATGCCCTAATCAATGCTGGTGTAAAATACACACCTGATAACGGCATGTGGTCGATTGATTTATGGGGCCGAAATCTCTCAGACGAGCTGGTGGTTACCAATAACATTATAACAGCACCATTATTCAACAGCGTTCGAGTAGGTTCGGTAGCTCCGCCACAAACATATGGGGTAACGCTCGGCGTAAAATTCTAGGGGCTAGCCTGAATGGCAAACGATAGAGCCATATTTGATCCAACAGATCCTCAGCTTAAGCTGGATCCTTACCCGCTGTTTAAGGCTTTGCGTGAACAGGATCCGGTTCATTTTTCGGAGCTTGGGTTCTGGGTTGCCACAAGGTATGATGATGTTCGCACGGTCCTGATGGACCGTGAGAATTTCGGGCAGGGTGATTTCATCCGCAATATCCAGCTCTTCTATGGGCCTGATTTTGATGTTCTGTCTCACTCCGCCTATCGCTGGTTATCCGAGATTTTTCTCTATCAGGATCCCCCAAGGCACACGCGCGTGCGCGGGCTTGTGACCCAAGCCCTGACGGCGCGGCGGGTGGCGGAAATGCGCCCCCGCGTGCAGGCAATTGCAGATCGCTTGCTTGACGCAGTGATCGGTAGTGGGGAGATGGAGGTGATTCACCAATTTGCCTACCGCTTCCCCACACTCGTCATGTGTGACATGCTTGGTTTGTCCCCTCAGGAGGCTTCTGACGACGTCCTTGCCGCGCTTAATCAAGCGATCGCGGATTCTTTTATAGTTTTTGAAATGCGCGCTTTCGAACCTGACGTGCTGGCGCTGGCTAACAGCCAGATCGATTTCCTTGAAGAATTTTTTGGCAAGATTTTTGCAGCGCGCCGGATCGAACCCCGCGATGATCTGGCGACCGGACTGTGCAACGCCTGCGATGAGAATGGGCCGCTGACCGATCATGAGATGGCAACGGTCGCCATCGGGCTTTTTGGAGCTGGATTTGAAACAACCGCACATATGATCGGGAATGGTCTGTTATCGCTTCACAAATTTCCGGATCAATGGGCCAAGCTGGTAGCGGACCCTACGCTTGCTGCTTCGGCCAGCGAAGAGATTCTGCGCTACGAGAGTTCACTGGTCGGAACAAACCGAACGGCTTTCAAGGATGTGACTCTAGGCGACAAGACAATTCACGCAGGTGAGCGTGTGCTAACACTAGTTGCAGCGGGCAATCGCGATCCCGAAATATTCGACGCTCCGGATATTTTTGACATAGAGCGCAAGGGCCCTAGGCATCTCTCGTTCGGCGGAGGTATTCACTTTTGTGTTGGAGCAGAGTTGGCACGGTTGGAAGGCGAAATTGCCTTTACTACACTCGCAAAGCGTTTGCCCGGATTGAAAGTAGATGTCGCATCGGCGCGATGGCGGCAGGACGGCTTCATGTTCCGTGGCCTTACAGCGCTTAGCGCAAGTTGGCAGCCACTATAGTTTTTCCTTGCGCAACTTGATGCCGCTTGCCTCACGGTCCCAACTGTCGGCAGTAATACCAGCGACGCGCAATTCGGCTTTCATAACCTTAGCTGTCGGTGTTTTTGGCAGGTCGTCCATCATTCTGATGTAACGCGGCACCATGAAATAGGGTAGGCGCGAAGTTAGAAACTCGATTAGCTCAACATAATCTACGGTTACACCCGGCACTGGCGCTATTACCGCCATCACTTCGTCCTCAGAATATTCACTAGGCACTGCAATTACGGCGGCCTCGCGTACGTGAGGATGAGCCATCACTTCACTCTCTACTTCGAAGGACGAGATATTCTCGCCGCGTCTTCGGATTGCATCCTTCACGCGGTCAACAAAGTAAAAGAAACCCTCATTGTCGCGGCGAAACGCATCGCCCGTATGAAACCAACCATTGCGCCATGCTATTGCTGTCGCTTGTGGGTTTTTGTGATAGCCACTATTCATTGCCCACGGTCGGTCCGTGCGCACAATCATTTCTCCAACGGACCCGATCGGCACTTCGCAATCATTGCTATCCACCAATCGCACTTCGACGCCCGCGCGCACTTTGCCGCATGTACCAAGCTTATTTGGGTTGGCCTCTGACACAATCGGTGAAGAAATTTCGGTCATGTTGAATATCGTGAATACGTCAATTCCAAAGCGTTCGTGGAACGGCCCCGCGGCATCAGTCAACGGTACCATGAAAGCGACGCGTACATTGTTATCTCGGTCATCCGGAGCCGGGAGTCGTTTCATCAAGAAGGTTGCCATGACGCCGAGCAAGAAGATAACCGTGCATTCAGTCTTCCGCACAAAATCCCAGAAGCTGTCGGTTGAGAAGTTCTCCATTAGGGCAATCGATCCGCCGCGCGCGAGCATCACGAAAGGAATACCAAGGCCTCCAATGTGGAAAATCGGCATGTTAACAAGATAACGGTCCTCACCAGTAACAAAGTGCCAGCTTTCAGGCCCGGCATTGGTGAAGAGATGAAGATAGGAGGACAGCACGCCCTTTGATGGGCCCGTTGTTCCTGACGTGTAAATGATAGACTGATTTTCCCAAGGTTCGATTGGGCTGGCAAGCGGTTGAAGTTCATCCTCGGTCCCGTTGACGTTAACAAAATCGATTGTTTCAAGTGCGGATGTTGTTGCGAGCTTGCCCAGTGTCACAATTTTTGAAATGGCGGCTGTGTTGATCCCGTCTAAGCGATCAAGAAGGCCTGCGTGGGCAATGAGAAGTTCGGCGTCCGAATTCGCAAGGACATGCTCCAATATGGTCCCGCGATAGGCGGTGTTAAAGGGCACAAACACGGCACCTATGTAGTTGATTGCGTAGAAGGCGATCAACGCTTCTCTGCCATTCGCCATCCAGACAGCAACATGGTTGCCGCGTTTTACGCCCAACTTCTGTAGTCCTGCCGCCTTGCTGATTACCAGCTCGCGCAACTCAGCATAGGTCCAGCAGCCACCATCTTCAAATATGGCATAGACTTTATCGGGCTGCTTTTGCGCCCAATCATCAATCAAGTAGCGCAACACGCAGGTATTACGGTCAAGGACGCGGGGATCGCTATGGGTGGCAGCAGCCATCTGCTCAACCACGTTGGGCAGTCCCTGGGAGCACCATTTTCATGATCATGTTGATCGCGTCCATGACAACTTCAGTTGCCGACCAGCGCCCGCCGTCGTGATACCAAAGCGCAATCCATGTCAGTAGCCCGCTGACCCAAATCGCCGTCTGCGAAGGGTGTCGAATATCAAACTCGCCCGTCCGCTTTCCCTTTTCAAGTAGGTCGCTCAACTGAAGATCAAACTGGTGTCGCAAATCACGAATGCGCCTTGCATCCTCAACATCTAGGCTCTTTTCCTCTCTCAGATAAACACTGATGTACCGCTGATTTTCAATAATTATGCGGGCAACCCGCTCGGCCACCATTTTGAGCCGTTCAGTAGCGGTGCCTTCAATAGACAGCGCCTCTTCGAGAACATTAAGAGAGAGCTGGATACCTGTTTGGCAAATTTCGTAAAGCAACTCGCCTTTATTTTTGTAATAGGAGTAGATGAATGGTTTCGTCACATTCAGTTGTTCCGCCACAGCATCTAGGGTCGTCGTTTCATATCCGTATGTGTAAAACAAGTGGCTCGCTTCTTCAAGGATACGGCGCCTTTTATAGGCTGCGATCTCATCCTTTAATTGTGTCGATTTTCGAACTTTTAATACGGCTTCCGGCATCAGTTTTCCCAACTTGCGATTAACCCATCGCCGTCTGCAGGATGCTCATTACATCCGCGGATTTGGTTATTGGACGAGGGTTTGTACGCCCCCAGATGTCTTCAAGAGTATAGTCAGCGATAAGTTGCAACTGGCTTTCGACAACCCCCACTTCACGCAATGATCGCGGCATCCCGAGGCCTCGGATTAGCGTATCCAGTAACTCCGAGGCAGGCTTGCTTGCATCGCCCAAACAGGCGCTGATCCGCTTTTGTCTGTGCGCGTTCACTTCCAAGTTATAAGCCTGAACAAAAGGTGACATAACGCAGGAAGTATACCCATGGGGGACATCGCACGTCCCGCCCAGCACATGCCCGATAGCATGGCTTGCGCCCATCGGGACGCCTCCAATAATCGGGATCATCGACTGCCATGCCCCGATTTGGCATTTCAGACGCGCGTCAAGATTTGCGGGATTTGCTTTAACTTCCCGCAAACCCTCTGCAAGTAGGCGAAGCGCGCTGTCCGCCAGCCCATCACAGAAATCGTTAGAAAGCAGTGACGCCAGCGTTTCCGTGGCATGATCCACCGAACGAACGCCGGTCGATAACCATAGCCATTCAGGCGTATGCACAGTAATTGCCGGATCAAGCACGACGCAAACAGGAACCATGTCGCGTTGGGCATAAGCCTGCTTTTGCTTTATTTTTTCATCGGTTGCGCCGGAAAGCGGGTTAAACTCTCCGCCCGACAGGGTTGTCGGGACACAAATCGCGCGAACGTCCGGGGCATCAAATGCCGGGTTCGTAACAGTTCCGTCCTCTTCCACACGAGTGCGAAAATTATCAAACTGTTCTACCGTGGTGATATTGTGCTTGAGGCAGATGAGCATGATTTTTCCTGCATCCGTCACCGAACCACCACCAACTGTAATAATTAGATCGGCGCCCACCGACCGCGCATGTTCCGCTGCTTTGAGGACGTCGCCGCGAGGTGCGTGCGGCTGGATGCCGTCATGGGTCGCAACATGGCGCGTGCCTAATGCGGCCTCGATCCGACGGATCTCGTCCGTTTTCTGGTTAAGATGTGAACTGGCCAAGATGAAAACCTTGCGGGCACCGCGATTGGACGACTCTTCGGCAACAGCCTCTGCTGCGGGTACTCCCAGTGTGACGCGTTCTGTCGCCGTCAAAACGACCTGTGATGCAGCTACCATAAAAAACTCCCATCGTTTTGCTGGAACGTATACTACAAAGTAGCATGTTTTTCCCATGGGTCAATTTCTAAGGTTAGGAATTAAAGGCGAGTATGCTGTTGCACTACAAGTCCGAAAGCTATGATTTTTTGCTTCGGCTTAACCCGAACCAAGGCTGACTTCGCTATTTGGAGCATATACCACTTCGGTTTTTGTGCGTGTCGCCGGGTTTATGTTTAGTGGAGAGTTTAGATGGCCCATATCCACCTTCTTTCTCTAATTTAGTTATAGCCCCACGCTCGCAGATATAAGAGCACAAGCTTCACGTTCCGAAACGACTTCTGCATATTTGGCCTGTAGGTCGAACAGATTAGCTTCATGTGGTGCCGAATGCCGATCGCCACAGGCTTCACGCACGACGAAAGGTGCAAAGCCGGACTGCAATGCGTCCAGCGCCGTTGCGCGCACACATCCTGAAGTCGAAAGCCCTGTTATGAGCAATGTGTCTATCCCTTCGTCAGAAAGCGTCTCTGCAAGTGATGTCCCAAAAAATGCCGACGCGAACTGTTTTGAAATGACGCGCTCGCCGTCCACCGGTTGAAGCGACGGGGGAAATGCGCCTAATGGCGACCCTTCCAAAAACACCCGAAGCGACGGGATTTTCTTGTAGAACAAACCGCCGTCTGCGCCATCTGCCTGATACACGACATTCGTAAAGAAGACCGGGATTCCGGCAGCCCGCGCAGCCGCCAGCAGGCGTTCGTTGCTGGCCAACGCATCCTCAACCTGCGCGTACAAAGGCGATGCAGGGTCCAGGTACGCCATAACAAAATCGACGATGAGAAGCGCAGGGCGTTTACCAAAAGAAAGACGGCCGTCGAACGCGCCGACATAATTTGCGGTCAGTTCGTCATTCTGTTGCGGCATCAGATTGCGCCAGCCGCCTTCAGCCTATCCAACTCCGCAGTATCCATCCCAAGTAAGCCGCCATATATTTCGGCATTATGTTGGCCTACAATTGATGGTGCGGGGGAGCGAACGCTGCTAGGAGTGGCCGACATCTTCGGAAACGCACCCTGCATTTTCAGCTTGCCGTACCGCTCTGTCTCGACTTCGATAATTGCTTCCCGCGCTTGAAAATGCGGATCCTCGAGCATCTCCGGCGCGCGGTATACCCGGCCTGCGGGGATTGAATATGCAATCATCAACGCGTCGACTTCATCAACGGTAAGTGTGGCCGTCCAGGCATTGATAATTTCATCAAGTTCCAACTGGTTGTGGCCGCGCGCAAGATGCGTTGCGAACCGAGGGTCCGTCCCAAGGTCGGGCACGCCCATAGCTTCTGCCAATCTTTGCCACAGCGAGTCTTTGTTCGCGCCAATCATATATTCGCCATCCTTGCAAACATAGACGTTGGATGGCGCAATGCCGGGTAGAATTGAACCGGAGCGTTCCCGAATAAAGCCGCTATGGTCATATTCGGGGACCAGCCCCTCCATGACTTGCAATACACTTTCATAAAGCGCGGCATCGATAACTTGCCCCTGACCAGTGACGTTGCGATGGTGCAATGCTGCAAGCACGCCCATGCAACCATAAGTGGCGGTCAACGTGTCGCCGATGGAAATGCCCATGCGGCTTGGTGATCGATCAGGCTCACCCACAATATAGCGCCAGCCGCCCATTGCTTCGCCAATGCCACCAAAGCCTGCGCGGTCTGAATAGGGCCCCGTCTGGCCATAGCCCGACATGCGTGCAATGATCAGGCTCGGATGTTCAGCCAAAAGCGCTTCTGGAGAAAAGCCCCATTTTTCCATCGTGCCGGGCTTGAAATTCTCGACCAAGATATCGGCTATGCCAATCAATTGGCGGACCAGCGCCTGCCCTTCTGGAATCCGCAAATTGGCCGAAACAGATTTCTTGTTTCGTGCAATGACTTCCCATTGCACCTTTTCTTCGCCTTGGCCCCACACGCGCATTGGGTCGCCCGCGCCCGGGGGCTCGACCTTGATAACTTCTGCGCCCATATCGCCCAGTAGTTGTCCGCAAAACGGTCCAGCGAGCAGCTGTCCGAGTTCAACAACACGTAAACCCTTAAGTGCACTCACTCAGCAGCCTCCAGCGCTGTCCAGACAGGCTGAACAGGAGCCTTCAGGCCTGTTTCCGCCTCGCAATTGGCTCGCAGCGTTTCAATACCCGGCCCGTAATTGAACAATGGAAGTTCGCCGCGCTCTTGCCGCAAACGGCTGCGCAAGGCCTCAGTGGCATCGACATCTACTACGCCATGTGCGTTGGCAATTACGCCATAAGCTTTTGCGCCTTCGACAGTAACAAGCCCTTGGATGATTTCTTTGCCAACCAATGCCGGATCACGGTCAAGTGCGTCGCCCCAACCGCCACCACCCCACGTGATAAAGTGCAATTGATCGCCCTCTTCGACATGGATGTCCTCGACCTTATTGCCGATAATCTGCGAAGTGCCGTCAGCTTTTTCGAGAATTTTGCGTGCGCGCTTGCCAGGCTCACCGCCATTGACGCCCCACGGAGGCACGAACCAACGGTCATCGTGGATCGAGATCGTGCCTGTCGCCAAGAAACGGTAGGTCATGTGGATACCATTGCCGCCACGATGCAGACCAGCCCCACCGCTGTCGGGCTCGGTTTCATAACGTTCGATTATCAATGGGAAATACCGCTCCAAAAATTCATTGGGTACATTGGTAAAGCCCGGCCATAGCGAGTGGCCGTCTGGCCCGTCGCCCATTGGACGTCCGGGAATTCCACCAAAGCCTATCTGGAACAGCTGGAACCAGTCACCCTTTTTATCATTGCCAGAATAGAAGACATGGGGGCTTGAGGAAAAACCAGCAGCATTTAGGAATTCGGGTGTTTTCTGCCCCAAGAGACCACCTAAAATATCGAAAATGCGGCCCAGCGCGTGGGTGCGACCCGAGAGCGCTGCTGGAAATTTCGGCTTGAGAAGAGAGCCGTCCGGAATGCGGACATCGATCAGATCATAAAAGCCATCGTTAAAGAGAATTTGGGGATCGAAGACCATGATCATGTAAATGCCAAAGAACATTTTGAACATGTTTTCGTTAAGCAGAAAGTTGATTGAAGCCTGACTTTGCGGGTCCGTGCCGGCAAAATCGAGCACAACCTTTTCGCCGTCGCGCCACATGGTGCACTTAATTTTATACGGGCCAGCGCCCATGCCGTCGTCGCAGATATAATCTTCGAAGCTGACCGGTTCTTCGCCAATGGCCATAGCAATAAGCGATTTCATGGCGCGGTGGTTTCGCGCCAGCAACTCTTGTGTTGCCGAGATGTAGACATCATCACCAAAGCGCGCGGCCATTTCGACAACACGGCGCGCTGCAACCCGGCAGGAAGCGATAAGTGCGTTCAAATCCGCCTGACACCAATCGGGCTTGCGGGTCTGGTGCATGACGAGCTTCATCAGATCGTCATTATATTCGCCCTTTTTCCAGATTTTGACGGGCGGAATGCGAACGCCCTCCTCAAAAATTGAACGGGCGTTAATTGGCATCGAGCCGACAACTTTTCCGCCAATGTCGGACTGGTGGCCAAACATTGACGTAAAAGCGATCAGACGTCCGTCTTTGAAAACAGGCAAGAGCACGAGCCAGTCATTCGAATGGCTAACCGCGCCGGCGCAAGAATAGGGGTCGGACAAGAAAATCATATCGCCGTCTTCGAGTGTTCCGTCGAAGTTATCGAGGAAACCACCGATAAAACTGCCAAACTGGCCAACAATCATTTTGCCGGTGTGATCCGCTATCAACGGGAATGCATCCCCCTGTTCACGAATACCTGGCGACATGGCTGTGCGCACCAACGTCGCATCCATTTCGATGCGGGCATTACGCAGCGCGTTTTCGATGATGTCTAGCGTAACCGGATCGATAGCGATTTTGTTGAAGGGGGTGTTGTTCGTTTGAATGATTTGGGCGGGCATGTCGTTCGCCTCCTCAAGCCAGATTGATCAGGATATTGCCGACCTTGTCGACGATTGCGACGCAGCCAGTTTCG
>Ga0247843_1003152_pt1 | contig 27786 bp, 19 predicted proteins | sample LaCruzMarch2017__FD_192420 | JGI IMG/M metagenome (GOLD analysis project Ga0247843, IMG submission 192420) | Freshwater microbial communities from meromictic Lake La Cruz, Castile-La Mancha, Spain - LaCruzMarch2017_8m | ecosystem: Environmental > Aquatic > Freshwater > Lake | place: Spain... | reverse complement strand
GGTGGATTCATAACTTAAAAAGAAGAGGAAAGAAGGCCGTTCACCAAACCTTTTGCCTTCTTTTAAAACCAGATTTAAGAAAATATAATGAGTGCCTTGTTATCAGTCCCATATAGGGTAAGAGCCTAAAGTAATTACCAAAGGAGTTAAAGAGTTTGGGGGAATTGTACCCGGAATTGGGATATTCACACCGCTGATTGTGGTGGTGATGTTGTTGATACAATGGGTTAAAACCACTCATCGTATGGATGAACAGTATGCCAAAATCGAAATGGATACGTCCGATGAGTTGCCTACTTGGGTAAAATTGTCGCAAACAATAGATAAAAGTTGGTTGACTGAACGGATTTTGAAAAGCGATTTGGTTTACCAAGTTCCAAGTGAACGGGTGGATTGGTTTCCGTTGGGCAATTTTGAAGAAATCCGTCGCCATGACCCGATTGTGATGATGGGAGCATTTTTTGCAAAACCAAATTTGGCACAACGAGAGCGCATAAAAATACTGGAAACGCTATATGACGCTCGTCATCATACGCAAGAGCGACTGTGGACAGGAAGAAATTTGCGTACGAAAGAGGTGATAACGAACGCTCGTTTGTACCCTTCTTTTAGACTGGCATATACAGAGAAAATACTTAGTATTCAAAATACTACGTCTAACAGTTGGCAACAGGAGGAAGCTATTTATACCTTTTTTGTGCCCGAAGGTTCGGTCGTGACCTCTCTTTCTTTGTGGATAAACGGCAAAGAAGAAAGAGGGTATCTTACAACGCAAGCCAAAGCGGATTCTGCTTATAAAACGATTGTAGGAATGGAAAGACTTGACCCTTCCGTCGTTCATTGGCAGGAAGGCAATACGATGAGAGTGCGGGTTTTTCCGTGTACATCGAACGAAAATCGCCGTTTTAAAATCGGAATTACCTCACCCCTTCGATTAGACCAAAACCAGTTGGTGTACGAAAATATCTATTTTAAAGGCCCTAACAATACCCAAACTTCTGAGACAGTTAAAATAGAGTTAACGGAAAAAGTAACAGCACTGAATAGTCCTTGGGAAATTGATGGAGAAACGCTGATTACTCATCAGGGAAAGTATACGCCCGATTGGTCGGTACGTTTTGCGGCAAAGTCTTTATCTACGGAAAAATTTATTTTTCAGGGAAAAGGTTATCAGGCGGAATCGTATCAGTCTGTTTATGAGGTGTTTTCTCCGACAGCAGTATATTTAGATGTCAATGAAACATGGCGTTGGCCCGAGTTTGAGGCGATTTGTTCCCAACTTAATTACAGGAATGTGTGGGTATACGATGACCAACTTATCACTATTACTCCTCAAAACGCGAAAGAAATGTATACAAAACTGGCTCAAAACCGTTTTAGTTTGTTTCCAGTGTACCGTATTTCCAATCCTGACAAAGCCTTATTGATTACCAAAGGAGTGGCCGAAACGCCGTCTCTAAAAGAAATAAAAGAAAGTATTTTTGCCGAAAACTTAACCAAAACCGCCGAAAAACTGCCCTCCATTCGCACTTTTTGCTTAAACAATGCACTTTCTCCTTACCTAAAAACTTTGCAGGAATTGCGTTTATTGGCCGTCATTCATGGTTCGGCGGATGAACTGCAAACCTTGCTTCAAAAACGTCAATTTAAACCTGTATTAGAAAACAAAAACCGGTCGGTTGCTTTTGTTGAATCAGCACAAATGACTATTAAAGAAGTAGAAAGCAGTGCAGAAACTACCACTTTGACTGGGTTAAAAGCTCCTGACCATTTACTGAGACTTTATGCTTATAACCATATTTTACAGCAAATAGGAGGCCACTATTTTCAAAAAGACTATTTGGTCGACTCGCTGGTAACGGAAGCCGCCCGCGCCAATGTAGTAACTCCCATTTCAAGTTTAGTGGTCTTGGAAACCCAAGCCGACTATCAGCGATTTGATATTAAGAAACCGACTGACAGCCGCTCTCAAAAAATCGGGAGCTGTACCTGAACCACATGAGTGGGCATTAGCAGTTTTACTGATTGGGCTCATCATGTACGCTTGGCTACGCCCCAATGCCCATCTTTTCTGAGCCTATAACAGCCATGGCCGGCGTGGCAGTTCTTTTAACAAGTCTGCCGCGTCGGCGTAATTTACCTACCTGGCGTTTGACCTTGGCGGTCATACTGATGGCAGCATGGGCTTTTGTAGTGCCGATGCGAACGATTAAGTATTTTTTAGTACTTACCACCCTACTTTGGTTGATTGAAAGCAGTTTTTCCCGTCAACCTCTGTGGCTTTGGGGAGTAATAGGGGTGGTGGTATCTCCCTTATTCCAATACTTATCAGAAGTTTTCAGCTTTCCCATTCGACTTCAAATCAGTGAATGGGCGGGTTGGGTTCTTATGCATATCGGTTATTCAGTTCAGGTATCAGGAAACGTGCTTACGCTCCACGACGCAAATTTTAACGTAGACGCCGCTTGCATGGGGCTTCATTTGTTGGGTTTTTCGTATTTAGCAGCCGTATTTTTAATAGGCCAATCGGCAAAGAAAACAGGCAGGTTCCTTTCAATTGGGTGGATAAGCACTGTATTCGCCTTGGTCTTCGGGCTAAACGTAACTGCCAATTTAATGCGAATCATCTTATTGGTTGTGGGTGGATGGCCTGCTGCTCATCCATTGCATGAATTGGCGGGACTGGTCTGTGTGTTGGTCTATGTTTGGTTGCCTTTGGGAATGGTAGTAAAATATCTAAACAAATCTCAAAATCAGGATGGGTTAAAAGTCAATAATGTTTCCAATGGATTTAAAATCAAAGATTTATCTTGCACAAAAAGCGTGCTTTATGTCCTTGGCGTGGGGATAGTAGCATTCATTTGCGTTAAAAAATCTACCGATTCTGAACCTACTTATCCTGTGACATCTGTGGAAGGGTATGAGCAAACGTTATTGTCAAAAGGGATCAAACAATTAAAAAATGCAAATTCCTTAATCTACCTCAAAAATATCCCAACTTTCTACAGCGTCGAACACAGCCCTTATGTATGCTGGCAAGGAAGCGGGTACGAATTTAAAGCCATCAGCGAAATTCAGGTGCAGGGAAAACGGATGTATAAAGCAAAAATGACGCAGGGTACTCATTGCCTTTATACGGCGTGGTGGTTTTCGGACGGCCACTTACAAACCAACAGTCAATTGGATTTTCGTTGGCAAATGATGTGGGAAAAGAAGCATTTCCATTTAGTCAACGTTACGGTAAGTCGGGAAGAGGATTTGGAATGTTCTATAAAACAAATGCTCAATACGTCGGTGTCGAGCATTTGAAAAGAATAGTTAAATGGATTATTTGCCTCCTAATGGAATCAAAATTCCGATGGAGCCCTGAATATTGCGATACAGCGCTTTATCGGCTTTAGGGGTATCTTTGTCATCATTTCCTAAACCATAATAGTAGCGACCTTCAATCAATAACTTGGCGGCTCCTAACCCTAAAGAAATCCCTGCTCCACCTACTGCACCATATTCAATGCGTGGGTCTCCGCTTTCAAATTTAATTTTTTCAGTTGAATTTACACCATTCAGCACAAATTTAGCATTGCCGTTTAGTGCATAACTTCCATAGCCACCTGCATTCACAAAAAATTTGAGGTTTCCGCCACCAAATCCTACTTTAAGCAGTACAGGGACTGTTATGGTATTGGTTATAGCTGTGGCCGAAAGATTTGCATTAGGTTGTGTAACAGTTACTTTCGCTCCTACCTGATTGTACAAAATCTCGGGTTGTACTGAAAAAGTTTCCGTTCCCAAATTCAAAATAAGACCCCCATGATAGCCTAACACGGATTTAACGGTTGCTCCTGTAGTTGGGGGGGCTGCGAATGTGCAATAATTGGCGCCTCCTCTCAAACCTACGCTGAATTTAAATCCACCATCAGCTTTGGGAGCCGCTTTGGGCTTTTCTACTACTTCGGGCTTTGGGACCGACGGAGTTTTAGCAGGCTTTTGGGTAGTTTGAGGCTTTGTCGTGGTTTTCGATTTGGAAGGCTGAGTCGTTGTTTTTTTAGGCGTTGTCCCATGCAGTTTGTCGTACTGCTCCTGCATACTTGGAGTTGGCTGGGTAGCAGGGGTAGTTGGTTTGGTGGTCTATGCCTGACCTGAGTAATTAACTCCTGCAACTAATAAAGCGCCTAAGAGAATCTGAGCGATAGATTTGTTTATCATTTTGTGTACGGGTTTGAGAGCAGTATTTGTAAAATAACGGTTTTAGACGCACAAAATTCGGTTTTTAACGCGTATTTTTTTACAGGGTTACTACTGTTTTACAATAGGTGTTTCTACGTGTTTTTTCGATTGCCTCTAAAAAAATCGCCGAGACTTGTTTTGAAGAAGCCTCGGCGAACTGATGTAGTTATTTAGTTTTTTCGCAGATAAGTATGTATTGAACTGTTACTTTCGCTAATTCACCATTAGAATTACCGCAAATCAATCACTTCTACACCTTTGTATTGTTCAGTATCGAAAGCGAAAAATTTATCTTCCACTTTCACATTGGGGGTGAATTTGTCTACTTTGAAAACCAAACGTTGCCCATTGCGCTGTGTCACTTTCCAACTTTTAACGGACTTGTCTTTTTTATCTACTTTGATTTGCACTTTGGCTATTTTGCTGTCCTTTTTATCGGGCGAAAGTTCCACTACTTCATACACTCGTCCGCTTTCGGTAACTTCCTCAATGAACATGTACTTGTAGCCTTTTTTGTAAATGGTATATATTTTTGTGGGGTCTATGTCTCCTGAATCTTTAGGGTCGTAGGTGTTAACGGTTGCTTCGTTGCTTTCCTTGATATAGGTAGTCATGGTTTTTCCATCGTTGAAAATCTCCTGACCCGCCATTTTTAGTCGATATTTTGTGCCTTTTACGGTGGCATCGCCTTTTAAACTTTCTTTTGCTCCCAGCCCTTCATTTGTATAGGTGAAAGCTACTTTGAAAGAAGTCATTGTTTTGTACTTATTGCTCATTCCATCCAGAATGGATGTGGCACGTTTGTCACTTTGTGCAAAAATACATTGGCTCATTAAAAGAGCCGCAACTACCAGCATTTTTCTCATTATCGTAAATTTGATTGACTATACTATAAGATGGTTTTTTAGAATAATAGTTTAAAAAACTATACCACTTAACTAAATTTTGACGGGTAAAGTTACTATAAGTCGGTTGTTGGATAACTAAGAATCGACAAAATCCTGATAAACATCTGCTAACTTTAAAAACAATCAGTTCATGTTCTTTAACATTTGTTCTAAAGAGGCCATGTCAGTAATCAACACTTCACGGGCTTTGCTACCCTCAAAAGGACCAACAACACCCGCCGCTTCCAACTGATCCATGATGCGCCCCGCCCGGTTGTAACCCAACTTGAGTTTTCGCTGAATCAACGAGGTACTCCCCTGCTGACTGACCACGATAACCCGTGCGGCATCGTCAAACATAGGGTCGCGGTCGGCCAAATCAACTGACTCTTTATCTCCAACTTCTTCGTCACCGCTAAATTCAGGCAAATTATAAGCGCTGGGATAACCGCGTTGGTTGCCAATAAATTCGCATACTTCATCAATTTCATCAGTATCTGCAAAAGCACATTGCAAACGAATCATATCCGAGCCAGTGGAGAGCAGCATATCTCCCATTCCAACGAGTTGTTCGGCACCGCCCGTATCCAGAATCGTGCGCGAATCTATTTTAGAAGTAACCCTAAACGAAAGACGAGCCGGAAAGTTCGCCTTAATTAACCCCGTAATTACGTTGACCGAAGGACGCTGGGTAGCCACTACCAAGTGAATACCAATGGCGCGGGCCAATTGTGCCAATCGGGCGATAGGCTGCTCTACTTCTTTTCCGGCGGTCATCATCAAATCTGCCAATTCATCAATGACTAATACGATATAAGGCAGGAATCGGTGGCCGCGCTCGGGATTTAATTGACGCTGAATAAACTTAGCATTGTATTCTTTAACATTACGAACACCCGCTTCTTTGAGCAAGTCGTAGCGGTTATCCATTTCGATACAAAGTGAATTTAAGGTATAAACCACTTTTTTTGTATCGGTAATAATCGCTTCGTCGGTGTTGGGAAGTTTGGCCAAGAAGTGCCGCTCAATTTTGTTGAACAACGTAAGTTCTACCTTCTTGGGGTCAACCAACACAAATTTGAGCAGAGCCGGATGTTTTTTGTAAATCAACGAAGCCAATAATACATTGAGTCCTACGGATTTTCCCTGTCCTGTTGCCCCTGCCATGAGTAAGTGGGGCATTTTGGCAAGGTCTGTAATAAAAAATTCGTTGGAAATGGTCTTTCCCAACGCTACGGGAAGGTCAAAGGTGCTTTCCTGAAATTTCTTACTTGCCAATACCGAACGAATTGAAACCATCTCGCGGTTTTTATTCGGAACCTCAATTCCAATGGTTCCTTTGCCCGGCATAGGCGCAATGATACGAATACCGAGAGCTGCTAAACTCAAGGCAATGTCATCTTCCAAGCTTTTGATTTTAGAAATTCGTACGCCGGCTTCGGGAATAATTTCGTAAAGCGTTACCGTGGGTCCAATCGTTGCTTTGATACTGGCAATGCTGATGCCGTAATTCCCAAGGGTTTCAACGATGCGGTCTTTATTGGCTTCCAATTCCTCCGAGGTTACTTTGGAATTACCTTCACCACGATTATGGAGTAGATCAAGCCTTGGAAACTGATAATTGCCCAATTCTAAAGTAGGGTCATAAGGCCCGTGTAAGGCCACCAAATCGTCGGTCGATTGGTCTGCACCGGCAAAAGGAACAACGGGGATTTTGGTGGTTGTTCCCGAAATAGGTAAATCTGAATCGGCTTTTGCGGTCGATTTTTCTCCAAGGTCATCGGCATTTTCTACGATGAGCGTAAGGTTTGCCACGGGTTTTGGAGTCGGTTTTCCGTTAGAAGAATTACCGTTCAATTCAATGGATTGTCCATTTATCAAATCGGTTTTAAGGGGTTCAGGCTTGGGACGAACAGCTGGAGGGGGGCTTTTTATAGGTTCTTCGCTTTCAATGTCATCCCCATATTTGTCTTCTTCCGAAACCACTTCAAATTCAACGGGTTGTGAACGCCTTCTGAGTGGTTTCTCAATCAAATCCGCAAACTCATCAAAAGATGAAATGTCGTGAAAGTAGACCAAAATTCCCCCTAAAATTCCTAAAATCACAAACAAGCCGCCCCAACCAATGTAATGATCAAGCAGTGCGTTGATTTCGTAGCCAATACCGCCGCACAGGAAACTGAAATGCTGAGCAGAGCTGGTTTGCAAAACCAAAAAACCAAAAAAGATGCTTATCCAGAAAATATAAGCCAGGGTCACCTGAGTAGTACGTTGCAGAGGCAATAATTCACGTTTACGGGCAATTTTATACCCAATTAAAAACAGTAGAAACGGGAATCCCAAAGCGGCTACCCCAAACCAACGAAAAATAAAAAAGTGGGAAAGGACCAATCCAAAAAATCCCATTACGTTTTTGGTTTCACCCGCAGACACGCGCATCCGGGTCGAAAATGCCGAATCCACGACGCTTTGGTCGGCAGCTCCTGTGAACAAATACCACACAAAAGCGCCCATCATATAAAGTGACAAAAACACCAATACCCAGCCCCACATTTGCAGGTTGCGAGGATTGGAAGTAGAAGCCGACTTACTAATCGGAGCTCTTGTCTGCCCTGTATCGCCCGTCGTAGTTTTACGTTCGCGTTTAGGCAGCGTTGAAGGAAAAACGTTCTTGGCCATCTACTGAAAAGGTTAATTGTTATTTGTTATCAGCGGTTAATGCGTCTTAGGAAGAGAAGTTGGCGTAGCTACGAACGATTTTGTTATATAATAAAAATCGTCGAACATTCCGCGGGCAGAATGTAAAATTGCATTTGCGTTTCGAAGTAAATTGTGCGTGAGCACTTTATGGGGTAAAATGTAGCTTTAAACTAATGCCTTACAAATTTGTTTGGCCAAACCGGGACCTTCATAAATAAAGCCTGTGTAAATCTGTACCAAACTTGCACCTGCATCCAATTTCGCTTTTGCGTCTCCGGGAGAAGAGATTCCTCCTACTCCGATAACGGGAAATGCCCGATTGGATTTATCGCAAATATAACGAATTACTTCGGTCGAACGATGTGTTAGAGGTGCCCCGCTTAGGCCACCGGCTCCTATTTTTTTTATTTCGTTGTCGTCGGTAAGCAAATCAGCACGGCTGATGGTGGTATTGGTGGCGATTACACCCGCAATTTTTGTGCTCGTCACAATCTCAATAATGTCGTCTAATTGACTGTTAGTGAGGTCAGGAGCAATTTTTAATAAAATAGGCTTTGGCAATGACGAATACTTTGCTGCCAATTCCTCGGCTCTTTGCTTTAGTGCCGCTAAAATCTTCATCAGGGGTTCTTTTTCCTGCAAATCGCGAAGCCCGGGCGTATTTGGCGAACTAACATTGACGACAAAATAATCCACAACTTCATACAACGCATCGAAACTTTTTAGATAATCATCAAGTGCATTTTCGTTGGGAGTAAGTTTATTTTTGCCAATATTTCCTCCAATCAGGATGTTTGTTTTGCGTTTGCGAAGCCGTTCAGCTGCTACAGAGGCCCCATGATTGTTAAAACCCATACGATTGATGAGTGCTCGGTCGGGTTTGAGGCGAAACAAACGGGGCTTTTCATTACCATCCTGCGGTAAAGGCGTAACCGTTCCGATTTCTACAAATCCAAAACCCAAACAGGCCAATTCGTCCATGAGTTCGGCATTTTTATCAAAGCCTGCCGCTAATCCCACGGGGTTTTTAAACTTTAAACCAAAGACTTCCCGTTCCAAAGAGGCATGTTCATAGTTGAACAGTTGCCTGAAAACAAACGGAATGCCAGGGATTTTGAATAAGAATTTTAGGGTTCCGCATACAAAATAATGCACCTGCTCGGCGTCGAAGCGAAACAAAATCGGAAGGATGAGCCACTTATACATGGCCGCAAAGGTAAGCAAAATCAAAATTGATTATGCCAAATCAATTTCTTTTGCCAAATACACATCCTGCACGGCATTGATTAGTGCGACTCCTTCTTCAAAAGGCCGTTGAAAGGCTTTTCTTCCTAAGATCAGTCCGGTTCCCCCCGCCCTCTTGTTAATAACAGCGATTTTTACTGATTCGGTCAAATCGGAATCTCCTTTTGATTCTCCTCCCGAATTGATTAGACCGATGCGTCCCATGTAGCAGTTGGCCACTTGGTAGCGGCACAAATCAATGGGATGGTCGGATGACAATTTCGTGTACATTTCGGGCGCACTTTTTGAGAAGTTGATGGCCGTAAAGCCTCCGTTGCAATCGGGTAGTTTTTGTTTGATAATATCGGCCTGAATCGTTACTCCCAAGTGATTGGCCTGTCCCGTAATGTCGGCAGCGGTTTCGTAGTTGATATTGTCTTTTTTGAAACCGTTATTACGGGTATAACACCACAAAATGGTGGACATTCCCAATTCATGGGCCCTTTCAAATGCTTTTGATACCTCAATGATTTGACGGTTAGAGCCTTCTGAACCAAAATAAATGGTGGCTCCAACGGCTACGGCGCCTAATTTCCAAGCTTCTTCAACCGAACCGAATATGATTTGTTCGTACTTTGTCGGGTACGTCAATAGTTCGTTGTGGTTGATTTTTACGATAAAAGGAATTTTGTGGGCATATTTTCGGGCCACTATTGCCAGATTTCCAAAAGTGGTAGCAACGGCATTACATCCTGCCTCCATAGCCAAACGGACAATGTTTTCGGGGTCAAAATAAAGAGGGTTTTTGGCAAAAGAAGCCCCTGCGGTATGTTCAATGCCTTGATCAATCGGTAAAATCGAAACATAACCCGTGCCCGCCAATCTTCCGTGATTATACAAGGTGGCCAAACTGCGAAGAACCGGAATACTTCGGTTGCTTTGCGCAAATATAGTGTCAATAAAATCGGGTGAAGGGTGGTGTAAAAGATTTTTTGAAATCGTTTTACATTCATGCCCTAACAGGTTATCGGCATCTTTACCGAGATACGCTGTAATTTGCTGATAGTTCATAACGTTGTTGTTTAAGAAGCTTGGAAATGATTTTACTTTTTCATTTTTACCAATACTTTATCAATTCGTGCCCCGGCCATGTCGAGTACTTCAATAATAAAACCGTGCCATTGAAGTTTATCGCCTGTTTTGGGAATCCGACTCAATTCTTCCAATAAAAGCCCGCCAATGGTATTAAAAGGTAAATCCTCTTCGAATAAATCTGTACGATCAAAATAACTCAAAAAATCGTAAAAGGTCATTTGCCCATCGACGTTAAAAGTACCGTCTTCGCGTTGGACAATACTCGTTTCATCATCATAAATGGTATCGCTGACATCACCTACCAAGGCCTCCATAAGGTCGTTGAGAGTCAGGAGCCCCTGCATAGCACCGTATTCGTCCGTTACAATGCCATAATGTTGGTGGGTTTCCTGAAATCTTTCTAAGACTTTATACGCAGAGCTGTTTTCTGGAATGTAAAGTATCGGTTTTTTAATGAGGTGTAAATCAATGGGTTGGTTTTTCATCACCTGCATAAAAATGTCTTTCATCATCACTAAGCCTATTACCTCGTCAATACTTCCCTGGCAAAGGGGATAAATGGAGTGAATTTCATCGGTGATTTTTTGACGGATTTCTTCGGAGGTATCGTCCACGTCAAGCCATACCAATTGGGTGCGGTGAGTCATCAACGACGATACTTTACGGTCGCCCAAGTGAAAAACCCGTTCCATAATTTCCTGCTCTATTTCCTGTACCTCTCCGCCTTCCGTACCTTCCTGAATGATGGCTTTAATTTCTTCCTCGGTTACTTTACTTTCGGCCGACGGTTTAATTTGTAGAATTTTAAGCAACAAATCAGTAGTATTTGTCAAAAGCCATACAAAAGGAGCCGTAATTTTTGAAAGCATTTGCATAGGCAATGCCATTGCTTTGGCGATACCCTCCGGATTAATGATTCCGATCCGTTTAGGTAATAACTCGCCGATAATCAACGAAATAAAGGTAATCATGACCAAAACTCCGCCTACTGCCAAAGGGCGGCTATAAGCTTTCAGGAACGCATATTGATTAAGGAAATTTTGAAAGTCGTCGGTTAAAGTTTCGCCTCCAAAAATTCCCAATAAAATTCCAATAAGGGTAATGCCTATCTGAACCGTAGAAAGAAATTGGTTGGGCGAATTGATAAGTTCTAAGGCGTGCTTTGCCGACGTACTTCCTCGCTTTGCTGCACTTTCCAATTTGACTTTTCGTGACGACACGACCGCAATTTCTGACATCGAAAAAATGCCATTTAAAATCGTTAGTGCTAAAATAATGAGAATTTCCATGTACGTTATTTGAGTGAAGGACTATTCTTTTCTAAACGAAACGAGCGGTATCTTGATGTCAAAAGTCATACCCGCCGTGAAGCCCGAAAAAAACAAACGCTCTATCCAGTTGGGTTTATATTTTGAAAACATCACCAATACCGACGGCTTCCTGTTTCTAACCACCCGTTGCAGATTTTCTACAAAGGTATCTTCTACTTTTTGTTGTTTGCAGTAAAACGAACACAGATTATTTTGATACGCTACATTCAGTTCTGATTCTTTCGCTATGTTAGCTTTTGTACTCAAAACATTGAAATGATACACTTCTGTGGGTACTCCTAAAAACCCTGCCAATGATAGAACCGTTGGCAGTTCGTCTTCAAGGTTTTCTAAATCAGACGAGTAACCAACCTTCTGAATAGTACTGAATCGGTAGCTTTTCGGGACAACAATCACGGGTACGGGTGACGAATTGACCATTTTTGAGGCATGAGTTCCCATTATTTTTTGGAGGGTACCTGCGCCTCTGGTACCCATGCAAATAAAATCCGCTTTGATTTTTTGAGCGTATGCCACTATCATATCGCTGACGGCATGTCCGATCTGTACTTCACACCCGTAAATGGGATTCGAAATTTTGAGTTGTTTGAATGTCTTGTCTAAAAAACGTTCCAATTGCTCTTTACCTCTCAATAACTCCGAATGCAAAAAACCTTCTGCCTTTGTTTTTGACCAAGAAGTGGGAGTGGTTATTTCCAAGACACTGTAAAAAACAAAATTACAAGCCGTTTGGGTGGACATTTGTACCGCAAACCGAATGGCGGACTTGGAATTGGCGGAAAAATCGGTGGTAATGAGAATCGTTTTCATGATAATTGAGGAATTTAAAGGTTTCAAAAATTATTTCCAAACTTACTTTTGGAACTTCTTATGAAAAATGAGGAATTCTAATCTGTAAACCAACCAAAGTCATTTTAAGGAATGCTTTTCCAACCCCCACCCAAAGCCCGATAAAGATTTATCAATGCTTGGTTTTGGCGTTTTTGAGTACTAATTAAAGCTAATTTTCCTTGCAAAGCATTCTGTTGCGCAAACAATACTTCCAAATACGTAGCCCGACCCGTGCGGTAGAGTTTATCGGAAGTATTGATAGAGCGAGTCAGCAAGGTTGTTTCCTGGGTTTTGAGATCAAACATTCGCCGTAAATTAGTAAGGTTACTCAATTGATTATTTACTTCTACGTACGCGTTTACTATTGTTTTTTGGTAACTGTAAAGAGCCTCTACCTGCGCAGCCTGCGCTCCGTTAAACTGCGCTTCGATGCCTTTGCGGTTGATGATGGGTCCAGCTAAGTTTCCTATCAACGAATACGCAATAGATTGTGGCGTGCTCAACAAAAACTTGGGACTGAACGCCTGAAAACCCAACGAGCCTGTCAAAATCAGCGACGGGTAAAAGGCCGCACGAGCCAACTGTATATCGGTTTTTGTAGCCATGAGTTCGAGTTCTGCGGCTCGAATATCAGGTCGATTTTTGAGCATATCCGGCGGCACTCCCGTCCCGATTTGCGCAGGAATTGCCCGATTGAAGCGGCCTTTATCGCGTAAAATCGGCTGCGGAAAACGTCCCAACAGCGTATTTAAGAAGTTTTCGGCTTCGGTAATGGCTTGCAGCAGTTCGATTTCGAGGTTTTGGGCGTTGAGCAACTGTGCCTCAAATTGCTCCACTGCCAACTCATTACTCGCAGCGGCCTGTCGTTGTATTTTGACAATCTCAAACGCATTTTGCTGAATCTGAATGGTTTGTCGCACAATATCCAATTCATTGTCTAATGCCAGTAGTTCATAATACGCCATCGACACGTCGGCCACTAAGTTGGTAATGACCCAGTTTTTGCCCTCAATACTCGCCAAGTACCGCGAAATAGCCGATTGCTGCTGGTTGCGTAGCTTTTTCCAAATGTCCACTTCCCACGACGACTGCAAGCCAATGAACAAATCAGGCAGATTGACCGGAACGAGTTTCCCTTCAACAATGTCGGTAGTGGCGTTGCCTGCACCGTCCATGGTGTAGAGGCCAAACCTCCGCAACGCTGTTGTCCCGCCCGCTGCTACGGTAGGGCGCAGCAGTCCCTCACTTGCCCGCACGCCCGCACGAGCCATCTCGATGCGTTGGTAAGCCGTGAGGAGGTCGAGGTTGTTGATTAGGGCTTCTTCAACGAGGCTGTGCAGCGTAGAGTCGGCAAAGTATGCCCGCCAGTTAAGCGCAGCTACGTTGGCGGTGTCGGTGATTGCGGGGCCAAACGTTTTGGGAACGGGCGGCATGGCTCGCTGTGTAGCTACTTGCGGTACTTTACAGCCAGAAAGTAGCAGCACCACTAACAAGCACAGTAAATAATATTTTTTGTTTAGTTCCATTGTTTGATGTCTTCTTCGGTGAGTGGATTTTCTTCTTCGTCTTTGATGAATGTAAATTTTTCGGCCATTCGGGCAAAAATGTAATACAGCCCAGGGATGACGATTATCCCAAAAACCGTTCCAAAAAGCATTCCGCCTGCGGCCGCCGCGCCGATGGTTCGGTTGCCGACGGCTCCTGCCCCCGATGCAAACAAAAGGGGTATCAAACCCGCAATAAACGCAAAGGAGGTCATCAGAATGGGACGAAAACGTACTTTGGCTCCTTCAATGGCTGCCTGAAGCGGGGTCAGTCCTTCTTTGTGGCGCATGGCCGCAAACTCCACAATCAGAATGGCGTTTTTACCCAATAAACCAATGAGCATAATCATAGCTACTTGGGCATAAATGTTGTTTTCTAAACCCAAAGCCCACAAAAAGGCAAATGCTCCGAAGATACCCGTCGGCAGGGACAGAATAACGGGTAGCGGCAACAAAAGACTTTCGTATTGAGCCACCAACAGCAAATACACAAACACCAAACAGATGATGAAAATGTAAATGGCTTCGTTACCCGCCATTACTTCGTCACGGGTGATACCCGCCCAGTCAATATCATAGCCTTTGGGCAGTTTTTCTTTGGCCGTTTCCTGAATGGCTTTGATGGCACTGCCGCTGCTGAAACCGTCACCGGCTTCGCCGTTCAGCTCGGCGGAAGGGTACATATTGTAACGGGTAACCTGATCCACGCCATATACCCTCTCAATAGTGACAAAAGCCGAAAGTGATACCATTTGGTCGTCTTTGTTCTTGACGTACAAATTCAGAATGTCTTCGGGTTTTGCTCGATATTCAGGCAGAGCCTGCACCATTACTTTGTACAATTGGCCGTATTTGATAAAGTTACTGGCGTATTCACTTCCCAAAAGCGTCTGCAATGTACCCATAGCACCGTTAATGGTTACTCTTTTTTGGGCGGCTTTATCGGAGTCTATATTTACAATGTATTGCGGATAGCTTGCATCAAAAATCGTAAACGCAGAGGCAATTTCAGGTCTGGCTTTCAGGTCTTTGATGAACTGTTTCACCACGATTTCCATGGCTTTGAAATCACCGTTGCCCGTTTTATCCAACAATCGTAACTCAAACCCGCTGGCGTTGCCGTAGCCCGGCACGGCAGGTGGCGGGAAAAATTCGAGTTTGGCATCTTTGATATGTTTGGTTTTCTCCGTCACCAATTCTATCACTTCATCCACCGATTCTTTTCGGTTTGCCCAGTCTTTAAGGTTGATTAGGCAGGTACCATAGGTAGCTCCTGTACCGTCCGATAAAATATTAGTTCCCGCCAATGAAGATACGGATTCTACCGCTTCGATACCCTCGCAGGATTTCTGTACTTCATTGACAACTGCTTTGGTGCGTTCAAGCGTAGAACCGGAAGGCGTTGTAATACTCACATAAAATGTGCCCTGATCTTCGTTTGGAATAAAGCCAACCGGTAAGATTTTACCAAAAAAGCCCGTACCTACGCAGAAGGCAATTAAAACGCCAAAGGTAACGACCCGCCGACTAACGATGTTTTTCAACAAACGTTGATATTTGTTCTCTAAGCCTTCGTACCAGCGGTTAAATCCGCCAAAAAAGCGATTCAGCCACGTTTTTTTGCGGGGTTTGCCGTGGGTGTTTTTCAAAAACATGGCACACAGGGCAGGTGTCAGCGTTAAAGCTCCGATTCCTGAAAGCACGATGGCCATGGCCATCGTAAGGGAAAATTGTCGATAGAAAATTCCTGACGGCCCCGACATAAAAGCAACAGGAATAAACACCGCTGACATCACCAACGTAATGGCAATGATGGCACCGCTTATTTCTTTCATCGCTTCTTCGGTGGCAGCAATTGGGTCTAAATTCTTTTCTTCCATTTTTAAGTGCACTGCCTCCACGACCACGATGGCGTTGTCCACCACAATCCCAATGGCCAACACCAAAGCAAACAACGTGACCAAATTGAGCGAGAAGCCCAAAAGTTGCATAAAAAAGAAAGTCCCAATCAGCGACACAGGTACGGCAATGGCAGGAATGATGGTAGAACGCCAGTCTTGCAGAAACAAAAACACCACCAATGAAACCAGAATAAACGCTTCGATGAGGGTACGTACCACTTCATGCACCGAGGCATCCAAAAAGCGCGAAACGTCATAGCTTACCTCATAGTCCATGCCTTTCAGAAAGGTAGTTTCTTTTATTTCGGCCAAGCGTGCCTTAACGTTGGCAATCACCTCGCTGGCATTTGAACCGGGCAATTGTTTGAGCATCATCGAAGCAGCGGGGCGACCGTTAAGTTTTGCCTCCACATCAAAATAGGTCGTCCCAAACTCTACATCGGCTACGTCCTTGATACGTAACATTTCCCCGTTTGCCGTTGATTTGATGGGAATGTTCGCATATTCTTCTTCGGTGTTATATTTGCCTTTGTATTTGATGACGTACTGTAGCGCCTGAGGGGTTTTATCGTTGCTTTCACCTACTTTCCCCGGAGCCGCTTCAATATTTTGTTCTTCCAAAGCTTCCAAAACTTCATCGGCAGAAATATTATAAGTAACCATCTTATCAGGTCTGAGCCAAATGCGCATGGCGTATTCTTTCGCTCCCAAAATATCCGCATATCCAACGCCTTTTACCCTTTTGAGCTCTGCAAGGATGTTGATGTCCGCGAAATTGTATAGAAATTTCTCTTCCAGCGAATCGTTTTGACTATAAACATTCAGATACATCAACATCGCATTTTCTTCTTTGGCGATTTTTACCCCGTTACGGATTACTTCCGCTGGCAGTTCACCCATGACTGCAGCAACTCGGTTTTGTACGTTTACCGCCGCTACATCAGGATCAGTTCCTACATCAAAAATAAGTTGGACAACTCCCACCCCATCATTTCCTGCATCGGACGACATATATTTCATGCCGGGCACACCGTTTATAGCTCTTTCCAGCGGTACGAGAGCAGCCTTGGTTACGGTTTCGGCATTTGCTCCCGTATATTCTATGGTTACGTTTACTTCCGGGGGAGAAATATTGGGAAACTGCGTCATGGGCAGTCGAGTCAAAGCCAAACCACCTAAAATCGTAATAATGACCGATATTACGATGGAGAGTAGTGGTCTGTGAATGAATTTATTGAACATAGTTCTTTGTGTTAAATCCTACAAAATGAGTTTATTCCTTTCCCAAGCGAGCCATAATTTGGCGCATGGGTATGAGTTGACCTTGGACCCTGTCACCGTCGTTGACGTTCTGAATTCCTTCATAAAGAATTTTGTCGGATGTACTCAGTCCTGACTCAATCACGTAGAGGTGTGGGAGGCGTTGCAGAATTTTGACGTTGCGAATGCTCACCGTATTTTGAGCATCTACCACATATACACAGTTTTTGTCCTGTACCTCAAATACTGATTTTTGGGGTACGATCAAAGCATTTTTGATGGGGTTGGTCAGGCGTACCTTTCCGCTTGCTCCGTTTCTAAGCACTTGCTGCGGATTGGGAAACTTGGCGCGAAAGGCGATATTGCCTGAGTTTTTGTCAAATTCGCTGTCAATTGTTTCAATAATGCCTGTCTGAGGATACAATTGATTATTGGCCAGCAGCAACGAGACACTTCGTCGTTTGCCAACTTCGTTTTGTGCGGTAAAATCCAGGTATTCTTTTTCAGAAACGTTGAAATACGCAAATACTTCCTGATTATTGGAAATGGTTGTCAGCAATGTACCGTCGTCTACCAAACTCCCGACTTTGTTAGGAATTCGGCTGATTGTGCCGCTGAACGGTGCTTTGATCTCTGTCAAAGACAGTTGCAGTTGCGCATTGGCCGCATCGGCCTTAGCTTCATCAATCTTTGCCTGCATCGCTTCCAACTTCGACTCAGCAATGTCCAATTCCGTCTTTGCCACGATGTTTTGCTCCACCAGCAGCTTGGTATTCTTGATTTCCAATTCGAGTGTTTTTACCTCAGAAGCAGCACTTTTCAATGTAGCTTGGGCTTTCAATAATTCCTGACGGTAGGATTGCCCGCTGATTTTAAACAGTACCTGCCCCATTCTTACAGGCCTGCCTTCATCCACATAAATGGCTTCAACATAGCCTTTGATTCTGGCTCTTAATTCCACATTTTGAAGCGAATTAATAGTGGCCACGTAGTCTTTCGAGTACGTTGTATCTACCTCAATGGGATTGGTAACGGGAAATTTAGCTTCCGTTTTTTGTTCGGTTTTTGAGTCCGGCGAACAGGATAACAGGAGTAACAGACAAGCACAAATGCCTGTCAGCATGAATATTTTTTTCATTCTGATAAGATTAAAATACGATAATGATGGAAATAGCTGTAAAAGCTAAACATCAGTTAATCAACTGATTAACTAAAAAAGTATAATAAAGAAGTTGAATTATGCCTGTTGGGGCGGTGGAGATACTATTTCAGGATGAAATTGCATAGCAAAAATGCCCTCATAGTTAAGAGGAATAGTTTTCGGATAAGGGAAATAGAGGGTACATTTTATCGAAAACTCAATGGATGGTTGATAATACAGCAAGATTTTGGCTATCTCAAAGCTACCCCCATCTTCGGTATCATGTTCGTCATGTTCGGCAATGGCATTTTCAAAACCCAGTATTTGCTCCAATACCAATTCTGAAATACTTTCAATATCATTATAACTTAGGTTTTCAGGGATTGCATCTGGCTGGGCATCGGGCGTATCAATACTGCAATTGAGGATGTGTAAAGCCATCAAAAGCCAGAATGAACGAAAGATGATATGTTTTCTGAAAAAATGCATCTTTGGCAAAGGTACAACATAAACGTAGGAAACTTGTTTTTCGTTGAGAGGTTTTGATCCTAAATGTTTTCGATTCAATTTTGCCGTGAGCTCAGGGACAAGATTAAGTCATCTATTAAAACACCTGCTGCCGATAAGGAATATTGAGTCGAAATCCCAAGGTAGCGGAGGTCGTTTTAAGATTTTGAGGTTCAAAGGAGCTTGTTTGATTTCGCATCAATAATCGTCCATCAATAAAAAAGTTGTGCTTGAGCATGTAGGACATCCGCACATCTGCAAAAGTTACATCTACGGGGGTGCCTTGACCGATGTAATTGTTAATATCACTCGGACGGCCATCCTGATAAGTACGATAAATACTCCCTCCCCAATTGCGCCCATCAATATCAATTCCTTTTTTAGAACGGGTAAAAGTGCCGTAAGCCGTAAGGCGACGAGTGGGTTGATAACGGATTAAACCGACGACTTCCCAAAAATTAGCTCCGAGCGGGTGAGCCAATGGTAAGTCAAAGTGGACATAGTTGGTAAATCCTGATTTGTGTGCATAGGTGTAAGGGCGTGCCAAATTAAGTTCAGCCTGAAGGTCGAGATTGGGAATCTTAAAGGCATCTACGTATTTAATTCCTGCCTGAAAGCCAAATTTTTTGCCCCAAGAACCTTTTTTACTGAAATACTCAGAGGTTTTGAATTCATCCAGCATGAACTGACCATAAAAACCAAACTGTTTTAGGAAATTCCAACGTACATCAACTCCGAGCATAGCGTTATCGGCACTTCCAAGATACGTTTCGAGGTAACGATAAAAAATAATCGGATTAAAGTAATTAGCGTCTAATTTTCCATTGCTGCGTCCATACATTTCAGCTTCAAAAATCCCGAGGCTGAAATTTTTGGATAAATTAATACTGAGGTGATGAATGGCCGCGTATTTTTTGTTGATTGGAGTTTCGGGTGTTCTGTTATCCTGATTGTACAACATGCCGGCCCAAAGATTCATGTATTGAAAACGTCCTAATTGGGTAGTCATTTTCAGAAAAAGATAGGGAGAACTCCAGTCTGAAAGTAACATGGAACGGTAGCCGCTTCCCAGAAAATTTCGGTCGTGACCAAACTGTATATTGATTTGTTTGATAGGGTTGATCGTAATATAGCCGCGTGCTGAAATAAAGTCAGTAGCATTGGTACGTAAGCTTTTTACTAAACTTTCTCCCGGTACAACGTACAATGGATAGGCCAGATAAATATCTCGTACATTCAGCGTATAATTGCGAACATATTGCCCAAACATCCCCTGTGTGTCAGTAACATACGTGTAAAATCCTAGTTTGCGACCTATGGTGCCTCTTAATTCTACGCCGCGCGCAGTCAACCACAGATAGTCTTTGGAATTGTTTTCGGTGCCCAAAATCAAATGGGTGACCGGGCTGAGATGCAGGTCAAAGTTTTTGTTTTGAACGATATAAAAATCGGAAGGTTTTTTATAAAATCGTTTCCAAAATGGCTTTAGGCTCATAGGCGTTTGGTCGGTTGACCATTCCCAGCTGTCTTGACGCAGATACTCCAAATTGAAAAAATCCGTATCGTTCAGCGGCATGGAACGGTCGGCGGCGATGCTGTCCAAAAGGTTGATGACGGCCGCTTGCTGAAAAGGTTTTACTCCAATGTGAAAGTCTTCTGAGAGTCGATTACGGCGAATTTCATAACGGTCTATCAGGTGATAATAATCATCGTTGAGTGGTAGAAATTGGGATTGAGCTACCGCTGTTTGCAGGGTGAAAGACCAGAATAAGAGAAACGTATAAATTCTAAATTGCATAGCGTTTGTTATCACTTGGGCAAATTAAGCTAATTTTGTCATCGGCACGGGCCGCTAAACAATTTCCAATAATAGATTATCCTCTTGAGTAAGTCTTCCAACACAGTGTATTTCCCGAACCTCAATGGTGTGCGATTTATTGCGGCCTTTTCGGTCTTGATTCACCACATAGAACAAGTGAAAGAAGTCTTCAAAGTTCCGAATTTTTACGATAACCACCTCATTAAAAACATGGGGAAGTTGGGAGTTGACTTATTTTTCGTACTCAGCGGGTTTCTGATTACCTATCTTTTGTTACACGAAAGGGGCCGTTTTGGTCACATTAATACTCGAAATTTTTACGTTAGACGTATTTTGCGGATTTGGCCGCTGTATTTTTTGATTGTCATTCTGGCTTTTTTTGTTTTTCCGTCTATTCCGCTTTTTGTTCCGCCAAACAACGAAATTTCGTTTATGGCTCACAATTTCTACCGCCGTTTGTCGCTTTTTTTGTTGGTGTTACCCAATATTGGGTTTATTCTTTATAACTCTCCTTACTTAGCCGCCCAAACGTGGTCCATCGGGGTAGAGGAGCAGTTTTACTACCTTTGGCCCTGGATTGTCAAAAATTTCAGTTGGAAACGACTACTGCTTACCATTACCGTTTTCTGTTTAGGAACTTTCGCCGTCTTCTTTATTTATTACCGTTGGGTTGGCAATACCCAATATGCAAACAACGTGCCTGAAATTGTCCGTTTCTTCTTTAGCCAATTCCGTATTATTACCCTAATGACCGGTGGAGGTTGCGCTATGTTGGTGTATTACAAAAAAGAAAAAGTGTTGAATGTGCTTTTTCAAAAAGACGTACAATTGCTCGTCTATAGTGCCCTAATCCTCTCGCTCGCGACTGGGTTTCACATTAGTGGTCTCAATTTAGAGTATTATGGGCTGTTTTTTGGCTATTTTATTTTAAACCTTGCCGCCAATCCCCGCTCGGTCGTCAATTTGGAATACGGTTGGATTTCCTACCTCGGCAAAATCTCCTACGGTATTTATATCTATCAAACGGCGTTTATTGTAGCGAGCGTCCATCTTATCCACTGGACTTTGGGCGAAAATTTATCCCCGCTCACTTTCAATCTCATTGTGTATCCTTTATCGGCCTCCCTGACAATTGGCGTGTCTGCCTTGTCGTATCGATATTTTGAGACTCCTTTTCTAACCCTGAAGCACCGCTTCAGTAAGCATTAGATTGGAATGGGGGATGGGAAATAAAATTACTTTCTCCGTGTTTCCATATCACCGTGTTCTACTAATTCCGACATCGTATACGTTTTCAGACCTAACCGTTGAGTTTCCTGCAACAGTTTTTCCAACCGTGCTACTGAAAAAGCGTAGGGCTCGTCGGAAGGGGTAAACAGAGGATGATGCCCCAACAGCATCAAAACCGATTGCGTATTTTTGGCCCGTATCAATCCGTCTTTCAGCTGCGCGTCGGTGATGTTGGTATATTGATCAATCAGCAGTGAATGAACGGTGCGGTCGCCGTCGAAATGATAATAGATTTCATCAATGCCAAAAATGGGTTGGCGAAAAACAAAAAAAGGTAACCGACGTTCCGTCATGGAAACATCACGAAGGAGTTTGAAATAATCCCGCAATAGGCGGCGGTCGGTCCACCACGTCTGCTGTCCGCCTACGTGGGCGAACGTAACGGGTCGAAAACCCGCTTTTCGCATGGAAATCAATTCCGCTTCAATTTCATACCGAAAAAAATCATCCAAAGAGGCTCCTCCGCGCATCCAATCCAATACCCGTATGTGAGCCGCTCCGTGTGCCCCTATTTCGTGGCCGTCGCGTTGGAGTTGGTGAAGCAATGCTACTTCTTTTGGTGTTAAACTGTCAAATTGGGTGACGTAAAAAGTGACGTGTACATTGTACTTTTTCAACAAAGGGCGCAATCGCGTCCATTCTTCTACATAGCGGTCGTCGAATGACAAAGCAATGCCCGCCGGTGGCAGCGGTTTGGTAGCTTCGTGGCATCCCCAAAGCCCTACATTCATTACCAACCATAAAAACGCTGTATTTTTCATGCAAATTTTTAGCCCCCCAACCCCCATTGGGGGAACTCTAAACTTATTTTTTATCCATATTTCAGCTCGCATAACTTCCTGTTTATAGATTGAATATTTTGTTGAGAGCGGGTTTTGGTTTTCAACGAATGTCTTTGTATTATCGTTGCGCAAATGTACTGCCCTAAAACTAATCCGCCTACTTCCTGCGCAAACTACCCGTTCAACTATGTTTATCCTTACACAACAACCCTCAGTAGCTAATCATTTTTTGGCCGAACTCCGTGACGTAACTATTCAGCAAGACCGCCTGCGATTTCGCCGAAACCTGGAACGGGTCGGTGAATTGTTGGCCTATGAAATTTCCAAATCGCTACCCTATCGTCAGGTAGACGTAACGACCCCGCTTGGGGTAGCCCCTACTCGCCTGCTGCGTCAACCTCCCGTATTGGCCACTATTTTGCGGGCAAGTTTGCCGTTTCACCAAGGTTTTCTGTATGTTTTTGACCAAGCCGACAATGCATTTATCGGTGCTTATCGAGGACATCACATTGGAGATGAAGATTTTGAAGTGGAAATGGATTATATCACCGCCCCTGACCTGCAAGACCGAACGCTTATTTTGATGGATCCCATGCTGGCAACGGGGCGTTCGATTGAGAAAGTGTATCACGCACTTCTGCGCTTTGGGATTCCTGCCCAAACGCACATAGCGGCCGTGATTGCGAGTCCGGAAGGGGTAGCGTATCTCCAAAGCCGAATGCCGGAGTGTCGACTGTGGGTAGGAGCCGTTGACGTCAAATTGGATGCCCATTTCTACATCGTTCCCGGATTGGGCGATGCAGGCGATTTATCATTCGGGCAAAAATTGTAGAAACAATTGATTATCCTAAAACCTTATAGGTTTGCAAGAATATAGTTATGTAAATTGGTAATTATGAACCTAAAGCCTATAAGGTTTCTTGCGAACCAACTGCTGCTTTTGAGCCTTCTTTTTGTCTTTGTGCACAAGGCACGAACGCAGCAGCAACTGAATTTTGATAATTATACTCAACGCGAAGGACTCGCCTCCGATATTACCGAAGGGGCCATCAAAGACAAACGCGGGTTTCTTTGGATTTTGACCCGCAATGGTTTGAGCCGTTATGACGGTCTGAATTTTAAAAACTATCCCTACAACCCAACCGATACCAACGGTATCAGAGGGCAGCGCCTTTACGCTCTTGTGGCAGACTCAACGGGCCGAATTTGGATCAGTATGGAAACGGGCGTGTGCTATTACGACGAAGCCCGTGACAATTTTCATTACATTTATTTAAAAGAAGACAACGGCCGTTGGGTATCCATGCCCCTTTGTGCCGATGGGCGTACTATCTGGTTTGCGGCGCAGGGAGTGGGTTTAATGAAGTATGATTGGGTTGCCAACCGTTTAACTTCTACCCAACTCAGTGAACGAAAAACGAATCATTTCTTAACCCTTTACAAAGACCGAAAAGGCGCAATTTGGGTAGGTACGATTCACAGCGGTGTATTTCGGTACTTTCCCAAAACCGATAAATACCTCCAATACCAACACGAAGATCCAACGGTAGAATACAGCGAAAAAAACTACATCAACAGCATTACGGAAGACAAGGAAGGATTAATGTGGCTGGGAAGCGACGGCGGTGGCGTGCAGTCGTTAGATGTTCAAAAAGGGATTTTTTCGTTGTATTATCCCGAACAAAGTGCCTTTAAAAAGCCTTTTGCCGTCGTTAAAAAAGTGGAGTTTTTCCCAAACCAGACGGGAGATTCTATTTTGTGGTGCGCTACTTTCGGTAAAGGCGTTTATCAATTTAATACTCGCACTAAGATTTTTACCAAAGCGTTGGTGAACCCTCCTCTTGAAAAAGGATTGGTCAGTCGGTTTGTCAACAGTTTTTATTTGGATTCTCAAAATATCCTTTGGGTGAGCACTCAACTTGGGGTAAGCAAGGTATTTTTTGGGAAAAATCGTATTTGTTCCCTCAAATTGCCGTTGCAGGAATTAGGAAATCCGTACGTGGACAACAGCATTTTTGAAATTAAATCTGATTCCAAAGATTCAACAATTTTGTGGATGGCTTCCTGGGGGTGCGGTATTTTAAAATATGATTTCAGGCGTCAAAAATTAATAAAAGCGTACCTGAACAAAAGCCCCAATGTCCAACATTGGAACACGCGCTCGGTCTACTTTGACCGAAAAAAACAACTCTGGGCTGGGACCGAAGACGGGCTGTTTTGGTATGATTCCGCCAAGGATACTTTTCTGGAATTTGAATTTAAGACTCTTCCTCATGGGTCGGGCAAAGTGATTTATGATTTGGTGGCCGATGCTGCTAATAATTTGTGGGTAGCATCAAGCAGCGGGGTGTTGCGGATAGACGCCACAAGTCGCAAGGTGCAGCAGTTCAGTGTGGAGCAGGGTCTTTCTGATTTTGTAGTCAATCGTCTTTTGTTGGACAGTAAACAAAACTTGTGGGTAGCTACGCGAAAAGGGTTGAATTATTTCGATACCAAAATCCATAAAATCAGCTACTTTATTCAGGAAAAAACCGTCAATGAGGACTTCAATGTGGCGTTGGGGATGGCCTTTGATAAAAAAGGAAGACTTTGGCTCGCGGCTCGCGGCGGGCTTTCGGTGTTGGATGTGGAAACTAAAAAATTCCGAAATTTTGGGGTAAAAGACGGTTTTAATGTCAATCAATGCAATGATTTGTACATAGATGCGGCCCAAAATGTGTGGATTAGCACGCAGGGCGACTTGTATGTGTATGAAACAAAAACACAGGTTTTTCGCCAATTTTCGGTGAAAGACGGGCTTTTTGGAAGTTTTATGTATGACCGCATCAGTCCCGTTAACGGGCAGCTTTTTGTTAATTTTATTGGAGCTGTCAGCTATTTTAATCTCCAAATCGTACTTGCCCGCTCGGTGACTGCGCCGTTGGTTTTTACAGGTTTTAAGGTACTTGATTATGAAACTCCCTTTGATCGAAATCAAGTAGGAAAAACGCCTTACCTCATCCAATACGATCAAAACATCCTTACGTTTGAGTTTATGGCTTTAGATTTTATCAACCCTCAAAAAGCGCGATGTAGTTATCGTCTCGAAGGCTTTGACCCCGATTGGTCGGCCTTGAGTGCTAAACACACCGCAACCTATACCAATCTGGACGGGGGTGATTATACTTTTTGGGTCAGAACTCCCAACGAAACGGGCGGATGGAGCGAGCCGATTGCCTTTAAGATCTCGGTAGCCCCTCCCTTTTGGAAAACATGGTGGTTTCGGGCGACTGTCGTGGCGATATTGTTGGGTATTTTGTATGGGTTGTATCGGTCAAGATTGCAGAAAGAACGGCAGGAGGCTTTTTTGAGACAACAGCGGGCCGAGGCAGAAAACAAAGCCCTCCGCGCCCAGATGAACCCGCATTTTGTGTTCAACTGCATGAATACCATCGAGTATTATATTCTTAGTAATCAGTCAGATAAAGCCTCGGGGTTCTTGCAAAATTTCTCGTTGTTAGTAAGAAACGTACTTGAAAACTCTCAAAATGATTTGATTCCGCTCCAACAGGAATTGGATACGCTTCGGCTCTATATTGACCTCGAAAAAGAACGCGTTGAAGATAAATTTCAGTATCAAATCACGGTGGATGCAGCCATTCTGGAGACCTGTCAAATTCCCCCTTTATTGCTTCAACCTTTTGTGGAAAATGCCATTTTGCACGGTTTGCGCCATAAAACTGACGGAATTGAATTTTTAGATATCCAACTTCGGAGTGCCAATAATCGGCTTTGGGTAACGATTGAAGACAACGGCGTAGGCCGAAAAGCGGCAGCCGAAATCATCCGACAACAGAGTCGAAAGAAGCAGTCGCTTGGAATGAAAGTAACGGCCGAACGTATTGCTGCGTTGCCTGTGGTAGATGGACAATCGACGGCTTCGTTTGTGATGGAAGATGCGGTGCCGCAGGGTACGCGGGTGACGCTGAACCTGCCCCTGAATTTAGCAAATGGTAGCAAGACTTTGCCCAAACGCGTCTAATTTGCACGGTGAACTATTCCATTCCATAACCTATGTTTAAAACCATTCTTGTTGATGACGAACGCATGAGCCTTGAAGTATTGGCAATCAAACTGCGTAAATTAGCTCCTGAAATGGAGATTCTGGCTACCTACCAGTCTGCCGAAGAAGCCGTAGTGGGCATTCGACAACTGAAACCCGACGTACTTTTTTTGGACATTGAAATGCCGCAAATGGACGGATTTACGGTGTTACGACGGCTGGAACCTTACACGTTTGAGGTGGTGTTTACGACCGCCTACACCCAATACGCCATTGAGGCGATTCGGCAAAGTGCCTTGGATTTTTTGCTGAAACCCGTTCGGGAAATTGAACTGAGTTCGGCCCTGCAACGTCTCGAAAAAAAGCTGTTCAGTCACCGGACTTCTGCCAACGGTGTTTCGCCCGTTCCTTCTTCGATACAATTCAATAAAATTGCTGTTCCGTCGCTGAAAGGCGTCACGTTTGTGCCCATTCAGGACATTGTATGGCTCGAATCGGATAGCAACTATACTGTATTTCACCTCGCCAACGTCAATGGTACGTTGCCTCGCAAAATCGTGGCTTCGCGTACGCTCAAAGAATTTGAAAGTATGCTCACCTCCGCTCAGTTTTTGCGCGTACACCGTTCAGCCCTTATCAATCTCTTGCGCGTCAAAGAGTACGTGCGCGGTGAAGGCGGCACCGCCATCATGGACGATGGATCTGAAGTGGAAGTAGCCCGCAGTGAAAAGAAGGGCTTTTTGGAGAAATTGGGGTTGTGAAAGGCGTTGGTTTTTAAGAATTCAGAGCAGTAAATTGTTGACTAAAAACAAAAAATAGTCTTGATTACCAACATTCTAAGTACAATGTTAAGGGACACGTACGTCTATGAATAGTTCACCTTTTACAGAACCATAAGGAATATATTTAAGAATTACTTTACCTCCGTAATAGTCAGTGGTATCTCCGATTGAAATAGTGCCTCCATTTAATTTAATGGTTTTCAAAGTTATACCTTGCAAAGAATCACAGTTTTTCCCTGAATCATATCTACAATCAAAAGATCGCGTAATCTGTGCTTTTCCGTCAAGTTTACCTGAGAAACTGTTTTAAAATATCAATCAAGGCGTTTCAACATTAGCTGAATCATAGCTAAATAAACCGCACGGGCGGCCCCGCATACTTTCACTATTTTGAGTGTGCTTTTCGTAATCTTTTGACAATCT
>Ga0247843_1003151_pt1 | contig 27792 bp, 23 predicted proteins | sample LaCruzMarch2017__FD_192420 | JGI IMG/M metagenome (GOLD analysis project Ga0247843, IMG submission 192420) | Freshwater microbial communities from meromictic Lake La Cruz, Castile-La Mancha, Spain - LaCruzMarch2017_8m | ecosystem: Environmental > Aquatic > Freshwater > Lake | place: Spain... | reverse complement strand
GTTATCAACACTATCTTGACCGAGCCCACCACCTTGGCCGTTCCTCCCACCCCAAGTAAAATCGCCATCCGCGCTGATGGCGTTACCCGGGTTGCCGGCGTTGTTCGCGGCCGCTCCGCCGCCGCCACCGACGATCAGCAGGAGCTCATCGTTTGGCGAGGGGGCGAGCGGATGCGCCGTGTTTTTGACCCGCACGATGGAAGAACTGCCGCCGCCGCCGCCGCCACTCGGGTTATGGCCATCATTGGTCCCCTTGCCCCCTTGTCCGCCAACGGCGATGCGCAGCACTTCCCCTTTCGTCAATCGGACCGAGGCCTGGATCTGGGCACCCTTGCCGCCGGCATGGCTGCCGTTGCTGGCATCACCACCCTGCCCGCCGCTGACATCGAGCAGATACCAGCCGGTGTCCGGCACCGTCCAGGTCTGGAAGGTTTTGTCTTGGAATGGGAAGTTGACCGGTTGCTGGGCAAGGGCAACAGCCGGCGCGAGGAGACCCGCGAGGAATGCGATCCAAAGACGGCTTATCCGGCGGACAATGCCGAGACCGGGCGCGACTCGTTCAGCCCGGGTGGTTGCAAATGATAGGTGCATGGCTGGGAAAGACATGGGAGATTACTGGAGGGTGTCGGCGGTGGAGATGCGGCGCAGCGAGATGCCCCCCTTTGAGACGATGTCCTGCCGGGCGAGACCGCGGATGGTTTCCTGGTAGGTGCCGGTGAGGATGGTGGGATCGGGCGCAGCGTCGAAGGTGATGGAGAAGCTGCGGGAAACGGGATAACCGGCACCGTGCTGGGCATGGAAGGCATGCCGGAAAGGATTGCTGCGATGGAAGGCGTCGAGCGTGAGGGGCGAGGATGCGCCGGTTCCCATCGTGCGACCAACGCCGAGCTGCCCGTCCAGAGGCCAGGTCAGATAATAGGTTTCCGGCAGGTCCGGCGGACGGGACGTTCGCGCAGCCAATGCAAAGTAGGCGATCACGTCTCCATCGGCCACATCGGCGGGATTGGCGACGCCCTGCGCCGTGGCCACCTTGCCGCGCAGCGAGGAGGAAAGATGGGCGGCGCTGAGATCCCGCGGCAGGTCGAAGGTGACCGTCTCGAGGCGCAGACCCACGCGGGTCCCATCGCTCCGCTGCTGCACGCCGTCGAGGTAGGGTAGGCGTGTTTCGTCAACAACCAGCACGGGCGTCGGAGCGATGTCCGGCGAGGCGGTCCTTGTCTGCATCAGGACCGAGCGGGGAACCAGGCGCGCCTGACCGGCGGCGTCGACGTGAATGAAGATCTGCAGCGGCAACTCGCCTGCGCTGGCCTGCACGGGCGCGCCCTCCGTGGCCAGGCTGGTGACCGAATCAAGGATGATCTGTCCCGCCCAGAGACCGGTGAACTGGCTTGCGGGCGCGGTGGAACCCGGCGCGGTGGAAAGGTCCGCATTGATGGCCCTCACCGGCAAATAGCGATACACGGAGCCCCCGCTCAGCGAGACGCTGACCCGGTAAAGGTGCTCGCGGAGATCGAGCCCGCTGCTCCAGTTCCGCTTCACGCCGACGGTGATCGAGCGACTTCCTCCGGCGGGCACACTGGCCATCTGCCAGCCTGCGAAAAAATCGACGGATCGTGTCTGCCACTTCAACTCCTGGGGAACGGCTTCCAAAGCCCAGAGCTGAAGGTCATTGGCGCCGGAATCGGTGCCTGTCGCAGCGAGACGGGTGATGGAGATCTGGTGCGAGGCGCCACCGCTGCCCTCAAGGTTAGAAAATGTCAGCTCACCGGGAGTCATGAGCACCGGATCAGCAGCAAGGTCCGCTGGGTTGAGCACCGCGAGGGAGCCGGGCCCTGAGCCAAAATTCCATGCGCCGGAAACAGAACCGGGAAAATCGATTTCCACCGGGCCTGCCCAGCCTTTGCCGGAAAGGGTGTAGGGCACATTGATCCAGTAGGCCTGGCCGCTCTGGACCACGTCCGTTCCCTTGACCGGCTCCCACGCCCCGGTCGCCGAGTTCAGCATCTGCACGTTCGCTGCGGCACCAAGCGGCCCGTCGACCGTGATGCCGGATCCCGCCATCAGGGAGGCAAAGGTGGGCGTGCCTTGCACCCCGAAGCCGACCAGGTTGTATTCGCCCTTCGTCCAAACGGGGCGGTGAAACACCACCTCGCCCTGCACGGTCAGCACTCCGGCCGCTTCGCCGTCCCGGGCGCTGCCGGTTTTTGGCGTCACATGGACCAGATACGCGTGGTTGGCGCGGATGGCGACGTTGGCCGTCTCGCCCGATTGCGGATTCGCCGCCCAGACATCCCAGCCGCCCTGGTTGAAGAGACTCTCGGGATCCGAGGTGAACTCGGCGGTGCCGATCTCCCCGACGGGACTGGCGACCCGATCCACCAGGAAGCCATCCGCTTGGAACACCTGGTCACAGGTCAGTGCCTGCCCGTCCGCAGCCACCGGTCCGACCTCCAGCCATACCGCATTCCATCCGTAACGAAGCGGCAGCGTTTGGCTGAAACCGGCCGCGGATGCCAGGCTACAGGTTTGGGCCGCCGCCCAGCAAACGATCATGAATTGGAACAGAGGCCGAAATCGACGGAAGGCAGTCATGGTATTGAAAAACGGTGGTTTGCTGGTGCAGCCCGCAGGTGCGGGTCGCCGCGGAATCAGATCACGCCCAGCGACCTGGCCTTCTGCAGCGCTTCGCCGCGGTTGGCGGCCTGAAGTTTCTCATACACGCGCTTGATGTGCCCGTGGATGGTGTGGTGGCTGCGCCCGAGGGCATCGGCCAGTTCCTGATAGGATTTGCCTTGGGCAATGCCATTGAGGACTTCCAGCTCGCGCTGCGTGAGGCCCGCCTGATCGTGGATCTCGGTCTGGCCTTGCAGTTCAAGGATGACCTTGCGGGCGATCCTCGGGCTCATGGGTGCGCCCCCGAGATGCAGGCTATGGAGGGATTCGATGAGGTAGCGGGGCGAACTTCCCTTGAGGAGGTAGCCCATGGCACCGGCTTTGAGCGCCGCAAAGACGGTCGCGCGGTTCTCGCAGATCGTGTGGACGAGGATCTGCAGATGCGGATGCTGCGGATGCAGCTGCCGGATGAGGTCCACACCGGAAAGGCCGGGCAGGTCGATGTCCACCAGCAGCACATCGCACCGTTCCCACCGGTCGGCGGCGAGCGCCGCCTCGGCGCTACCGAAAGCCCCTCCCACCGAAATGCCCGGCTCCCCCCCGAGCAGCAGGCGCAGGTTGGCCAGGAGGTCGAGATTGTCTTCGATGATGCAGAGATTCATGCGCGGGTGCGTGACCATTGAGAAGCTAGCCCCGGGAACGGATACCCGTCCACCCCCCCGGGCGGGTGCTTTTCGGGGCACGCCAAGCGGACCATTGAAAGCCGCGGCGGCCTTCATGCGGGCACTTCCGGCGGGCTGTCCACGAGGGTGACCGGCAAGGAGATTTCGAAGACCAGCTCCAATCCGTCGCGATTCCGGCACCCCATGGTGCCATTCAGCTCGTGGATGCGGGCGGCCATGTTGCGCAAGCCACGGCCGGTGGCGGGGCCGGCCGGCAGGCCGCGGCCGTTGTCGCGCACCGTGAGCCGAACCTGGTGCGGGGCGAATTCAGCGAGGACTCCCACCCGGGTGCAGCCGGAGTGTTTGACGGTGTTGGTCAGCGCTTCCTTGATCACCCGCAACAACGACAAGCCGGGGAAGACGCCCGGCCCGGGCTGCTCGGTGTAGCCAGTTTCGGTTAAGGTAAACGCGATGCCGTGCGGCGGCAGCGCCATCTGGCCATACCGGCGGCATTCATCAAAGAAATCCGGCCAGGACATTTCCCGGACTTCAAGGGAGCTCATGAGGCTGCGGACCTCGGCACCCCCATCGGACGCCAGCAATGAAATGCGCGCGAACCGTTCGCGATCCTGCGCCTCCGACGCGTCCCGGCGTCCTACCTCGGCCAGGACGGCAAGGTTGGCGGTCAGACCACCGACGCCATCATGCAGGTCGCGGACGAGCAATTGTTCACGCCGCATCTGCAGGCGCAGCTCCTCGCTGACCTTTCGCTCGGCCTCCAGCAACCTGGCCTGGGCCTTCATGGCCGAACGGCGGATCTCCCTCACGCGGTCGGCGATCGCCACGAGGAACAAGGTCGCGCTGACGACCATACCCAGCAGTCCATACATCCACGGCAGATGGGACATGGGTTGCCGGGCCAGGAAGTGGATGCTGCTCACCCCGAGGCAGAGCCAGAACACCACCCACGCGAGCGAGTAAAACCGCACCACCCGGACGCCACGCCGCCAGGCCCGGAACCCGACCACCATCAGGGCCACCCCAAGCAGCAGCAGGTGCGCGACAAAAAGCGGATAGCCGCTACGGTAGGGGATCACCAACAGCAAGGGGGTGGCGGCGGCACCCGCCCACATGACACGGACCGCCCAGCGGTCCACCCTGGGCATGACCACGCCGAGGTCCAGCACCCGCCGCTGGAAGGCCACCATCATGAACGCGGCGAACTCGCCGGTGAGGATCACCCCCTGCTTGACCATGAAGGCGCGGCCGGGCAGGCCGAGCCAGCTCCAATAGCCGCTCAGGATCAAATAGCAGGCGAAGATCCCGACCAGCGACAGCGAGTAAATGACACAGCCGCGTTCCCGGGAGGCGACACCGAACACCACACCGAGCACGATCAAGGCCGACAGATAGCCGAAGAGCCCGGCTGGAAAAACCCCCGTAGCGGCGCGCGCCGCCGCCACCGACCGCGCCGCCACGATGCCAAGCGGCAATTGCACGGAAGTCTCCGAATGAACCCGCAGGAAGAACTCTACCGTCTCCCCCGCCTTCAGCGACAGCGGGAAGACCGGGTACAAGGCTTCCTCCCCTCGCGGTGGGGGAGGCCGCAGGTTGCCCGCCGCGAAGTGCTCGACCTCGCCCGGGGATCGAACGAGGTAGGCATCCACCGTATCCATCCGCGGGGTCCTCAGTTCAACAAACCAGAGGGCGGCGGCCGGGCCGTGGTTCTGCACGGCAAACCGCACCCAGACGGCATCCTTGGTGAAGCCCAACGATGGCCTGCTTTGCGTGACGGGCGAAAACAGGCCCCGCGCCGACACCTCCCGCGCCCCGTCCACAGTCATCGCGCCGGAAGCATCGCGGTAGAGGGATAGAAACGGTGCGAGCGGAAGCACCGACGTCGCCTCGTCCAAGCGCACTGTCACGGCGGCCGAGCAGCCACAAAGCCCCAGGAGAAAGATTGCCAGGACGGCCGGCATCCTGCGCCACATCAACCGGCAGGACAGATCATCCGCTCCAAGCAGATTGGCAAGAGAAGGCCGACGGCCGCGCCAAGCAACCCCGGTGCGCCCACCTTGATCGCGGGAAACTTCAGCACACCGGTCGTCCATTTAAAAAATCGTGGTTCACCAAAGCATCCTTCTTCCGATCTCACAGCCATCGATCACCCTCCGCTCCCGCCAGTTACGTCGTCCGGATCATCCTCCGCCTCGATCTCCCGCTGGACCTTCGCCGGCAGGAACGGCCGGACCACCAGGCCATAGAGCAGGTAAACGGTGAAGAGCACCGCCGGCATGATGTAATGGAAGCGCACCGTGATGATCACCACCACCGCCGCCCCCACGATCAGCAAGGGCGTGCCGCGGGTGCGCCAGCCGACCTTCTTGAAACTCGGATAGCGGATGCTGCTCACCATCAACCACGACAGCCCGAGCATCGCCCCCGCCAGCACGTATTTCCATGCACCCAGGTTGCGGTCGGTATCGTTGAAATAGATGACGAGGTAGGTCAGCGAGGAAATGAAGCCGGCCGCCATCGGGATCGGCAGGCCGCGGAAGTCAGTGCTGGCGTTGGGCCGTTTCGGCGCGGCGGCCAGGCAGTTGAATCGTGCCAACCGCACCGCGCCGCAGAGGACGTAAATGCAGGCCAGCCCCCAGCCGAAGCCTTCGAACTGCAAGTCCTCGTCGAGCGGCAGCAGCACCGCCTTCGCCATCAGCATCGACGGCGCCATGCCGAACGAAATAACGTCCGCCAGCGAATCGAATTCCCGGCCGAACGGCGACTCCTGGCCGCCGAAGCGCGCGAGCCGGCCGTCGAGCAGGTCGAAAATGCACGACGCGAAGATCAGCAGGATCGCCTGCTTGTAATACGGCTGGGCCGATTCGAAGACATAGCCCTCGGGCGTCGTCGCGACCATGATGCCCTTGAAGATCGTCAGCACCGCGAAGAAGCCGCAGGCGAGATTGCCAGCGGTCATCAAATTGGGCAGCAGGTAGATCCGCGGCTCGTCGGGGTCGTTCAGGCGGGACATGCGGCGGGACGATGGCCCATAAACCGCCGTGGAGACAGCGGAAAATCCCGCCACCGCCCGCCGCGAGGCAAGGCTCGCGAAATGCCCGCAACGAACGAAATGGCGGGCGAAACAAGTTCTTCTTTCGTTCGTTTCGCCGGTTTCGTTGTTTATCCCGGCCTTCGTCAGGCAACGCGCTACCCTTTCCACCGTGAACCCCGAATCGATCACTCCCGACACCCCGATGGGGCAAATCATGCAGGCCTTGCCCGGTGCCCGGCGCGCGCTCTTCTCCGCCTACCACCTCGGCGGCTGCCAAAGCTGCGGCTTCGCCGACACCGAGACGCTCGCCCAGCTCTGCGCCCGCGCCGGGGAGCTCGATGTCGCCGAAGTGCTGGCCCATCTCCTGGCAAGCCACGCCCACGACGAGTCGATGATGCTTTCCCCCGCCGAGCTGAAAGCCGAGCTCGATTCCCCCGCCCCGCCGCTCCTGTTAGACTGCCGAACCCGTGAGGAACACGAAGCCGTGAGCATCCCCGGCGCCGTCTTCATGGAGCAGGAGCTCCAGCAGCAACTCTTCGCCGGCGATCCGCAGCGCCGCATCATCCTCCACGACCACTCCGGCAAGCACGTCCTCGACACCTGCGCCTGGTTCCTCGGCCACGGCATGAAGAACACCCGCGCCCTCAAAGGTGGAATCGACGCCTGGAGTCAGGAAATCGACCCGTCCCTGCCGAGATATCGGATTGAGATCGACTGAGGTCCGCAACCTTGACGCCCCCTACTGGACAGGATAACGTCCAGCCCATGGAAGCCATCTCCTACACCGCCGCCCGCGAGAATCTGGCCGCCACCATGCAGAAGGTCTGCGATGACCGCGCACCGATCATCATCACCCGCAACCGCGACCAGGCGGTCGTGATGATGGCCCTCGAGGAATACGAGGCGCTGGAAGAGACCGCGCACCTGCTATCCTCCCCGGCCAATGCCCGGCGGCTGATGGAGTCGATCCAGGAACTCAAGGCCGGCAAGGGCAAGCCGCGCCAGCTCGCCGCCGAATGATGAGGCTGATCTTCTCCAAGCGGGCTTGGGATGACTACCAGTTCTGGATTCAGACCGACAAGCCGACCTTGAAGCGGATCAACCTGCTGATCCAGGACACCGTGCGCAGCCCGTTCGAAGGCCTCGGCAAACCCGAGCCGCTCCGCTACCAGCTCGGCGGATTCTGGTCTCGACGGATCACCGCGGAGCACCGATTCGTCTATGCGGTGGAAGGCGACGATCTGTTGATCGCCCAGCTCCGCTTTCACTACGAATCGTGACCAACCGATGAATCAGCCCGAGCCCAATCCCCCACCCTCCCGAACCTCGGCCATGCCCGGACTCGCCGCCCTCGGGCTCGTGACCACCGGCCTCGCGGGACTGGTCCACACCCTCCTCACCGGCTCGGTCCTCGGCCTCTTCGCCGCGGCGCTCGCGTTCGGGGTGATCTTCGTGGTCTCGTTCCGCTAACCCTTCGGAATCAAACAGGGGAGTTCATGGGAATCATCACGCTCATCTTCCTCCTGGTCGCCCTCGTCCTCATCGGCTTCGGGATCGCCCTTGGAATCGCCGCCTGCTTGCTCGCGGCGCTGCTGCTCGGCATGGGCGTCCTTTCATCCTCGGTTATCGTCGGCTTCTGCAGCCGCAGCAGCGCCGAGGGAATCCGCGCGTTCCTCCTCCAATGCGGCGTCCTCACCGGCATCCCGGCCGGAGCGGCCATTGCCTGGCTGGGCCAGAGCCTGGTCACCGGCGCCCCCGGCGGCTGGCCGGTCGCCGTCTGCGGGGCTCTCGCCGGAGCCATCGCCGGCATCGTGGTGGCGCTTCTGCTCGATCTCGCTTCACGCCACCTCCACCGCTGGGCGCTCGAACGGATCAAGCCCGCAGGCAAGACTCCCCTCGACGCGATCCCGCAGCATCCTCAGGATCCAGGAATATGAGTCCGGTCCACCATCCTCAGGAAAAGAAGCGCCTCGCGTATTCCCGGGACCACTACAACCGGACTATTCCCCCACCATCCCCGGCGGGATGTGGAACAGCAGACGGGCATGCCAGGCCGGCGGGTGGACCATCAGTCCGGTGATACTCGCCTTCTTCACCTCTACCGAACTGCCGGTGCAGCCGAGCAGCCATTCGATCAGTGAGGACAAATCCGGCTCGTGGCCGACGATCGCCACCCGCTCGAAATCGCTGAACGCTACCAGCTCGCGGATCGCCGTCTCCGGGTCCATCCCGCACGCCAGCCAGCCCTGGACCACCGGCCCGGGCATCTCCGCCGCTTCGCACAAGGCCTCCGCCGTCTGCCGCGCCCGGACCAGCGGGCTGGTCAGCACGATGTCCGGCCGACGCGCCGACTTCTTCAGCAAGCGCCCGATCCGCGCTGCCTGATCGAAGCCCTTCGCCACCAGCGACCGCGCCGCATCACCCTGCGGGTGACCGTGCGCTTCAGCCTTCGCGTGACGGATGACGAGGAGTTCCACTCGGATTGAAGATTGGAGATTGCGGACTGAAGATTGATGATTGAAGCCCCCTCACATCGTCATCCCGCCGTCCACCGCCAGCACCTGGCCGGTGATGTAGCGTGCTTCCTTGCCGGCCAGGAACAGCACCGCCGCGGCGATGTCTTCCACCGTGCCGAAGCTCCCGAGCGGGATGTTCTTGAGCACCTCCTCGCGGACCTTCTCCGGCAGGTCGCCGGTCATGTCCGTGGTGATGAATCCGGGCGCCACCGCGTTGCAGGTCACATGACGGCCGGACAATTCGCGAGCGATCGACTTCGTGAAGCCGATCAGGCCCGCCTTGGACGCCGCGTAGTTCGCCTGGCCGGCATTGCCGATCAGACCGATGACCGACGCGATGTTGATGATCCGCGGGTCTTCCGCCTTCATCAGCACCCGCATGAAGGCCTTCACCGTGTTGAAAGCCCCCTTCAAATTGGTGTCGAGCACCGTCGTCCAGTCCTCCTCCTTCATCCGCATCAGCAGGCCGTCGCGGGTCACGCCGGCATTGTTGACGAGGATGTTGACGGTGCCGAAGTCGGCAATGATCTGTTTGCCGAGTTCCTGCACCGCCTCGTGATCGGCCACGTCGACCGCATAGGCCCGGGCGCTGCCGGGAAAGGCCAGGTTGATCTCGCCCGCGGTCTTGCCGCAGCTCGATTCATTGCGGCTGACCACCGCGACCTTCGCCCCCTCGGCGGCAAATGCCATGGCGATCGATCCGCCGATCCCGCGGCCACCCCCGGTGACCACCACTGTCTTTCCTGCAAAGCGCTGCATGGCGAGACCCTGCGACGCCGCGATGCCCTTTGCCAACTTGGAAAATCCGGGGAGAGGCGTCCCATCGACTGCAGGCGGCCTGCGGCATCCTGCCCATGGGCCGCCGCGCTTTGCTCTTCCGCTGGCTGGACTTCTTCCGTTAGATGTCGGCCATGCGCTGCCCGTATTGCCGGACGCGACTGACGGAACTCGCGGTGGAATGCCCCGCCTGCCGGCTGACGCTGGACCGTGCCACCGCCCTGCTGGGTCCGGTTCCGCGTCTTGGCCTAGGCGTCGCGGACCTCGCCGGAGTCCTGCCGAATGGCGACGCCGAAAAGATCGCCAAAGCGCTCAGCCGCCTGATGTGGACCTTTCCCCAGATCAGCCTCCACGTGCTTCTCCATGTTTTTCCGGAGGATCACCCCTTCGACCTCCACGTCTTCTGGCTCTTCAACTGCGGCGGCTTTTCCAATGAGTCGCAAAAGGCCGGCGAGAACCGGACCATCCTCCTCGCCCTCGATCCCGTGAAAGGACGTTCCGCCCTGACGGTCGGCTACGGGCTAGAGCCATTCCTCGGCGACGAGGTGCTCGACCATCTGCTGGAACTCGCCGAACCCGCATGGCTCGCCGGAGAATGGACGCGCGGCATCCTTGAAGTGATCGCCGGGCTGGACCGCCTGCTAGAAAGCGCGGCGCTCGAGGTGGCCACGGGCTTCGGCTTGTCCGCCCTCGCCGCGCCCCCAAAGCGCCGGGGCGACTTCTAACAACGGTCAGGCAAAGGCCTTCAGAAACCCGACCTCGAGCGCCAATTGCTCCTGAGCATTGGTGTCCAGGTTCGAGCGCATTTCGCCCACCGCCTCCATCCGGCGGATCAGCCGGCCCAGATCCTCCGCCCCGGCCAACATGCCGGTGGCCTCTGTCGAAGTCGGAAATTCCAAGCCTCCCGCGCCCGTCTTGCACCGCAGCACGTCAGCCATCCACGACTGCAAGACCTCGAACAAGTGCGCGCGCTGCTCGATGTAGTCGGACTCCGCCGTTGCCTTCAGCGACTCCTCGCGGCGCTTCAACCAATCTCCCTCGAAGCCCTTGTTGAGAGCCTTCTCCTCCTCTTTCAGCAAGGCTTCCGCCGCATCGACCGCCTCCGCCTTGCTGGTCTCGAGGATCGAGGAAAACACTGACTTCAAGGTCAACGCCACGCTGGCCGAACCAAAGCCGGCCCGGGCGGCGTGGTCCAACGCTGCCAACAGATCCCCGCCCGCTCCTTCGCTGAGGTCGGCCTTGCCGATCAGCTGTACCCCCACGCAACGGGAGAGCACCGTCGGCAACAAGGCACCCGGATTGGAAGTCAGCAGCAGCATGAGGCTCTGCGGAGGAGGCTCTTCGAGCGTCTTGAGAAAGGCGTTCGTCGAGTTGGCGTTCATCCGGTCGGCATCGCAAATCACACCGATCTTCCAGGTCTTCGGTCCGGAGGAGACGTAAAAGCTCTTCTCCAGGTCGCGCATGGACTCGATCAGAATCCGTCGCGATTTGGACTGCGGCCGCAGCACCCGCACCCACTCGCCCGCCAGCTCATCCAAGGGCGGAATCTCTTCCACCACCGGCTCCCCGAACAGATCGAAGCCTCCCCCGGAGTCCTTGGAATCCAGCATTTTCACGATCCGCGCCGCCAGCCGCTCCTTGCCGCAACCGCGCGGCCCGCTGACCAGAAAAGCATGGGCCAGCCGACCCCGCTCGTGGGCAGCCTTCACCAGTTGAAACGCATGATCGGGCGAGAATGCCATCGCGGGAGCATGCTGGCCGCTGATCCCGCCCGACTCCAATTTCTAAATTCCGAAATCCTCCCCTGCCCGCCCGGATTCAACTCCCCCGGTGGGTCTTGATAAAATATTTGCCCTGATTTTTAAATTTTGTTAAAGACTTCCCTGCTGTCGCCCATAAATCATGAAAATTCAACTCAAGAGGTTGCCCCACCTCTGCGTTGCCTTGTCCTGTCTGACGTCCCGACTCCCCGACTCCCTCGCCGCCGCCCCTTCCGGGCCGACGACGAATCCCATCGGCCGGGTCGCCCGCCTGTTCAATCGCACCTTGGTCCGAGATGAAGACCAGATCATCTGGCTGAAAAGCCGTCTGGTCGACCTTGCCGTTTTCGCCGAGATCCCCCTCAACGAGCAAGTCGGCTGGCGCTGCGGCCTGATCGACCCCGGGGCCGGCAGACCATGGCTCGCGCTCGATCTCGGACGCGAATTCCCGCTCGACCAGATTTTCCTCATCCCCGCCCAGCGCCAGGCAGGCGATCCGCTCGACCTCTTCCCCCGCCGCTTCACCATCCAAGCGGCAAGCCAGCCCGACTTTTCCGATGCCCGGACGATCCACCGGACCACCAGCAAGTCGCAACCCTCGCCAGCCGGCTATCCGGTCCGGATCAATGGCGACGAACTTCCCGCACGGCACATCCGCATCACGTTCGACGAAGGTCACGCGTGCGGTCTCAGAGGGGTCTGCGCCCTCTCGGAAATCTTCGTCTTCTCGAACCAGCATCCCGTTTCCCTAGGCGCCGAAGTCACCACCGGCCAATCCGTGAACATCCCCGGAGTCTGGGAACCTTCCTTCGTCGTCGATGGCCGCACGCCGCTCGGACTCTGGGAAGGCGGGATCGCCACCTTGACCGAGTCCCGCGGCCATTGCCTCGAAGTTCCGGCCGATCATCAGGATGTCGAATGGATCGTCGACCTTGGAAAGCAGGCTCGGATCGATCACCTGATCCTCTTCCCCTACGCCCTGCCGGAACTCTCCGGCCCCGGCGTGATGCCACCGCGCCTCAGAGTCGAGATCGCCAGCAATCCCGAATTCGACGGCTCCGTCTGCGTCGCATCCAACGGTGCCCGTGACATCCCGATCGACCTGACCACCCCGGTCATCCTCTCCGCCGAGCCCGTTGAAGGCCGCTATCTGCGCATCATTTCGGAAAAAGCATGGCAACTCGGAGACCGCCACCTCCAGTCTCTCGGCGAAGTCGAAGCCTGGTCCGGCAACGTCAACCTCGCCGCAGGCCAACCGGTCACCGTCCGCCACGCCGGTCTCGATCTGCCGATTCAGGAACTTACCGACGGCTTCGGCAGTGGAAAGCAGATCCTCCCGATCTTCTCCTGGCTCAATCAGCTCGTCGAACGCGCCATCCTTGAAAAGGAAGTCGCCAGCCTCACCGCCAGCGCCGGCAAAATGGCCGCCGAAAGCGAGCTCAACACCACGTGGGGTGCCGCCATCGCCCTCGGACTCACTTTCCTGATCCCGGTCGCCATCGTCGAGCGCCGCCGCCTCGTCTCCCGCAGCCACCTCGACAAGCTGCGCAAACGCATCGCCTCCGATCTCCACGACGATATCGGCAGCAACCTCGGCAGCATCTCGCTCATCGCCCGCTCCGCCAAACGCGACCTCGAACGCCTCCACGGCCCCGAAGGAATCGCCAGCGACCTCGGCGAAATGGAGACCATCGCCCGCGAAAGCTCCCTCGCCATGCGCGACATCGTCTGGCTGCTTGAACGACGCCAGGACACCATCGGCGACCTCATCCAGCGGATGCGTGATTGCGCCGCCCGCCTGCTGCGCGAAATCGAATACTCACTGGTCTGCCGTTCCTCCAAGACCACCGCCAAGCTCACCCTCGATGCCAAGCGCCACCTCTTCCTCTTCTACAAGGAAGCCCTTCACAACATCGTGAAGCACTCCCGCGCTACCAACGTCACCGTGAAGCTCTACGATTCCAAGGACAAGCTGGTCCTCGAGGTTTCCGACAACGGCATCGGCCTGCCCCGCGGCGAAGGCGAGGAAATGACCGCCGTCAAAAAGCTCAGCGACCGCGCCCGCGTCCTCGAGGGCAGCCTCGAGGTCGAATCCACCCCCGGCAAGGGCACCACCTTGCGACTCTCCGTCAAACGCATCAACCTGATGGCCACCAAGAAAACATCCCATGAGTGAATCCAAAAAACCGATCCGCATCTGGATCTGCGAAGACCACGCCAACTTCGCGAAACAGATCTCGCGCCTCATCGCCGGCGAAGACGACCTCGTCTGCGAAAAGGCCTTCAACCACCCCGACGATCTGATGGCAGAGTTCGGCTACTGCGCAGCCCCGCCCGACCTGCTGATGCTCGACCTCGGCCTGCCCGGCAAGGACGGCCTCCAAGTGCTGCGCGAGGTGAAGGCGAAGTTCCCCGACCAGCGCATCGTCATCCTCACCTCGTTCGACGACCGCGAACGGGTCTACCGCGCCATCTGCAACGGCGCCTCCGGCTACCTGCTCAAGACTGCCGATCCCGATGACATCCTGTCCGGCATCCGCGACGTCATGAACGGCACCGCCGCGCTCAGCAGCCCGATCGCCAACATGATCCTCGAAGGCTTCTCCAAGCACGGCCCGGTCGAGGAAACCGAGCCGCTCACCGGCCGCGAGGAGGAAGTCCTGCGCCTGCTGGTTGGAGGTTTCATCAAGAAGGAAATCGCCGACCAACTCGACATCTCCCAGCATACCGTCGACATGCACCTGCGCTCCGTTTACCGGAAGCTGCACGTCCGCACCCAGACCGAAGCCGTCTCCAAAGCCCTCCGCAAAGGCCTGGTCTGAAGCAACGCGGGCTTTTACCGGGACCGCGGATCTTTAGTCCGCAGAACGGTCCCTAACAGCCCGCTGCCCGTTCCAATACGCACCGCCAAAGCGCTGCCTTCCAGCACCTGCCACGGGAAGGCCTTCGGGCACGAAGTCACTTCAGCGTCATCATATACCCGAACAGGTCCGCCACCTGCTTCTCCGTAAAACCGTCGATCAGCCCCTCCGGCATCAGCGAGCGCTTCGACACGGCGTGCTCCTTCACCTGATCTTTCGGGATCGCCCTCGCGTCCGCTCCGATTTGCTTCAAGACCAGCGCGCTGCCTGTATCCGATGCGAGGAACCCGCTCGCCAGCGTGCCGTCCCTCAAGGTGACGTCGTGCCGGTAATAGCCGCTCTCTAGCTGCGCGTTCGGCGTCAGGATGTTCCTCAACAGGCTCTCCACCCCCATCGCTCCCGCCCCGCCGAGCTCCGGACCGATCGCGATGCCTTCGCCGCGGACCTGGTGGCAGATCATGCAACTCGCCTGAAACAAGGCCTTCCCCGCCGCCGGGTCGCCGGGCTTCGTCGCCATCGCCCGGAAGCGCCCGAATTTCTCCGCCAGCGCCTTCGCCTCCGCCGGGGTCAACCGCTCGGGAAAGTCCGACGTCCATTCGATCGCCGCGCCGCCTTGCAACTTCAGCCCCGGCGTCTCGCCACTGAACTGATGCACCAAACCCGACCGCGCTTCGCCGACCGGAAAGCTCGTCCGGAAATCCGCGCGGATCTCGTCCGCACCGCGAGCCACGTTCCAAACGCGATACTCCAGAAAGCTCGCCGCCGTGCCGCCCGCCTGGTTCGCCCGGCCGAGTTCAAGTCCCTTCATCGACCCCGCGAACACGCCGGCCGATATTCCAGCCGCTTCGCCATCGAGATAGATCGCCACTTTACCCGCGGCATCCCGCGTCACCGCGCAATGCGTCCACTTGCCGGCTTCGACCGGCCGGTCCGCAGTCACCACGTCGCCAGCGCCGCTCCACAGCCGCAGCCGTGCATCGAAGAAGTTGATGTCCGGTCCGCCGCCGCGTGTGCCTAACAGCCCGTCGCGGTTGCCGATCCCCGGATCGAGCTTGATCCAGGTTTCCACCGTGAAAGGCCCCTCCAGCGAAAGGTCCGCCACCACCACCGCGTCGGGCTTGCCGGGCAAGCGGATCACACGGACCAACAGGCCATCGACCTTCTCCAGAATCTCGCGGAACGCCGGATGATCCGCACCCAGCACCGCCGAAAGCTTCTCCACCACCGAGGCATCGAAGCCCGCGAAGCCACCGCCCGCCGCGGCCTTCGCGAAGGTCGTCGCGGAGTCTTTATTGGAAAGCATCCCGTTCACCGCGAACTGCCGCATCGCGCCGGGAAGCTTCAACCAGCGGCCTTCGATCTCGCCGACCGCCGCGGCACCACCCGCCGTAGCAAAGCCCAGCAGCGCCTCGCGCGCCACCGCCGCATCAGCATGGTCGAGCTGCGACTTCGCCAGCGCTGCATCCGCCGCCCCGATCTCGTTCAAGGTCCGCAGCAAGGTCGCCAGCTCCCCCGCATCGGCCGGAGCCTTCGCCTTCTCTAACAACACCGCCGCCAGCTCCTTCAACCGGAACCGCCGCGCCAGATCCAGCACCAGCGGCAGTGACTTCGGATCCTCCTTCACCATCGCCGCCGTCGCCGTGCCCACCGCCGCCCGCAACGCCGGATCGGAAGCCGCGGCGGGATCAAGCTGGAGCAGCGCCTTGAGCAGATCGGCCCGGCGTGCGCGATCCGCCAGCAGCGTGCCGAAGGTCTTCGCGACCGCCGGACTGGAAAGCTGCGAACCCAGCAAGGCCACCTCCTCCGCGGCTAGCCGGCGATCTCCGCCCAACGACTCTAACAAGAGCGCCACGCCCTTCTCCGGCGACAAGGCCTGCGACGCCAGCAAGCGACCCTCTTGAGACAGTTCGGGATACTTCGCAAGAATCGTGGCAGCTCCCTCCGGATGCGACTCCATCGCCCAACGGATCACATAGCGGAGAAAAGCACTTTCATAGCCCTCGCGACCCTTGCCCTCACGCGGAGCCGGCACTGCCGAAGCCAACGCCGCCAGCATCGGCGGAGCCACCTCGCGCCGCGTCCGGATCGAGTTCGCCCACGCGGCACGCGTCGCGAAATCCGCTTCCTTGCCAACCACCTGTGCCAACTCCGGGCTCTTCGCCGGATCGCCCGATGACATCGCACCCCAGGCCTCCGCCGCCTCGCGCCGGACGTCCGGGTTGGCATCCCCCGCCAGCTTCGCCACCAGCGCGTCATCCGTCACCCCGGCCTCTAACAGCGACCACAAAGCCCCGAGCCGCTTTGCCACCGGCTGAGCCGCGTCCGCCGCCATCGCCTTCAAATCCTCCGTCACCGCCGGGTCCTTGCGATCCCCCAGCTCCGCCCAGGCCATCCGGGAAACCCGCGCATTGCCAGCGCCGAGCTGACCTAACAGCTCCTTGGATCCCATCTTCGCCAAGTCCGGCGGGCGCACCGGAGCCACGCCCTTCGCCTTGATCCGCCAGATCCGGCCACGTGTCTTGTCGCGGTCCGGATGGGTCCGCGGCACCTCGTTGTGGGAAATGATCTTGTTGCACCAGTCCGCAATATAGAGGCAGCCGTCCGCGCCGAACTGGATCGACACCGGGCGGAACCACGAGTCCTTCGAGACCAGGAAATCGTCCTGCTTCTGATAGACCCCGTCCTTCAGCGTGACGATCTGGATCCGGTTGGTGATCGGGTTCGCGAGGTAGAAGACCTTCGCGCCCGGCCACTTCGCCGCAAAGGCGCTGCCTTCGTCATCCGCCAGCACCAGCCCGCTCAAGCCGGTTCCGCCCATCGGCTGACCGGGCGTCGAAGGGGGCAACCCGGGCGCGTAGGGCCGCAACTTCGGGCCCGAGGTCGGGTAGTGCGTCCCCGTGATGTATTCCGACACCGGATGGCCCAGATCGTTCGCCTCCTGCAGAAACTCCCGGCCGTCCTTGCCGGTCGTGAATCCCCAGATGTTGTTCGGCCCCGCGCTCAGCAGCTCGAAGTCCGAGCCATCGAGCTTCGCCCGGGCCAGCTTGCACTGGTTGAAGGCAATCTCCTTCGGCCCGCTGGCAAAGGCCGACCCGTCCGGCCGCACCACCTTCGAGTAGTTGAAAAGCCCCTGCGCGAGGTAGAACCAGCCGCCCGGCGTGCGCTCGAACTGATGCGGAAACAAGTGCGAATCCTGGATCCCGAAGCCGCCTAACAGCACCTCGTGCCCGTCCGCCTTGCCGTCCTTGTTACGGTCCGCGTAGTAGCGGATTTCGTGACCATACTGGACCAGCGCGCCGTCCTTGTAAGGCAGCAGCCCCAGCGGAATCGCCAGCCCCTCGGCAAAGACCCGCGCCACCTGCGGCCCGGGCTTCCAAGGCTCGTCGAAGACCAGCACCCGGTCCTTGCCGCCCCGCGCATACATCGCCTCGGCCTGCGGCGCGTTCTCGTTGGCATCGACCGGATACTCCAGCGCGGTCATCGTCCACATCCGCCCGGCGTGGTCCCAGGCCATGGTGATCGGCTTGCCGACGCCTTCCTTCTCGGAAGCCACCAGCTCGATCTCGAATCCATCCGGCAGCGTCATCGCCGCCATCTCCCGCTCCGGCGTGCGCACCGCCGCCTCTTCCCACACCGGCGCGCCGGGGGTCGGCGGGAGTTCCTCGATGGTGATCTCCTTGAATTGCGCCAGCATCTTGCCCCCGCCGTGCGCCTGCATCCCGATCAGCCCTTCCAGCGGGATCGTGCGGTCGGCCTCGGTGTAATCCAGCGCCGCCACCCCGTTGATCCACGAGCGGATCCGCCGGCCCTCGCACAGGATCCGGTACTCGTTCCAATCCCAGTCCTTCGCGGCCGCCTTGATCGCCGCCGGATCCACCGGTTCGCCGACCACCTTGTTCCGACGGGATTCATCGTACAATTTCCCCCACCAGCCGATCCCGGCATCGACCTGGTAGCCGGACATCTCGTGGTTGTCCTTTACCCGGATGCTGCGCACCTGCACCCCGGAGTTCATGAAGCCGCCCCCCTTCACCAGCCGAACCTTGAAGCGCAGGTCGAAGTTCGCGTAGCGCTTCTTGCTCGCGAGAAAGGTGTTGTGCGCCACGTTCTCGTCGAGCGAGCCCCCGGTGATCATCCCGTCCTGGACCTTCCACCATTTCTCCTCGCCGGGCCGGATCTCCCAGCCGTCCAGGGTCTTGCCGTCGAAGATCGGGACAAGCTTCGCGTCAGCGGCGAACAGCCCACAGCTCGGGAAAAGGAAAAGGAGGGCGAGAATCTTATTTTTCATGCAGAGGGTGATGACCTGATCAAACGGGCGGAAAGGGCGAATTGTTGCCGGAAATGCCCCGGCAGCCCAAGAAATCGGACACACTCCAAACCGCTCCAGACGACCTCTTCTACGGACTCGCCACGAATTTTGCATCCTCCACCGCTTATTCCCAATCCACCTCGGCAGATCGGACCGCATGGATCATGGCCGGCCTTGCCTTCAGCCGCCCTGCCATTTCTCGCTGAAATACCGCTTCAACAACCTCCCGATTGAGGATTGGAAGATTGGTGATTGGTGCTTTCCTGCCCTCATGCTTCTCGCCCGCCTCCACGACGGCCCGGAAATCTTCCACACTCTCCAAGGCGAGGGCGTTTCCGCCGGCTTGTCCGCTGTTTTCGTCCGCTCGTCGCTCTGCAACCTCCACTGCCGATGGTGTGACACGGATCACACCTGGAACTTCGAAGGCACGCCTTGGAAGCACGACAAGGACGCGGACCCGGGCTACCGGAAACACCGCAAGGCGGAGGTGACGATCGAAGTGCCAACCGCGGAAATCGTGTCGCGCGTCGCCGCTTACCCTTGCCGCCGGGTCGTCCTCACCGGCGGCGAACCGCTGCTCCAGCAGGACGGCTGGCTCGAGGTCATTGCCGGCCTGCGGGCGATCGATCCCTCCTACGTCTTCGAAGTGGAAACCAATGGCACCAAGCGCCCTACTCCGGAGTTCCAGGCGGCAGTCGACCAGTTCAACGTCTCGCCCAAGTTGGCCAACTCCGGCATGGAAGAACGGCTGCGGGTCGCCCCGGACGTCATCGCCGCCTTCGCCACCGACCCCAAGGCCTGGTTCAAGTTCGTCGCCCGCGACGAGGCCGACCTCGCCGAGATCGGGGCCTTCGCGGAACGCTTCGGCCTGCCCGCCGGCAAGATCCTCGTCATGCCGGAGGGCCGCTCGTCCGCCGAGCTCGACCGCCACGCGCGGGAAATCGCGCCCCGCTGCATCGCCCTCGGCTGGCGCTTCTGCGACCGGTTGCACGTCCGGCTCTGGGGCGACCGGCGCGGCGTGTGAAATCCGCCGCGCAACTTTTGCCTCGCAAGCCGGTTTCCCCCGGCAGAATCTGCCTCCCGAAGCCATGAAGCGCGACCCATCCACCGGTGATTTGGACCAGGACCCCGTCTGGGACCTCCTCCGCCAGAGTCCGTCCCTGCGGCCCGGCCCGAATTTTGCGTCGAATGTCGCTCGCGCCGCCCGCTTGGAGGAACCGGCAAAGCCTTGGTGGTCCAAACTGTGGATCCCCGCTTCGATCGGCGGAGCTCTCGCCGGTGCTGCGGCCCTCATTGCGGTGGTATTCACTCTGCAATCCGGCACGAATAACGGTGGCACGACGGTTGCCACGGTTCCCGCGGATTCCTCGCTCGCCGACCTTCAGGAGAACTACGAAACCGAAGTTCTCCTCGCCGCCTCCGACCACCTCGCGGACTACAGCGATGAGGAACTGGTCGCGTTGATCGGGTTCTGATCGGAGAGGGTGCGTCCCGCGCCCTCGGAAACTCACTCAAGGGCGCGGGACGCACCCTCTCCCGGTTCCTTCACGGTCACTTCGAGGCCCCACTGGGCACAGGTTTCGGTTTGCCGTATTCAAGAACCTGGCCGTCCTTCAGCAAGCGCTCTCGCAGCGCGGCATACGGAACCTTCTGCACCGGCAACCCGCCGTCGATCGCCATTACCGCAGCACTCGCGGCGCTCTGGCCCAGGATCATGAACACCGGCTCCATCCGGATGCTGCCGTAGGCGATGTGGCTGGCGGACATCGCCACCGGCACCAGCAGGTTCGCCGCCTGCCCTTCTTTCGGCACCAGCGAGCCGTAGGAAATCTCGTAGGGCCCGTTGGTGCTGACCCCGATGTCGCCCTCGTTCTGAACAAAACCGTCCGGCTTGATGTAGCGCTGCACGTTGTGGCTATCGATCGTGTAGCTGCCCATCCCCACCGACTCCGGCGTCGGCTTCTTCTTCCGCAGCTCGTTCTCGGTCATCACGAACTTCCCGACCATCCGCCGTGCCTCGCGGATGTAGAGCTGGTGCGACCAGTTCCCGTTGTCGGTGAACTCGTCCTTCGGCAAGCCCCACTGGCGGAGCTCCTCCTGCACCTTCTTCGGCACGCGCGGGTCGTTGGCCACGAACCACAGCAGGCCCTGCTGGTAGGTCCGGTGCTCGGCGATGATCTCGCGCCGCCGTTCGTAGCTCGCCTCCGGGTAGTCGTAGTTGTAGCCGATGTTGTCGAAGCTGAAGGGCCCGTGGTTGTTGGTGTCCGTCTTGTGGTTCGGGATTGGATCGAACTTCCCGAAGAACTGGCCCCACCCCGCGTTCAGCACTCGTAGCAGCAGTTCGTATTGATCCGCATCGTAGCCATCCGGCTTCGGAAAGGGGACGCGGTTCGCCGGGTCGTTGGTGAAGCAGGCGCGGAAACAGTAGGCCTGCACCCGCTTGTCGCCCTCCCCTTTCACGCCGGGATCTTCCGTGCTGACTCTTGGCAAGACGCCGCTCTTCGGATCGCCCGGGACCTTGTAGGGACTGATCGGCACCTTCACTGCGGCGAAGTGATGACCGTGGTGCAGCACCCCGACCTGAACGCCGTTGTGCTCCTCGCCGTAAACGGCATTCGCTTCGCGGCCAACGTGGTAGTCGACCTTCGCCGCCGCCATCAGGTCGCCTTCGTAGGTCGCGTCGATGAACATCTTCCCGGCATAGTTTTTGCCATCGAGGGTGGTGATCGAAACGATCCGTCCATCCTCCATCTTCACGCCCTTCTCCCGGTCCAGCCAGGCATCGCGCACCACCTCCAGGCCGAACTCTTTCACGTAGTCCTCGAACACTTGCTCCGCCACGTGCGGCTCGAAAATCCACATCGTCCGGTTCTCGCCATCCATCGCCGGCGTGCCCTGGCCCTTGTTGCCGTATTCCGACTGCTTCTGCCACTTCCAGGCCTCCGGCTTCTGATAGTGAAGATAAATGCGGTGGTAAAAATCCCGCGCCAGCCCGCCGATCACCGCCTTGTTGCCGGTGTCGGTGAATCCCAGCCCGCCGCTGCTCAAGCCGCCCAGATGCTTGTCCGGCGAGACCACGATCACCGACTTGCCCATCTTCTTCGCCTGCACCGCCGCCACCACCGCCGCGCTGGTCCCGCCGTAGATCACGAGGTCGTGGTCGGCAGCGAACAGTCGGGCGGCGAAGAGGAGGGCGAATGAGAAAACAACGGGTTTCATCAGGAACGAAAGGCTCCGGCCCAATACGGCCCGGCCACGCCGTTCCTACACGTCCGTTGAAGAACATCTCCTCCCGCTCCGGCATCCGCATGCCAGCCGGATCGCAACCGGGCGGCGCGGGAGCCGGGAGAATCAAGTCACCCCGTGACAGCCATCCTCGCGCTCTCCTCCCACCAACCCGGATCCGGCTCGGCATACGGGCGGAAGGTCTCCACGCTGCCGAGGGCCTCGTTGTAGAGCAACGCCCGGTGCAGGCCGAGGCTGCCGGCGGCGGGGGAATCGATGAGGTTCGCGGAGTCGTTCGCGCTCATCTGGAACAGCACGCGCATCTCGAACTCCGCCATGACCTTGCGCGGGAGCCAGCGGCCGACGTTGTTCCAGGTGTCGACGCCGGCCAGCAAATGGATGCCCGCCGCGCCGCCCTCGCTCGCGAGGTCGGCCAGCACCTTCGCCGGGTTCGGACCCGCCGGGGTGTCGTCCATCGAGAACAGGAAGTCGTCCTCCTGACGCAGCTTCTTGAAGCGCTGCAAGCCGTGGATGACCACGAAGATCTCCGGCCCGTCAGCCTCGCCCGCATTGCGCTTGGCGAGTTCGTCAGCCAGCTCGCCGAAGGCCTCCGCCACCGCGGTCGGCGCGACGACTTTGACCTCGTGCGGCAGCTTCGCGGCCAGCTTCTTCGCGGCCCCGGTGGCATCGAGCACGATGAAGCGCGCGCCATCGACCGGTTGTCCGGCAGCCAGCGTGAGCATCGCGAGTTCAAGCAGCAGCGAGACCCGCTCCTCCGCCTGGCCGACCACCAGCAAATGGCTGCCGCTGCGGCGGGCGAAGACCGCTTCGGTCGGGCCCTTGATCGCGTTGGGATCGCCGAGCCACGCACGGGCCTCGGCCGGGCGCTCGGACGGCGGCGACTGCAGCAGTTCTGTTAGCGCGACGTTGCCGCGGAGGTCGGCCGGGGCATTGCCTTCGAAGACCACCGGCGCGGCCGGCTTTCTCCCCCGCTCCGCCGCGAGTTCGGTGACCCGGTCAAGCAGGCGGTTGCGCTCGTCTTCCGACAACCACACGGTCTGGAAGGGGCTGTTGGCCGCCAGCGCGCCGGCGTTGTCGTTGTAGATCCCCTCGCCCGGCCGCGTCAGGAGGCGCGGCGCCGGGTTGTCGTCGTCCATGATCAGGTAGGCATCGGCCTCGTTGCACTGCAGCGCGATCCGCACGACCATCTGGCCGAGCGTCGCCCGGGCCAAAGTGTAGGCACCGCCCAGCGTCTGCGAGCCGAGGATCACGTGGATCCCGAAGGCCCGGCCTTGGCGGACGATCCGGTCTAACAGCAGCGACGCGGCCTGCGCGACCGGGTCGTCCTCGGTGAAGAACTCCTGGAACTCGTCGATCAGCAGCAAGGTCCGCGGCAAGGGTTCGCCGGACGCTTTCCGGAAACCCGCCAGATCCTGCGAGCCGTGCTTGCGGAACATCTCGCCGCGGCGGCGGAGCTCGTCGTCGACCCGCTGCAAAACGCTGAGGCCAAACTCGCGGTCGCTCTCGATCGCCACCACCTTGGCGTGCGGCAGGCGCTTGCTGCCGTAGCACTTGAACTCGACGCCCTTCTTGAAGTCGACCAGGTAGAACTCCACCTCGTCCGGGCTGCAATGCAGCGCGAGGTTGGTGATCATCACGTGGAACAGCGTCGATTTCCCGGAGCCCGTCTTGCCCGCGATCAGCGCGTGCTGGCGGGTGCCTTTGCCCAGCGCCAGCATCTGGAATTTCTTCGCCCCGCTGCGGCCGATCGGCACGCGGAGTTCGTCACCGGTGCTGTCCTTCCACCACTCCTCTTCCGGCGGCGCGATGTTCGAGAACGGCACCTCCACCCGGTTGGAGTCGATGCTCGCCTTGCCGAGCCGGTGGACCAGCGTCGTCGCCAACTCGCCCTGCGGCGGCGCCGAAAGCACGGCCGCATCGGCCCCGCCGGGCATCCCCGCGACGCGGAACCCGCTGCCTTGCGGCAGCAGGCGGACGCAGGCCTGCTCAAGGGCTTCTGTTAGAGCGGGATCGATGTTCCCCTGGTTCGGATCGCGGTGGATCAGCAGGTAAACCCCGCAGCGCGCGCCGCTGGTGGCGATGCTCAGCAAGCGCTTCGCCGCCGTCTCGCTGAAGGCCGCGGGAAAGCCGGAGATCACCACGAAGCGGTGCTTCTCCGCGATGGTCCCGGCCTGCGCGTTGTATTCGTCGAGCGTCGCATACTCGTTGCGAAGGTACATCTGGATGACCTTCTCGATGTGCTCGTTCAACTCGGCCAGGCGCTCTTCGATCTGCGTCGCCTGGGTCCAGATCCGCCCGTGGATGAGAGTCTCCTCGTAGTCCCCGAGGTGCATCAGCCCGGCGAAGTCCTTCCCGAGGCCGACCGGGTCGATCAGCGTGAAAATCGCGCGTCCCGCCGGATGGGAGGACAGCACGCGCAGCACCACCTCGTTGATGGTCGCCGCCGCGGTCGAGGCATCGCCCTCGATCCACAGCGACGCGCGGTCGGGGAAGCCGAGCGAAAGCGGCACCTCGAAGTCCGCCGGGGCATCCAGCGTGAAGCGGTCGCTCTCCGGCATCCCGCCGGCCAGAGCGGGCAGCGAAACGTGCACGCGGCCGATCGGGATCACCCGCTCGGAATCGGCAGGCGGGCTCCAGTGCTCCACGATCTCCTCCGACCATTCGGGGAAGCGCTGGCCGGCCGACTCTAACAAGCCGGCCAGCTCGCGATGGACCGGCTTCACCCCGGTCTCCCAGTCGGACAAAAGGTGCGCCAGCTCCGCGTCGCGCGCCGCGTCGGCTTCCGCCATCTTTTGCGCCAGTTCGGCCTCGCGCGCCTCGTCCTCACCGGCATTCGAACGCACGATTTCCTCCGTCCCCTCCGCCCTCCGCGCGGCAAACCACGCCATGTTCCGCTGGTGAAGCGCGTCGGCCTTGGCGGGCAAGCGGGCGAACTGCGCCTCGATCTTCCGCCGGCCTTCCTGCATCAGGCCCTGCGCCACCTCGTCGCTGCCGCGCAACGTCTCGCTCAGGCCGACGCTTTGCTCCGCCAGCTCGCGCTTGAGCGACTCCGCCAGTCCGGTGACCCGCGCTTCCGACACCGCGACCGCCGCCTCGCCGTAAACCCGTGCGGCTTGCAGCGACATCGCCATCCGCCGGACCGCCGGCCACAGCAGCAAGGTCACCACCAGATGCACGGCGACGGGTGCCAGCAGCGCGAGGAAGATCGTGCTCTCCCGCGCCGCGAACTCGGCCGCGCGGTGCTCCGACTTGAAGATCAGAAAGCCGAACGCCCCGGCGATGACCACCAGCCACAAGGTCAGCGGCAGCCAGCGGAAAAACGCGGCGAGCGGGTTTCGCTTCAGGCCTTCGGAGGCCGCGCGGGCCGCTTCCAGATGCTGGAGCGAGGTCGCCCGCAGCGCCTCGCGGTCGAGGCCGTTATCGGGCTTCGGCGAGCGCACCAGTTTGCCTTTCCGCAGGATCAGGTCGAACCAGACGCGGAAACTCCGCAGCGACTTCAAGGCACCGCGGGCAAGAGCCCGGATCTCCTCGGCATCGGCGACCACCGTGTCGGTGAACTCGCGGTGATCTTGCCGGGCGCGCTCCCACAGCTCTTTTGACTCCTGCTTGGTCCGCAAGGTCTGCGCCTGCCGCGCCCCGACCTGGCGGTCCTTCGAGTTCCGGATGCGGTGGGCAAGGCTTGCCTGGGCTCCTTGGGCGGCGCGTTGGATCCGCGCCAGCCTCATCTGATAGGCGTGCTCGATCCGTGCCTGCTCCGCCTCGCAGGCGGCCGTCCACTGCGCCTCGCTGGCAAACTGGCTCGCGGCGGCGGCCTCGCGGCGCGCGGTCGCCTGGCGCTTCGCGGCAAGCTGGCTGGCGGCGCGGACGCGGTTCAGCGCGGCCTCGCGGCCGGCCACCGACGACACGGCGGCTTGCAGGCTGCCCAGTTGTTCGCGGATCCGTTCGGGGTGAAGGGGGTCAGTCACAGTCGGCATGAATTTTGGCAAGAACCACGTCGAGTTCTTCGATGATCCGCACCGCGGTCGCGACCGCTTGCGGCAATGGGGCGAGATACTCCTTTTCGAAATCCGCGGCCTTGGAGTCGCGCCACGAGGCCCGTGCTTCCTCCCAGCGCGCGAACAGCTCGCGGTTGGACTCGTTGAGCAGCGACTTGCTGGCACCCAGGCTCACGGTTCGCTCCTTTCCGGTTCGGCGGCGGGGGCTGCGGGTTTCGGGGCGCTCATCGTTTCGGCGTAATCCTGAAGCAGGCGGATCGAGTTCGTCAATGACACCACGCCCTTCGGCATCTGCCGCGACAGGGTGTCGTGCAGACCTTCGAGCTGCTTCGACAAGGCCTCGACCCGCGCGTCGTAGGCCTGCCGCCAGCGCTTGATCACCGCCAGCTTCTGCTCGGCCTCGAGCAAGGCCCGGCGCGCCTTGTTGACCGCCATCTGCTGGGCGCTCTTGTCGTTCTTCATCGACGACATCCGCGCGCTGAAAAGCTCCTGCTCCGCCTGCTCCAGCGCCCGGGCGCGGCGGCGGTATTCGTTCTCCCACTTCTGGCGCTGCTCGGTTTCCAACCAGCCGCGGGTCCGCTTGACCTCGCCCGTCACGTCGTCCAGCGCCCGCTTGGCCCGCTCCGTGTAGCGGATCAACGCGGCGCGGAACGCCTCGAGGGCGTCGATCGATCCGACCCGTGCTTGTCCTTCCATCGGTGGTGGTGGTCAGCGTTGGTCGAGGTACTGCTGGATCCGGTCCGCCTTGCGCAGCAGGTAGGGCGCGTGCTGGTCGGACAGCTCGATGAAGCGTTTCATGGTCTTCATCATCTGGAGGAACTCGGCGGAGAACTTCTCGTGCTCCTGGTCCTGCCACGAGTCGCCCAGCGCGGCGAAACGGGACATCAGCGACGAGGTCCGCTCCTTCACCTCGTTGTTGAAGCGCTTCAGCTCCGCGGCGAAGCGCCGGACTTCCTCGGGGTCGATGATGGCTTGGGACATGGCGGCAGTTTCGGCGATCCACCCCGCGCGTCGAGGATTACCCTGCGCCGACCGGGGAAATTTCCACCGCCACGGGAACCCCGCGCCGGCGGGAAAGTTCCGTCACCCCGTGGAGAGCGCCAACTGCGTGGCGGAGACCTCCGGAGACCGCTGCAACCTCACGGATTCGAGAACTCCCCAACTCGAATCAAGGATTGCGTCAGGGAGGCCTCCTCAAGCAGGCACAAGACGACTGGGAATCGACGACCATTGCATTTCCCGCCGACGAACCCTGCCATGCCTTGCGTTTGATCTGCCGCGCCGACGGAGGGAGATTCAGGAGCAGCTGGCGATGACCGGCTGCGACAATGAAGAGCTGATCTGCGCTGCGTCGGATCCCACCCTGTCGGGCATCGCCCGGGAGCATGAATTTTCACCCGCAACCGCAGTGTCGCCCCCCCCACCGGCACCACCCAGATCGTCGAATACGGCGACAGCCTTCCAGGCTGGGTGCCGTTGACCCTTCCGTCTGCCAGTTCCGTCGAAGTCGCGAATTACGCCCCGAGAGGCAAGGGGTCGAGTGGGAAGTCACGCTCCCGGAACTCGGTCCCAAGGACTTCGTGCGACTCAAGGTGAGTCAATCGCCGTAACCGGGAACAACCCTTTCCCTCATCGCATCGACCACCATCACCGCCGCAGCAAAGCGGCTTGAACCTATTCAGAGTTTGAACCAGTTGCCTGAAAACAAGTCCTTGCCGCCATCTGGAAACCCTATTTGCTACTTTAGCGCTAACTTGATAAATCCAGCCCCCTTCTCTGCTGCATTATCTGACCTGAACCGAATCCCCCGTGCACCCAGCGCTGGAAGAATCTCAAAATTCAGAAACCCGACCAAACGCGATTCAAATGAAAGCACTAGCAGCCTGTCGGACTTGATACCAGCCTGACAGGGATTTTCCGGCGGCCGGCCGGCCGGATGGGTTGTCAGTCGGTTTTCGCCGGTTTTGCCGCCAGCGCGCGTTCCCATGGGTGCCAGAAGCG
>Ga0247843_1003149_pt1 | contig 27799 bp, 31 predicted proteins | sample LaCruzMarch2017__FD_192420 | JGI IMG/M metagenome (GOLD analysis project Ga0247843, IMG submission 192420) | Freshwater microbial communities from meromictic Lake La Cruz, Castile-La Mancha, Spain - LaCruzMarch2017_8m | ecosystem: Environmental > Aquatic > Freshwater > Lake | place: Spain... | reverse complement strand
AGCCCTTGGGGTTAAATATGATACTATTACCAGATTAATTAATGGTTTAATATCGTATAAACTTGTTAATAGGTATGGAGAGGGTCGAACCAGATACTTCGTGTTGAACTAAAATAAAAAGGGGGGTCGATAATGACCCCCTTTTTTAATATGGAAAATGTATAAAGAATAAAACACTATAATAATAATAATCAAATATTTTTGAAAATAAATTGAAGTTTATTCATTTTTTTTAATGTTAAGATATATTTATAATAAAAATAAATAAATATGGAAACAAATGATTATGTGATTGGGGTTCAAACCTCTTTATTTGAAGAACTAACTTTTACCCAGGCTATTGTATATAGCATTATCAAACAGGACTGTGAAGAAAATAACGGTGTATGTAGATTGAACAATGACCAGATGGGGCATATTATCCGAAGATGTCCAATGCTGGTAAGTGTAAGTATAACAGCATTAGTTGATAAAAATTTAGTTGAGAGAGATTTAAGAAATAGAGCAAAAAGATTACTTACAATAGTTAAGTAAATAAAATAGGGGGTGTGTTACAAGCACATCCCCCCAATTAAAAAACATTCAATTATGTATAAATATACAGAAAAAAGTCAAAAGTGTCAAGAGGGAGTATTCACTTCTTATGAAATTAAAAGAAAATTTAATATTGATTTTCTAACTGCAAGTTTATATGGGCAGATTAAATATTGGGCAACAAATAAAGAAGGATATTGTTTTGCCAGTAATGAACAATTTGCAGATATATTTGATGTTTCACAAACACAAATAAAAAGAATGATTAGTAATTTAATTGAGGTAGGTTTAATCACTCGTGTAATGGAAAAAAATTATAAAAGAAAACTTTTTATAATTGAGATGAATGAACCAGACCACACAGAGCAACCCCCTACTCACACAGAGCAACCCCCTACTCACACAGGGCTACCCCTAGACCACACAGGGCTACCCCTAGACCACACAGGGCTACCCCTAGACCACACAGGGCTACCCCTAGACCACACAGGGCTACCCCTAGACCACACAGGGCTACATAAAATAGAATCTAAATTAGAAAATAAATTAGAAAATAAATTAGAATCTAATAATATTAACTATAATATGCAAAATTTTGATTTAGTTGAAGATATGGAAGGGGTTGATAATAATACTTCAACTATACCACCTTCGGTGGGGGATGATATTGATTTATATTTAGCATCAATTGAAGAAGAACCATTTGACAACAGGTTCAATAACTTTAAAAATAAACCTTCAACTAAAGAAGAATCTGATTATCCTCAAAGAGATTTTGATTCAAAATTTACAGATGATGAAAAATTAAATGCATTGGACTATGAGTAATGTAAAAAAAATGGAAGAAGCAATAAAAAGTTTATTGGAAGTTATGCTCTTCCAAGAAGATGAGGTTAATATACTGGTAATTAAAACTATGATACAACAATACGGAGAACAATGTAATATCTCATCCCTTCAATTATCAAAACAAATATTTGATGAATTTTTACATAATAAAATTGAAGATAAGTTTCATAAAAAAGTTAAAGAAGAAGAAAAAGTTAAAGAAGAAGTGAAACAAGAAAAACTATTAATGAAACAAGATACCTTCAATTATTATTTTGACAATTTACTATATGGTGGAAATGGGGAAATAAATAAAACATTCTATCATTTTTTGTTTGTAGATGTTTGGCTTCCATTTGTAAATTCACATAAGGTTAAATTTCCCCACAAATATCAACTCAAATAAACTTAAATATAAAAATGGTATTCATATACCACTCAACTAAAAAAGTGTCTTAAAAACAAAATCTAGTGCTTGGTTTCAAACATCCTGGTTTACGTGGGGTTTTAATCTTGAAAATGATTTGAATTTTATTGAATTACCCCCTACAAATTAACCAGGATTAATTATAATATAAAAATCATACCCAAGGTAGGGGAATAAATAAAAGTGTGTTAGAAGTCAAATATGAGCCAAATAATTATTAACAAAACATTAACAATTATAAATTGGATTTTTGTGGGGATATAACTATTTATTATAAAAACAAATATGAAAACAACAAAAAAAGTAATTAAAGAAAAAACCTATAATGGTGTTCCTATGTCACAAATCAAAATTGATTGTGAAACATTTGACATAACAGAATTTGCAGAAAAATACGGTTGGGGTAGTGCAGGAGATATTGCTGAAATTCTTGAAATGAACGGATGTATTAAAAAAACTAATTAGATTTTTGCCACAAATTCTTTTTTTATTTTCCCCCACTTTTTAATTAAGGTGGGGTTTTTTAACAAAATGCATATATTTATAAGAAAATTAAATAATATGAACAAAGAACAAGTATTAGGTGTATTCCGCCACGTGCTTACCTTCATTGGGGGTACACTAATTACAAAAGGGATATTTGACCCTGAATTAGCAAATGAAATAGTTGGCACAGTTGTAACAGTCATTGGAACAGTCTGGTCATTCATTTCAAAGAAAAAAAATTAGAATGAAGATTAAGCAAATTACGTTATTAGGACAAGAGAATTACTTTACAAGAACAGAGGGTGAATGTACGACATACAATTATGAACTAATTTTAGAAAATAATCAAAAACTTTTGATAAAAGATTTGAAAAAACCATTACCTAACTGGGCAAAGAACTCTACAATTGAATATGGGTTAAAAGCCCAATCAGATATAGAGGTAAAATATTTTATCATTAAGAATGAATATGACACACCAAAAGGAGTTCTCTAATCTCCACTTAAAGTAGGGGTGCAATGTCCTGTTGCATCCCTTTTCTTTTTACCTTTTTGACACATTGACCCAATAATCTAACTCTCTTAATTTTATTACTTGATTTAAAACTGGTTTGCTTAATTCAAATAAATCAGATTTATTCAACGTTCTTTTGGTGGGGGTTTTAATCTTTGCTTCCATATCTTTTTTTTATAAAAATAACACTTTTTTTCAATTAAAGCAAGATTTTTATACATTTTTTTTGTTCTTAATCATTTTTTTACAATTTAGCATATATTTATAGATAGAAAAAAGTATAAATAATATGCCAATAATTAAATTAGATAGACACGCTGTTATTGAAATTCAAGATTTAATCAAGGAAGACATTTTAAATGATGGTCAGATAGCAGAAAAGTTCAATGTCAATAGAAGACATATCAACTACATAAGGGCTGGTAAAAGATGGGCTGTATGTTATCTTTGTGAGGAGGAAAGAAATAAACAAATTAAATATAATATCAATGTGCAATTGCAAGAAAACAAAAACGATACAGGAACTCCCTCATATAGAATCACTATCTGATTCAAATGGGATTACCCCTATTGAATGGGATGAGGTTGGAAGATTAATCCAATCCCATAAATTAGAATATAGTCAAGTAGAGTTTTTAACAAACATCTACAATAAAATATTCCAAGCAAATAAACCAGTAACCACTTGTAGAACTTGTGTCAAAAATTTGGTTGGGAAATTATCACAAAAATATAATTCAATACAAAATGGAATTTGAAATTGCCCCAATAGATGTGCCAATAGATGTTGTTCGCCCCAAAGGAAGACCCAAATTACCAGAGGGGACAAAGGCAGAAAGGAAACCTTTGGTGTTGCAAACTGAAATATTAAAAGAAACCATTAGATTATCTTTGGATTTGCATTATTCTCAAAATGAGGTATTCAATTATCTTGTTAAGAAATATGATATAAAAAGAGTTGATGCTTCAAGATATTGGAGAAAGTCTTGGGATTTAATCCAGGATAAATTCAAGCAATCCAAAGATGAATTGGTTAAGAAGCATTTGATAAAATTGTGGAATATACACGATCTTGCCATTGAAAATAGTGATTATACCAATGCAAGAAATGCTTTAAATGATATATCCAAATTAATTGGATTAAATTCCCCAGATAAACTCGATGTAACACACCATGCCATCAAACTTAATTTTGGGCAAATGAATAATACACCCCCAATAGAGGGAGAAAAATAAGAAACAAATATGGATATAACAGTTGAAGGTTTTACCCCACATCACGCACAGCAAGTTATAATTGATAAGATATTAAAGAATAATAATAAAAAATACCACATTTTAAGTTTGGGGAGGCAATTTGGTAAAACAATGTTGGGCATCAACTTAATGTTGAAGTGGGCATTAGAAGACAATAATAGCAATTGTATGTGGGTGTCCCCCATCTTTGCCCAAGCAAGAAAGGTATTTGATGAAATGGTTAATTATTTGGGGGAAACAAATTTAACATCATCAATTAATAAAAGTGATTTATATATTAAATTTATTAATGGTAGCATAATCACATTTAAGTCAGGGGAAAGACCTGATGGATTAAGGGGTTATACTCTTGATTATTTAATAATGGATGAGGCTGCATTTATGAAAGAAGAAGTATGGTCAGAGGTATTAAAACCTGCAACACTTGTTAAAGGTAAAAAGATATTATTCTTATCAACGCCCAAAGGAAAAAACTGGTTTTATAATTTATATCAGTTGGCAATGTTTGATAATCATGATGGTCAGTACGATTGTAGTTATGGAACATCTTTTGATAACCCCTTAATTAATCCAGATGAATTGTGGGAGAGCAAGAAAACATTACCAGAACACGTTTTTAATCAGGAGATATTGGCTCAATTCTTGGATTCGGGAGGGGAAGTGTTTGTAAATATAGATAACTATTGCAAATTACAAGCATTTGCCTCTTTCAATCCTAGCCACAAATATTATGCAGGATTAGATTTGGCAAAACAAAATGATTATACAGTATTAACAATATTAAATCAGAATGGAGAAGTTGTTGAAATATTTAGGACAAATAAAAACACTTATGAAAATATAATAAATGATGTGTTAATAATTGTTAAGAAATATAAACCCCAACTATTGGTGGAAGTCAATGGTGTGGGGGATCCATTATTTGAAAGAATACAAAAATCATATCCAGCAGCAAAGCCATTTATTACAACACAGGATAGCAAGGCAAACATTATAGAAGAATTAATTATATCTTTAAATGAGGGCAAATTAACATTACCCTCTAAAACCTTATTTGAACCCTTGCATAATGAACTTGGAATATTCACATTTACATATTCCCCAAGCACAAGAAAGTTAAGATATGGCGCGCCTGTGGGCTTCCATGATGATTGTGTGATGTCATTGGCGTTTGCAAATCAATCATTTAAGACAAAACTAAATTATGGGCAATATTCAATAAAATGATTAATATGCGTAATAAAAAATAAAAATATGAAAGCAGAGTTAAAAATTGGGGATAACACTTATGAGATAAAAGCCCCCACCATAAAACAATGGATGAAATTCAATAAGGTTGATTCTTTTGGTGATGAAGAAGATAATCTTAACATTTGCGTTAAGTTATTATCAATTATGACAGGGGAAAGTGAAGATTCAATTAGAGAGTGCCCCTATCAGAGTGTATTAGATGTTGGTAATGAGGTATTAAATTTTATTATGTCATTATCAAAGAAGTTTCATAAGTCATTTATATTTGATGGGGTTGAATACAACTTTATAGATATGAACAAAATATCATTTGGTCATTATATGGATATTGACCATTTCTTTTCAAAGAAACCAAATGAACGAAAAAATGAATTAAATATACATTTGGCTCTACTTTATCTACCAAAAACTGATAATGGAAAGTATTTATCAAATAATGTGATGGAAAGAGCAGAGAAATTTAAAGATTTATCCATTGAATATTACTTTGGCGCACTTTTTTTTTTCAAAGTTTTAAAAAATCAATTACGGATAAATTCTCCAAATTATTTGTGGAAAGTGGGGATGGTGAAATATCCGAAGATGACAACGATGATAATCAAAATTTTAGCAGTCATTGGGGTTGGTATGCTGCGCTTGAAAATATGGCAGGGGAAGATATTACAAAGATTCCAATCATAATAGAATATGATTTTTTATTTGTGATGAATCATTTAGCATATATGGCAGATATAAATGATATAAGAAAAAAAGAGCATAATAAAATGATGTCTAAATATAATCAAAATGGGTAATACAGCATTAGGAACTTATAACTTTAAAAAGATAACTGATTTGCTAAAAAATATAGCAAACAAACATAAACAAATTAACTCTTATTCACTTGGGGATTTAAAACAGTTGGGTTACTACACAGAGGAGAGATTAAAACAAAACAACACAACTGACAATTTGGCAGCACATTATCCCCTAATGTATGTTGTCCCAGCCACAGCAACAAGTGATGGCAGACAAACAATATATACTTTCAACATATTGGTGATGGATATATTAAATGTTAAGAATTTTGATGTTGAAACAGATATATGGTCAGATACATTAGATATATGCAAAGATATTGCAGCAGCATTAAAATATAATTTGGATGAGTGTTATGAGAATTGGGATGTTAATTTTCCAATTTCATTTACCCCCTTTTCAGAAAGGTTTGATGATTATTTATCAGGTTGGAATTTAGAAATTAAATTGGTTATACCAGATGCTCTTGATTTATGTGATGCACCATTTGAACCATTTGGACCTTGTATTGAAAACAAATAATAATGAGTGATTTTGATATTATACTGGATAAAAATAATCAAGCAATGGTTGCCATTGGTAATCGCTTTGTTGAAATTATTAAAGCCTCATTAAGACAAGATTACCCCTATGGTATGGGATATTCTAAAAGTAGGGCGTCATTTGGAATGTCAAATAAGATTGCATCAGGCAATTTATATAATTCTATTGCAAGTAATTTTGACCCAGCAACCCAAGTATTAACCATTGAGATGGCTTACTATTGGTTCTGGGTGAATAGGGGTAGAAAACCAAGTGATAAGATGCCCCCTATTGAACCAATACGTAGATGGGCAATTATAAGGGGTTTACCAGAAGGTTCTGAATGGGGGATTGCAAAGAATATACAAAAGTTTGGTTATGCAGGTTCACAGTTTTTTGATACCGTAGCAACAGATAAACTTATAGAAGAGTTTGAAACAGAACTCACAGAAAAGTGGGGGATTGGAATTGATGATTTTTTCAATACTTTCACAATAAATGAAAATCAATAAAAATATAATATGCCAAATCCAATAGCAATATTACAAAAACCCCTTGCAATAACACCAAGCAATACAAATCATATATGGACATTAAGTGCAGCAACATTAGGCACTAATTTTAAATTGGTTATGGACATATATTTTAGTCCAAATAATTTAAACCAAAAGAAAGCAAGATTAATTGCATCACCAAATGAATATAATGTAGCAATGTTTGATGCTGTTGAAATAGTTAGAAACTTTTTAGAAGCAAATCCAAGAGCCCTTATAGCAAGTGCTGACCAATTATATCCATCTGCAAATACAGCATCAATAGTCAATACCATTGTTACCAATGTCAATGCGACAAAATGTCATTCATATAATGCTTACAATCAATTTTATTCAACAAGTATTCCAGATTTATGGCAAATAGAAGAATATGGGGTTAAAGTTGGTTGCACTTATACAAGTGGTAGCACAACTGTAATGGATATTTCAACTGGGGCAACTTGGCAACCAGATGCTGTATTAATATTCCCAGGGGTTGATAATAATTTAATCCCCCAACCAAATTTAACAAATGCCAAATTATATTCTGGATATACTGGTTCAACTAATTTTTATACTGAATTAGGTCAAAATCATTATTATTATGATTTATTTAGACACGTTTATAGTGCAGGAACATTATCAAATGATTGTTCACCAGCAGAGTTTTTAAATGCAGCAGGACCAGAGAAATATCCATTTTCAACATTAAATGCTCTACCAAGTGGGGCAACAGATGGAACTTGTAGAATATACATAGTAAGAACTGATTTTCAGAATCAAGGTTTAAGTTGTGGTGAAATAGCACTCAATGGTAATGCAAGGGGAGTTTGGGGTAAATACACATCATTTAATGGACAAATTGGTTCACAATATTATAAATATTTAGCAGATTGCCAAACAAACACCACATCAGATTTTGAACACGAATTAAAATGGACAAGAAATGGAATATGTTATGATGTTACAAGTGGTGGTACAATAACAAATAATACAAATTATACATTTAGCGGTCCCCCACAAACGGTTGTTGGTGATTGTAGGACAAGAAAACATCATAGGGAATGCCCAATTATTGTATCATTTTTAAATGGAAAGAATGATTTATTTACCAATGATATATATTCAATTGCAATATGGGGGGCAAGTGGTTCAACATATCAATTTAAAGCAGAATCATTAAATAGAAATTCATCATCAATACCAACAGTTAAAGAGGGGGTTGATTCAACATTTAGGATGTTAACATTCTATACCCCCTACAATTATACAAATAGTGGAATCAATGTAATACCCACAGACGTTAGCCGTGTTGCATTTTTTGGAACAAGTTATAGTGCTGATATAGATAACAGATTAAATCCAGCTAGTGCAACCACAGAGATATTAGAATTTATTTTTGAGGGTGCTGATTGTAGGAATGAACCCCAACATTTTTTATTTATGAATGGTAGGGGGATGTGGGATACAATCACATTAGATAAGAAATCACAAAAGACAATCAATGTTCAGAAAGAAACATACTTCCAAGGTCAAGATTTAAGTAGGTCATCATATTCTTCTGCATCTTATAATAGGGGTAAGAGAGTATATGATAGTCAAGCAAGTTATGAGGTATTGGCAACGAGTTGGTATATCACACAAAATGATATGGTTATATATGAGGAATTATTTATGTCCCCTGATGTATATTTAATAAAAGGCACAGATATTATAAATTATGATTGTGCTGAAAATGATGAGTTATTATTCCAGTATTTAATCCCAGTGGTTATGAAAGATAAATCATTTGTGGAATATAATAGAAATTATCAAAAATTATATCAATACCAATTTACATTTGAGTATGGTGGGGGTAAAAGATTTAGGACACAAGGTTAAATAATATAAAATGATAGAGGGTTTACAAATAAGATGTATAGTTGAGGGTGTGCAAAAATATCTGGACACATTTCCTAATGAAACTTTGGAGATGAATATATCATTTGCAGAAATTCAAGATATAACAAAGAAAAACTCAACATATAGTAAGCAATTTAATTTGCCAGGCTCAAAGAAGAACAATGATATATTTAATTACTTCTTTGAATTTTCAAGCACATTTATTGATTTTAACCCCAAACTTAAATTTGAAGCACAGATATTATATAATGGTTATGAGATATTAACTGGATATATAAGATTAAATGTTGTCAATATCAATAAGACAGCAAAAATATATAACATTACATTTTATAATGGGGTAGGTGATTTGGCATCAAATATTAAGGATAAATTCTTATATGATTTGGATTTATCATCATTAAGCCACCCATTTAATAATACTGTTATAGAGAAATCACAATATGACCCCAATCTATATTTCTTATATACAGGAGCAGGGTCAAGACCATCTTATCCATATGAAGATGGTAGAACCTTTTTTGGTTTATATAATTTAGGATATAATTATGATACATCAGCAAATGTAATACCAACAGAAACCCCCTTATTAGAATTTAGACCAAAACCTTTAATATCTGGAAATACATTTAGTTTTTCTGGCACACCAGTGCAATCTCAATATTTAAAAGCAAGTATATCAATAAAAGAATTATATACACAGATTGTTAATCAAGCAGGTTATAATATTCAGAGTTCATTTTTTAACACATCATATTTTGAAAAGTTTTATTTACCATTAAAATTTGGTGAGGGGGTATTTGCAAGTGGGGATAATCAAGTATGTTATAGTTATACCAATTCAAATATTGGGTATTATATACCTGTGCCTGATCCTTCATCAGGGGTAACTTGTAATAATTTTAGTTTATTATCAAACTCAACATCATTTATAATACCTGCTTCTCTAAATGGTAGTTATACATTTAATGTTATTTTAACAGCAGATGTTGTTTATAGTGCTTGTCCAGCAGCGGATTTTACAATAGATTTAATTGCAGATGCAAATGCAAGTCCCCCAATCATCTATAATATGCTCACACAAGAAATGTGTGATGATTTTCCAGGAAATTATCAAAATGTCCAATTTATAGGTTCTGCAACAGTTCAAATAACAGGTTCAACATTTACTTCAATTGAAATAAATTTAGGAAGTTATGGTATTGATGCTTTTAGAGATATATCATTCGAAATTACAAATGCCCCAAGCCAATTTGTTGGGGATTTTGATTATGCTAAACAGTTTCCCCCAAATGATTATAAGCAGATTGATTTTATCACATCAGTAAATAAAATGTTTAATTTTGTTGTTATACCATCACCTGATAGACCAAAGACATTGATTATTGAACCTATAATTGATTACATTGGCAAGGGAGATATTATTGATTGGACTGGAAGGGTTGATTATGATAGCACAATTACTGTTGAACCAACAACAAATTATATCAATGGAACAATATTTTTTAATAATAGATTAGATAAAGATTTTGGCAATCAGCAATTTAATATATCTTCAAATAGATTATTTGGTTCAGAAAATGTAAGATTAAGTCAAGAGTTCAAAGATAATATAACAACAATTGAAGGTATATTTTCATCAGATGTTGATATTACAATACTTGGAACACAAAGAGACCCCAATATTACAATACCAAATATGGCTGCTGTTAAAATCAAAGAGATTAATGGTGAACCCCAAACATTATTTGAACCATTTAAGGTATTGCCAAAAACAATATTTAGGGGATTAATGTACCCAACAGAAAATTATAGTGCAGGGCCAAACAATTTAACATATTATTTAGAGAATATAGAATTTGACAAATACCAATTATTAAATAGATTTACAACTTATCCATTTAATTATAACGAGTTTAGTCATTACACAAATTACAATAGTGAGGACTTCTTTGATTCAAATGAAAGTCTTTTCCCCTATGCTTATGATATAGTTGATGTTTATTATAGTGATTATTTGAATGATTTAATTAGCAATGAGAACAAGATATTAAAATTAAAGATATTTTTAGAACCTTATGAGGTTGCAGGTTTATATTTTAATGAAAAGATATTAATTGAAAACAATTATTATAGGGTAAATAAGATTAACTATAACTTAATTGAACCAGGATTATGTGATGTTGAGTTAGTTAAATTAACAAGAGATTATACCCCTCATCCAGTTCTATACTATAAGTTATCCGGTTGTACAGGGGGGGAAATATATACTAATTCAGATATAAATTATAATTTATTTGCTTATATTGACAGATATGTTAAGGTTTATACTGGTGATACACTTCCCCTAACTTATCTTGGATGTTTTAGTGTTTCACAAACAACATATAATCCTGCTCATAGTTATCAACAAATTTATATTGGTAAAGCAACAGATGTTAATCCATTAGACCCATTTCCAAGTCCAACTGATATTGGGGTAGGGGTTTATGATAACTGTGCTTGTACAGGAACAACTCAATTTATTATACACGTTGACCCAGAGCCAGAAGCACCTTTAATATTAACTTTGGTAGGGGTAGTTACATCAGGTTCAATTGATGTAGCATATACATTAACATCAAATATAACAAAACCTCTTCCTTATACCATTTCATTTGTTAATACATTATCAGCAACAACTGGACCAAATATTGTAATAACAACAGGTATTACAATGAATGCCTCATTTACAACATCAACATTAAATGTAAGTGTTGCTGGTAATTTTAGTGATTTGGCTTTGGTAGGGGCTTATTCAGGGGTTACAATATCTATACCAGGATATTCTGCATTTACAATAACAGATGCAACAACATTTATTGCACCAAGTCCAACCCCAACAAGCACAGTAACTCCTACGATAACTCCTACAAATACTGTAACACCAAGTATAACAACTTCACCAAATGCATCAATCACACCAACCTCAACTATTACCCCTACTCCAACAAATACTGTAACCCCTACCAATACTATAACTCCAACAGAAACTACTACACCAACCACTACACCAACTAATACAATTACCCCCACAAGTAGTGAAACACCAACTCCAACTATAACCCCTACATCAAGTGAAACACCAACTCCAACTATTACCCCCACAAATACAGTAACACCAACAGAAACTACTACACCAACCACTACACCAACAAATACTGTAACCCCTACCAATACTACAACTCCAACTATAACTCCTACAAACACAATTACTCCTACAAATACAGTAACACCTACAAATACAATTACTCCAACTATAACCCCTACATCAAGTGAAACACCAACTCCAACTATAACCCCTACATCAAGTGAAACACCAACTCCAACTATAACTCCTACAAACACAATTACTCCTACAAATACAATAACACCTACTAACACAATTACCCCTACAAATACAATTACTCCTACAAATACAATTACTCCAACTAATACAGTAACACCAACTATAACACCAACAATATTTGTAACACCTCTTCCTTGTGATGTTGAAGCAAATATACAAAGAGAATGTGATGTAACAACATTAGAAACAGCAGACCCAAGTCCAACTCCTACACCAACCCCAACAAGAACTCCAACAGTAACTCCTACAAATACAGTAACTCCTACAAATACAGTAACTCCTACAAACACAGTAACTCCTACAAATACAAATACAGTTACCCCAACTATAACTCCAACACCACCAGCATTATTTGAAATCGAATATGTTGTTGTTGCAGGTGGTGCTGCTGGTGGTACAGGTGTTTCTGGTGGCGGTGGTGCAGGTGGATATAGAAGTTCTGTTTCTGGTGAAACATCTGGGGGTGGAGCAATTGCAGAAGCAAAAATAACAGGTACAACTTCAACAAACTATACTGTTACAGTTGGTGCAGGTGGTAATTCTGTTGGTGGACTTGGTGCAGTAGGTAATAATGGCTCAAATTCTGTCTTTGCAACCATAACATCAACAGGTGGTGGTGGAGGTGGAGGTGGTATTCCTGGTAATGGTGCTGCTGGTGGTTCTGGTGGTGGTGGTAGAGCCGCAGCGGAAACAGGGGGTAGTGGTGGTAGTGGAACTGCAAATCAAGGTTCTAATGGTGGAAATGGTTCAAGCAATAATACTGGTGGAACTCCAACATACCCTGCTGGTGGTGGTGGAGGTGCTGGTGCTTCTGGTCAAAGTAGGAGTAATATTCAATTTACTGGTGGAACTGGTGGAATTGGTGTTGTATCATCAATAACTAATGTTGCTACTTATCGTGCTGGTGGTGGTGGTGGTCATGGTACGTATGCGGCAGGTGGTGGTAATGGTGGTGGACCTGGTGGACTTGGTGGAGGTGGTAGAGGTGGTGATGGTCAAGGTAATGCTTCGGTTGCTGGTACTATAAACACTGGTGGCGGTGGCGGTGGTGGTGATGGTGCTGGTGCTAATGGTGGCTCTGGTATTGTTATAATCAAATATCCAGATACATTTAGTATTACATTAGATGTTGGTTTAACAGGTTCTACAACAACATCAGGTGGATTTAGTGTTACAATATTTTCAGGAGGAACTGGGAATGTTTCATTTGGTGTTGCAAGTCCAACTCCAACACCTACAAATACATCTACAAATACTCCTACCCCTACAAACACACCAACTAATAGTGTAACTCCTACTAATACAGTTACACCAACAAATACTATTACACCTACTAATACAATAACCCCTACATCAAGCATTACTCCAACTAATACTCCTACAAACACAGTAACTCCTACAAACACAATTACTCCAACAAATACAGTAACTCCTACAAACACAATTACTCCAACAAATACAGTAACTCCTACAAACACAATTACTCCAACAAATACAGTAACTCCTACAAATACTATAACGCCAACTAATACGGTTACTCCTACAAATACTATAACCCCTACAAACACAATTACCCCTACAAACACAGTAACTCCTACAAATACTGTAACACCAACAGTAACCCCAAGTTCAACACCAGTAGCATTAAATATACAAGCAGTTGTATTTGCTGGTGCAGGAGGAGGTGGATCATCGCACGGTGGCGGAGGCGGTGGCGGAGGCTTTAAAGATGAAACTATAAGTGGTGCAACTGCAACAAATTATACAGTTACAGTAGGGGCAGGTGGTGCAGGTGGTGCAACTGGTGGATATGCAAAAGGTGTGAATGGTTCAGACTCTGTATTTTCAATCATAACTTCAACAGGTGGTGGAGCAGGTGGTTCTTATAACGGTGGTGCTGGGACATTAAAAGATGGAAATACTGGTGGCTCTGGTGGGGGTGGTGGTGCTGATACTACTGCTGGTACAGGAGGTTCTGGTACAGGAAGTGAAGGTCTTGCTGGTGGTAACTCATCAAGTGATGGCACTGCTGGTTGTGGCGGAGGCGGAGGCGGAGGTGGAAGCCTTGGTGGTAATGGTTCTGGTGGTGTTGGTGGAACTGGTGGAGTAGGTGCAACAGGTTCAATAACAACTATAACAGGCACACTTATTTTCCGTGCTGGTGGTGGAGGTGGTGGTGCTTGGCAAGGCACTGGTGGTGTTGGTACGACTGGTGGTGGAGCAGGTGGTAATGCTGGTAATCCTGGCAACACAATAGGTAAAGGTGGCAACGGAACTGCAAATTTAGGCGGTGGCGGTGGCGGTGGTGCTGATTATCAACCTGGTGGTGGAAATGGTGGTTCAGGTGCTGTTATAATCAAATACCCTGACGCATATACAATTACAGTTGGTGGTGGATTAACTTCAACAGAAACTACATCAGGTGGATTTAAGATAAGAACTTTCACAGCAGGAAGTGATACTGTTTCATTTTCAATATAAATGATATTTATAAATTAAAATAAGATGTCTAATACAAAAGAAATTGCTTTTAAAATATCAATTAGTGCAAAAGATGCGGAGAATAACATCAAGAATGTTACAAGCAATATTGTATTATTAGAAGAAAATTTAAAACAATTAGAAGCCATAGCAAGTGATGCTGATTTAGGTGCAGCACAATTTGAACAATTAGCAACTGAAATAGCAAAGACTATTAAGGCTGAAACTATATTAACTGAAACAAGTAATAAGGCTGGAAACTCTGTTGAAACATTGGGTAATGATGTTAATGAAACTGATGAACAATTTAAGAAATTAGAATTAAGAATAAGGGAAACCAGGGTTGCTTTACAGAAGGCAGAAGAGGCAGGGGATAAACTAACTTTTGATAAGTTAAAGAAAGATTTAGATGAATTAGAAGATAATTTAGAAGCAACCAAATTGAAATCAAAACAATTAGATGATGTTTTGGTTGATTTACCTGGTCCCCTTGGTGGAGTTGGTCAAGCATTAAAAGGATTAGATGCTGGATTTAAATTACTAATTGCAAATCCCATTGTTGCAGTATTAGCAGGAGTGGTAGGGGTATTAGCCTTATTAAAGAAATCATTATCTTCAACGGCAGAAGGTCAAGAAACATTAAATAGAGTACAAGGGGCATTTGGAAAGATATTAGGACCTATATTGGCAACACTTGAAAAAGTTGCTGTCCCCCTATTCAATGGATTGGCATTTGTATTAGAGAAAGTAGCAAAAGGATTTAGTTTTTTTGCAGAAGCACTTGGAATATCATCATCAAAGATAAAAGAGGCATCAATCAATTCAAGTGAAGTATTAAAGAATGCAGCAGAAGCCCAAACAAAAAGAGATCAAGAGGCAAAAAAAGCAGCAGAAGAAAAAGCAAAAGATGCACAAGATAAAGCAAAACAAGAAAAGGATAGATTACAGAAATTAGATGCAGATAGAAAAGCAGCACATGAAAAAGAATTGGCAAGAATTGCAGAAATTAAAAAAGCAAAGCAAGGGGAAATTAATTTAAATGAAAATCTTGAACAATCAGAAACAGAATTAGCAAGGTCAACAGTAGAAGCAGGGGATGATGTTATTGCAAATTTAAAATTAAAAGATGCGCAAAGAGAAGAAGATTTTCAAAGAGAAAAGAAAAGAATTGAAGATTTATTAAAATTAGAAAAAACAGGGTCAGAAGAAGCAATTAATTTACAAATTCAATTAAATAATTTAAACGCAGATAACAATACTAAAAAGATAGAGGGGTTAAATACTGTTAAAGAAGAAGAGCAAAGATTAGGAGATGTATTAGCAGACATTAACAAACAAGTAAATGACCAAAGAGAAGAAGATTCTAAAAAACAAATTGAAGATGCAATAACTTTTGCTGATTTAAAAAGACAAATAGCATTAGATGCAAATCAAGCAGAAATTGATGCTAATGAAGGCAATTTTGATAAACAAAGAGAATTACTTGATGAGAGATATAGTTTAATACAAGCAGATTATGAGGCACGTAGGCAACTTGCAGGAGATGATGAAGCAGCCCAACTTGCACTTGAAACAGAATTTAATGCAAATAAGCAACAATTATCAGATGCAAGAATATTAATTGGTAAAAGAGAGGTTCAAGCAGAGCAAGATACTTATGCACAAATTGGTGATATATTATCCCAAGCATCAGAATTGGCAGGTGCTGAAACAAATGCTGGAAAGTTTTTGGCAATTGCAGCAGCAGGAATACAAACAGGATTGGGGGTATCAAAAGCCCTTGCATCATCACCCCCACCATTAAACTTTGCTTCCGCAGCATTGGTTGCAGCAGCAGGTTTAAAGAATATATTAAAGATACAAAGCACAGAAGTCCCATCAGGCGCACTTAAAAGAGCAGAGGGTGGAATGATATATGGTCCAGGTTCATCAACTTCTGATAGCATACCAGCATATTTATCAAATGGAGAAAGTGTTATTAATGCACGATCAACATCAATATTTAGACCTTTATTATCAGCAATCAATAGTGTTGGTGGGGGAAAACGATTTGCAAGTGGGGGGGTTGTAGGTGAAAGCGCATTATCAACACAAAGTTTAATTAATGAGCAATTCCTTAATTTATCATCACAACAAACAGCCCCAATAAAAACCTATGTTGTTTCAACTGATATGAGTTCAGCACAACAATTTGATAGGGTTCAAAGAGAAAGAAGTACAATCTAAATTTATACAAAATGAATGATATAATAGAATTAATAATTGATGAAAATGATATTGATGCTGGATTGGATGGCATTGCATTGGTTAATAAACCAGCAATAGAAGTTGATTTTCATTTCTTCAATAAAGAAGAATTAAATAATTGCAATCATTATGTTTTATCAGAGGAAGAAACGCCAAAGGTAATTGAAATGTTTGCATCTTATGGTGAAACGCAATCAGATTTAATCAATCAAGGTTTTAAGATTGTTAAGGTAAGAGATATTGGCAAACTTTTATTTGCTGATATAAGTGCTGAACCAAATAAAGATAGTGATATTGCTGATACCCCTACTGTAAGGATTAGATATAAATATGTTGGTCCGAAAGATGAAAAGAATAGAGTATTCTGTGGAGAAATGATGACACTTAATAGGGTTTTTAGAAGAGAAGATATTATTACTATGTCCAATAAGAGTGTAAATGAAATTGGTCCAGATGGTTATGATATATTTGAATGGAGGGGGTCTTATAATTGTAGGCATAGATGGGTTGAATTAACCTATGCAAAAGAGGGTACAATTATTAATAGTGCAAAGGTAACAAGGGGATTGATAACAGAGAAAGGTGTTCCTGGACCTGATACAAGGACAGATGCAACAATTGCAGCAGGTAATACCCCACCAAGAGATGCTTTTGCTGAAATTGGTGAAAGGGGTGGTATTAAAGAATCAAAGAAAGCCCCAAAATCAGATACCCCAAATCCAAATCCAAAGAGAGGAAGTGATATAAATGAGCCAGGTGAAGCCTCTGATACAAGGGGGGTAAAAGTCCCAGAAGCAATAGAAGAATCATTACAGAAGAAGGCAGATGAGTTTAATGAGAAATATAAAGAGAAACTTGGATATGGTGTTAGCATTGCTCAATTAAGAACAGTTTATCAAAGGGGGGTTGGTGCATTTCAAACAAGTCGATCCCCAAAGGTAACATCCCAACAACAATGGGCACAAGCAAGGGTTAATGCTTATTTATATTTGGTTAAGACTGGAAGACCTGAAAACCCAAAATATAATCAAGATAATGATATTCTTCCAAGTAAACATCCAAAAGCATTTTCACAATTTGAAGATACATTATATGAGTTTGAGGAATCAATTACAGATTATCCCCAATATATCAAAGACAATGCAGCAAAGGCATTAAAGTGGTTTAAGGATAATGATAACCCCAATAATTGTATGACCCAAACTGGAAAAATAAGAATGAACCAACTTGCAAAAGGTGAACCCATATCAATTAATACCATAAAGAGAATGAAATCTTTTTTAAGCAGACATAAAGTTGATTTGCAATCATCAAAATCTTATGAAGATGGTTGTGGTTTATTGGCAATTGATGCTTGGGGTGGAATTGAAGCATTAGATTGGGCAACAAAGTATTTAGAGAGAGTGGAAAATGAAGATACAACAAATATGGAAGCCTTTGCCATTGTTGATGAGGAGAAGAAATTATTAGTTGGTCCAGCAATGATACCAAATAAAATGATGGCAAGAAAGGATTTTGCAACAGATAAAATCTATTTTGTTTATTTTTCAGAAGAAACAATTGAAAAGTTGCAAAGAAAATTTATGACAAATAAATTATTGGATGCAGCAAATATTGAACACAAAAATCAATTTATTGAAGATGTTACAGTTGTTGAGAGTTGGATTGTTGAAGATGCCACATTTGATAAGCAAAAAAAATATGGATTTGAAAACCCCGTAGGAACTTGGATGATAATTATGAAGATAAATAATGATGAAATTTGGGATAAAGTTAAGTCAGGGGATTTAAAAGGATTTAGTGTTCAAGGATATTTTGCAGAAAAAAAAGTGCAAATATAGAACAAATAAAATAAACTGTATATTTATATAAAAATAATTATGAGAAACATAATAAAAAAACTTAATCAACTTTTGAGATTAAATTTTAACTCTTATAAAACCGTAGGTGGTGGTGAACTAATTTGTGAGGATGAATTAGAAATTGGTTCTGAAATATATGCTATTACAAGTGATGGTCAATTACCAGCAAGTGATGGTCAATATGAGTTAGAAGATTCAACAATTGTCAAAGTTGAGGATGGTATAATCAAGGACATTTCATACGAAGAAAACAAAATGGAAGAAAACCAAGAAAACGAAGTAAATGCTATTAATGATTTTACAAAAGCATCATTAAAAGATGGTACTATATTAGAATCCCCAACATTTGATGTGGGTGAGAAAGTTGATATAGTTGATTCAGAAGGCAAAAAAACCCCTGCACCTGATGGAGAACACGAAATAATGTTAAAAGATTCAGAAGGTAAAGAGGTAAAAATTAGAATAATCACAGAAGGTGGAATAATTAAAGAAAGGATGAATGTAGAAGAAATGGCTGACTTATCTGTAAATGATGTAGTTGACAATGTTGATTTACAAGATTTTTTTAAATCTATTGGTGGTATTTTAAAAAACATAGAAACTAGAATGGGTGAAATGGAAAAGAAGTTTGAAACTATGAACTCACAAGTTGAACAATTTTCAAAAAGCCCAGCAGGAGAGCCTGTTATCCAACCAAGAAATATTGGCTATGAATTAAACCAATACAAGAAGGATAAATTCGCAGAATTAAGAGCCATTAGAGGTGGTGCTTATAAAAAATAAACATAAACAATAAAATTAATTAAAATGAGTAATAACAAAAAATATGATTTTTCTTTTGATTTAGCAGGTCTTGCAACTTACACAGATGAAGTTGGGGGTCAGTTAATCCGTAGAGCAATCTTGGAAGGCGAGACAGCAAAGATTATTCGTGTGCAACCTGGTGTAAAAGGAACACAAGCAATAAATTTGTTAGACAGCACCCTTTACGTTCAAGACGGTAGTTGTGGATGGACAACATCGGGTGCTACAACCTTTACACAAAGGGACATCACAGTATGTGATTTAAAAGTGAACGAAGCATTATGTCCACGTGACTTGAATGATTATTGGTTAGGACAATTGTTACAACCAGGATCGTATAACGAAACTGTACCATTTGAAGCACAAATTGCTGAATTGAAAACTTCACAAATTTCTCAATATATTGAGAATTTGTTATGGCAAGCATCTTCTGCAACAACTTGTTTCTCTGGATTTAAGCAATTGTTAGCACAAGTAGGTTCAGGTACAACTGGTAATTCTGGTAATATTGTTGTAACTGGTCAAACTGCTTTGACTTCAACAACTGCATTAGCACAAGTTGATAATTTAGTGGTTGAAATACCTGATGATATTGCAGATGCTGACGATTTAGTAATATTTATGTCGCACGCTAATTACCGTAAGTATTTAATCAATTTTAGAACTGCAAATTACTTCCACTTCTCCCCAGACCAATCGTTTGCAGAGATGAGAACTTTCCACCCAGCAACTAACATTTTAGTTCACCCAGTTGGAGGTTTAAATGGTTCTAACTTGATGGTTTTATCAAAAGCATCATATATGTTTATGGGTACTGACTTGCTTTCTGATTCAGAAAGTTTGAGAATGTTCTATTCACAAGATTTTGATGAGGTTAGATTAAGGGCTAACTTTAAGGTAGGGGCACAGGTTGCTTTCCCACAATTTATAATCACTAATGGTTTAGCGTAACCAAATAAATAACAATAATGAGGGGGTGTAAAAGCCCCCTCATATAAATAAAAACATATAATATGAGTTGTACTAATTGTCTTATTACATCTGCAATTTGCAAAGGATGTAGAGATACTGTTGGTGGTTTAAAAAGTGCGTATGTTTTGGCAGGTTCAATCACAGGTATTACATACTCTACGGGTATTATTACTGCTATGAGTGGAACTGGTACTTGGTATGAATATCAGTTAGAGAAAAACACATCAAGTTTTACAGAAGTAATCACACCATCATTAGAAAACGGAACTGTATTCTACCAACAAGAGTTGGTTATGGTGTTTAATAAATTACGTCAATTGGTTCAAAATCAATTGATTAAATTAGCCCAATGTACAGAATTACGAGTTGTTGTTGAATCAAATGAGGGTACATTTTACTTATTAGGTTATGATTTTGGTATGGCATTATCAGCAGGTAGTGCTAGTACTGGTTTAACCTTTGGGGATAGAAATGGATATACTGTAACCTTAACTGGTTTTGAAAAAGACCCAGCACACGCATTTGACACAGCATTGACAAAAGCACAAATTCTTGGTAATTTTGGTGGATACACTGAATGTACATAAGATAAAATAGATTTAAAGGGGGTGAGTTAGTTCTTACCCCCATATTAATTTAATCCATTATGAAGTTTAATAATTATAAAGGTAAAAATAACATAAGGTGGGGTATATTAGGGAAGCAAAAAGTTTATACTGCACAGCCAGTATTACAAGAAAAAAAAGAAACACCCTTATCTTTTGAGCCATTTAACTCAAAGAAAAATGATTTTGTAAGGATTGATTTAGTACCAAGATTTGTTGTTGGTGGGGGTGAACCAGTTTCATCTCCAACACCAAGTGTTACACCAACAAATACTGTAACACCAACTGTAACTCAAAGTGGGGGTGTATCTCCTACTCCAACAAGCACAGAAACTCCAACACCTACAATCACTCCAACAAGTAGTGAAACACCTACTCCAACGATTACCCCTACTAATACAGAAACTCCAACGGTTACTCCAACAAGTAGTGAAACACCTACTCCAACAATTACCCCTACTAATACAGAAACTCCAACGGTTACTCCAACAAGTAGTGAAACACCTACTCCAACGATTACCCCTACAAATACTACAACACCAACAGAAACTACTACACCAACCACTACACCAACAAATACTGTAACCCCAACTAATACTATAACTCCAACAGAAACTACTACACCAACCACTACACCAACAAATACTGTAACCCCTACCAATACTACAACTCCAACAGAAACTACTACGCCAACCACTACTCCAACTAATACAGTAACTCCTACTAACACAACAACTCCAACAGAAACACCTACTCCAACAATTACACCTACAAATACAGTAACTCCTACCAATACTACAACCCCAACTCCAACTATTACACCATCTACATCTAATCCTTTGGATGGGGTGTATTATTATATATCAGATTCAAACTCTGGCTTATGTTATGGTCAACCAGCACAAATATTAGTATATGATGCTGACCAACCATTAGAAGTAGGGGAATATTTATTTCAAGTCCCAGATGGAACAGATAATTGGACAATAGCAGAAATACAAACATTATTATCATCAATAGAAACAACTTTCTTTATTTTAGAAGGTTCAAATGTTTTAGTTATAATAGGGGATGGATTTGGAAATGCTTATGTTGATAGTTCAACAGTTTGTGTTACCCCAACTCCAACAGTTACCCCAACAAATACGGTAACTCCAACAAATACAGAAACTCCTACAATGACACCTACAAGTAGTGAAACACCTACTCCAACGGTAACACCAACAAATACAGAAACTCCTACAATGACACCAACAAGTAGTGAAACACCTACTCCAACGGTAACACCAACAAATACAGAAACTCCTACAATGACACCTACAAGTAGTGAAACACCTACTCCAACGATTACTCCTACTAATACAATTACTCCTACTAATACAATTACACCAACAGTAACTCCAACCCCTCCTCCTGCTTGTGATGTTGAGGCTAATATACAAAGAGAGTGTGATATTCAAACAAGTGAAACATAATAATAAAAATTAAAATTAAAACAAAATGGCAATATTCTTAACGTCAAATAATTATAGTGGGCAAACTGCTGATATAACATTTTATCCCCAAACAGGAGGCACAATTAGTATTGGCACACAAACAATGCCATATACATACACAGGAAATAGTGGCTATTTTTATGGAACATATACCTTTAATTTCACATCATTTGGTGTTGTTTGTTCAGCAACAACTTTACCAACAGAGGTAGAATATCTTGTGGTTGCTGGTGGTGGTGCTGGTGGTGGTGGATATGAAGGTGGTGGTGGAGGTGCTGGTGGTTATTTAACTGCAACTGGTTATACAATAGCATTAGGTACAAGTTACACAGTAACAGTAGGTGGTGGTGGAGCAGGTATATTTAACAATCAAGGTGCAAGCGGTTCAACCTCTGTATTTGCAACTATAACATCAACTGGTGGTGGTGCTGGTGGTTGGGGAGATCAAGATGTTGCTGGTAAAAGTGGAGGCTCTGGTGGTGGTTCTTCCAGAGATGAGGCTGCTGGTTCTGGAAATACGCCATCAACAAGTCCAAGTCAAGGTAATAATGGTGGCATTTCCACAAATAATGGTTCTGCATCAGGCGGTGGAGGTGGTATTGGAAGTGTAGGTGGAAATGCCACATCTGATAATGTAGGTGGTAATGGTGGTACTGGTGCAAGTTTTAAAGGTACATTTTATTCTGGTGGCGGTGGTGGTTCTGCCAATACAGGAACACAAGGTAGCGGTGGTTCAAGTGTAGGTGGTGCTGGTAAACAGACAGGTACAGGTAATCCAGGTAGTACAAATCGTGGCGGTGGCGGTGGCGGTGTTCGTCTTACTGGTGCTGCTGGTGGTAATGGTGGTTCAGGTATAGTAATAATTGTATATCCAGATACAGTAACAGCAACAGTAGGGGTTGGATTAACTTCATCAGAAACAACAGCAGGAGGATTCAAAACAAGAACATTCACAGCTGGAACAGGAACTGTTTCATTTGCTTAAAATTAAATTAAAATAAAAACAAAAAAATATGGCACATTACGCATTTTTAAATGAAAATAATATTGTAACAGAGGTTATAACTGGAAGAAATGAAGGTGAATTAAATATTGATTGGGAAAATTATTATGGTGAAATAAGAAACCAGGTTTGTAAAAGAACATCTTATAACACATCTTGTGGAAATCACAATTATGGGGGTCTTGCTTTTAGAAAGAATTATGCAGGAATTGGATATTATTACGATGAGGAGATTGATGGGTTTATTCCCCCACAACCATTTCCATCTTGGTTATTAAATATTGATACAGGATGTTGGTCATCCCCTGTTCCTTATCCAGAACAAGAGGGTTATTTTACTTGGGATGAAGAAAGTTTATCTTGGGTAGAGAATAGTTTATAAAAAAAAACAATATGTTAATAGTAAGGAGGGCTGATACAAATAATTTAGTTGTTACAATGTCTATGAATAGGACATTAAACAATCCATTTTATTTATTTTCATTTCAACATATTGCTTCAAATGAGTTTGTTAGATTTTATCCAACAGTCTTATCAAGCAATACAAGATATGATTTAATTAGTTTTGTGGAATCAACAACACAGAACCTATCTCTTGTTCCCCCTGCTGTTACTTTTCCTTATTTGGGGCAGTATTACTACTCCATATATGAAATGGCATCTAGTGGCACGACAAACCCCTTAAATGCCTATTCAAAATTGGAATCAGGAAGGGCATGGCTTATCAATGAAAATGATAATGATGAAGATTGTTATTATGATGAATACATAAGTGATAATGAGATTGATGAAAAAGATATATATGTTGATGATTGTGATGCAGCAAGTCCAACACCAACACCATCAATTACGGTAACACCAAGTATTACACCAACCCCTACTATAACTCCATCGCCTTAAACTTTTGCTCAAAACGTAGATATTTATAGATATGATTAAAAATACAATGGATAGAATTGATTTTATGGCAGCGGAAGTTGTGCAATATCAAGAAATCATCAAACAGAAAGAATGGGTATATTGGGGATTTGATAATTATTTCCCAAATCACTTATTAGCATTATATCAAAATAGCCCCATACATCGAGCGTGTAGCAATGCAATTAGTTATGGTGTCAAAGGTAGGGGTATATATAATACTCTTAATGATGAGCAGTTATTGATGGCAAATAGAAGGGAAACAGTATATGAAGTTTACAAGAAATGTGTAATTGACAGAGTTTTATTTGGGGTATTCTCCATAAATGTTATTCTTGATAATGCTGGGAATGTAAGTGAGTTATATCATACAGACGTTTCTAAAATTAGAAGTGGTAAGGTTGATGAATTTAACAATGTTCAAAACTATTTTTTAAGTGCAGAGTGGAAATATCCACAAAAATTTGTGCCAATTGAAATACCTACTTTTGATTTAACAAATAAGGATAAAGCATCTCAATTATATTTTGTTAAAACTTATACCCCTAACTACAATTACTATGGTGTTCCAGATTATTTTGCAGCGGTTGCAACAATTCAATTAGATATTGAAGTTAAAAACTTTCATTTAAACAACATACAGAATAGTTTACTACCATCAATGGCAATATCATTTAACAATGGTATTCCAAGTGATGAGGAAAAGGATATTATATATAGACAACTTGTTGACAAATATACAAGCACAAATAATGCTGGAAAGATATTCTTATTTTTTAGTGATACACCAGAATCAGCCCCTACTATAACTCCAATACCTAACAATGGTAGTGATGATTTTTATACAGGATTATACACAAATATTGAGGAAACAATATTAACAGCACATAGGATTACAAATCCTGCTTTAATTGGTATAAAAACTGCTGGACAGTTGGGGGGTAGAAATGAATTGGAGGAATCATATAATTTATTTCAGAATATTGTGATTAAGCCAGTGCAAGATGAAATACTACAACATTTTAATAAATTGTTATTTTTGAGAGACAAAAAACAATATGATTTAAAAGTGGAGCAAGTTCAAATAATGGATTTAGAAAAACCTGTAATATAATGGCAAGTGTACTTCTTATAAGTGAAACAAAGTTAAAATCCTTTTCAACTATTCATCAGAATGTTGATTCAGCATTATTAGCCCCTATGATTAAAATTGCTCAAGATTTACATTTGCAGAATTTAATTGGGACTAGGTTCATAAATGAATTGTATGAGCAAGTTAGAACAGGGACATTAACACAAGTTAATAAAGAACTTATTGATGAGTGGATTGCACCATATCTTATACACGCAAGTATGTTTGAAGCAACTCCAGAGATTTTTATGCGAATGATGAATAAAACTGTGGTTATTGGGGACACCGAGCAAGGCAAAGCAATCACAATAAAAGAAATGGCTTATTTGAGGGATATATATCAAAGCAGATTCAACTTTTATGCACAAAGATTGCAAGATGAATTGAGAAATCGCCCCAATCTATACCCCTTATATTATGCTTATAGCAGCACAGATGGAATGCCACCAAGAAGGGAAACATATATGGCAGGAATACACTTTCCTCCTGGCAATAGATATCCTCCAAGAAGGGATGTATTTAGAAATTTACCAACTTATAGAGGGGGGGAAAATGATTGTTGTGATTAAAAAATAAAGAAAAATGAATACAGAGAATCTAATGACAATTTTAGGGAGTAATGCAGTGGTTGCTGTATTGACATTTTTATTTTCAAGGAGAAAAGAAAATGCAGAGATTGATACCAATGTCCTTGCAAATTTAGAAAAATCAATTATGGTATATGCAAAAATCATTGATGATTTAAAAAAAGAAATTGGTGAATTGAACATTAAAATCCAAGAACTTGAAGCAAAGATAGACCAGTTGAAAGAAGAAAATCAACAATTGAGAATTAAATTAAATAATTAAAATATGCCCATCCCCAATCCAGGAAAAAAAGAAACAAAAGAAGAATTTATTGCAAGATGTATGTCTGAATTAAAAGACGAATATGAGCAAAATCAAAGAATAGCAATTTGTTTGGGAAAATGGAAAAAATAAAGATGCCAAGAAAATACATAAAAAAAGAGTTTTTAGATTCTCCAAATAAAATAGTTTGTGATTACTGTGAAAAAGAAGTTCCAGAAAATAAAATAAGAAAACAGGCTTGTGATGTGAATATTTGTTTGGATTGCAGAACTTTAAGAAGAGTTTGGTTTAATAAACAAAAAGAAAAACTACCTCATAGAAGACAATTTGTTTACCCCCTACGACCTTATGTTATTAGGATAAATGTGAAAAATGTTGAAAGAGAAGATTTGGATAATTTATATAAAATATTAGGTTACGATCCACATCAGGATATACACCAACAATTTTTAGAAAGACATAATTTATAATTTCATATTTGCTCCCATATTCCCCTGCTTTCCTTAACAAGTTAGTGGGGGTTTTTTCATTCATTAACTTCCATTATGCCACTTAATGTTGGAAATATCATTCATTAACATAACATTAACACATTTGATATATAGATTTTTTATAATTACTACATATTTATAATAAAAAACTATGGAAGATTTTGAAAAGTATGTTGAACTATTATCAGTTCACAAAAATTTAAAGGTGGAACACATCAAGATTTATGCAATGATTGTTGAATCTTGCAAAGAATTTGGGAAATGCAATACAAATAATATGTCATTTGCCAAAGCCCTTGGGGTTAAATATGATACTATTACCAGATTAATTAATGGTTTAATATCGTATAAACTTGTTAATAGGTATGGAGAGGGTCGAACCAGATACTTCGTGTTGAACTAAAATAAAAAGGGGGGTTGATAATGACCCCCTTTTTTAATATGGAAAATGTATAAAGAATAAAACACTATAATAATAATAATCAAATATTTTTGAAAA
>Ga0247843_1003148_pt1 | contig 27803 bp, 25 predicted proteins | sample LaCruzMarch2017__FD_192420 | JGI IMG/M metagenome (GOLD analysis project Ga0247843, IMG submission 192420) | Freshwater microbial communities from meromictic Lake La Cruz, Castile-La Mancha, Spain - LaCruzMarch2017_8m | ecosystem: Environmental > Aquatic > Freshwater > Lake | place: Spain... | reverse complement strand
ATATGATGTTTGCGACAGCGACTGCCGCGGCGCCATTGATTGAGAGTGGGAAAGTGCGCGCTTTGGGTGTGACAACGCCAGAGCGTTCCCCTGTTCGTCCGGAGGTGCCTTCAATCGCAGAGGCCGGGGTACCAGGTTATGCGGCGGAAAGTTGGTATGGTTTTTTCGTCCCTGCAGGTACGCCAGCTGAGATCGTCAATAAATTGAATGCTGCGACGGCCAAAGCAGCGCAATCAGAGACCTTTCGTAAGCGTGTCGAAGGTGAGGGCCTCGTGATCACGACAGGAACTCCCAAAGAGCTTGCTGATTATGTCAGCGCAGAGCAAAAGCGTTGGGCTGCCGTTGTTAAAGCTGCAAAAATTGAACCTAATTAATCGTTAAAGAGAGCAGCATGAGTGACATGATTGAACTGATTGTGACCGATGGTATTGCAACTGTTTATTTGAATCGCCCCGAAAAACGTAACGCATTTAGTGATGACATGCGTAGCAAGTTTATCGAGGTATTAGAGGGAATCGCGACAGATCGCAGTATTCGTGCAATGGTCTTGACAGGACGCGGCAAGGGTTTTTGTGCAGGGGGAGATGTCGCAGGAATGGAACGACGCATGAAGGCTCCTCCAGGTGAGGTCGGCATTAATGGTTGGGCAAGACAACAACGTGTGCACCATACGCAGTCATTACTTTATACGATGCCAAAACCCACTATTGCGGCAGTCAATGGATCTGCATCTGGGCTTGGTGCAGATACCGCGCTTGCTTGTGATTTTGTGATGGTGAGTCCCAGCGCTAATTTTGCATGGTCTTATATCAATCGAGGTTTGATCCCTGATGGCGGAGGCATGTATTTTTTACCGCGAAGAGTTGGTTTGCCCAAAGCAAAAGACCTCATTTTCAGCGGTCGGAAGGTCGATGCACACGAAGCACTTACGCTGGGTATCGCTGATCAAATGAGTACAGATGAAGGACTGGTTGCGGATGCACAGGCATGGGCAAAGTCACTGGCTCAGGGCTCACCCACAGCACTTGCGCTTAGCAAGACCATTCTCAATCAGACATTTGAATTGAGTGCGACGCAAGTATTCGCACAAGGTAGCCAGGCGCAAGGTATTTGTTATACAAGCAGTGAACACCGAGAGGCCGTGATGGCTTTTCTTGAGCGTGCTGCTGCAGCAAAAAAGGCATGAGCGAAAAGATGGATTCGATTTCGAGACTGTTTCTACCGCGAAGCGTTGCGGTGATCGGTGCCTCTGGTGATCCACGTAAAACAACGGGTCGACCGATTACATATCTGATGAAGCATGGGTATGCTGGCAAGGTGTATCCGGTCAATCCAAAGACGGATCGAATTGGTGATCTTCCCTGTTATGCGAGTATTGCTGACCTGCCTGAGGCGCCTGACGTCGCCATCGTCCTGCTAGGCGCAGCCAGAGCGCATGAGGCAGTGCGTGAATTGGCCGCGCGTGGAACAGCTGCCGCAATCGTATTGGCGAGTGGTTTTGGTGAAACTGGAGAAGAAGGAGCCGCACGACAGTCAGCACTTTTGAGTGCAACGGGTCAGATGCGGATTTTGGGTCCGAATACTATTGGTCTAGTCAATTTGACTGATCGTATTATTTTGTCTGCAAGTGCCGCACTTGAGATGGATGGGCTCGAAGCGGGTTCGGTTGGTCTTGTTTCTCAGAGCGGCGGCATTCTTGGTTCGATCTTATCGCGTGGCGCAGCGCGTGGCATTGGCTTTTCAAAGCTCATTTCAACGAGTAACGAAGTCGATCTTGAGTTGTCAGATTTTGTTAAGTATTTGGCCAGCGATCCTGCAACGCAAGTGATTGCTTTGTATGTGGAGACCATACGCCAGCCAGAGCGTTTTCGCCGAGCGGTAGAAGTCGCGCGTGCTGCAGGCAAGTCTGTGGTGGCCTACAAGGTTGGACGCTCTGAGGCTGGCGCACGTGCAGCCATCTCTCATACCGGTGCGATGGCTGGTTCGGATAGGATGTACGATGCTTTTTTTCAACAGATTGGTGTCATTCGTGCCGAGCAGTTTAATGATCTGTTAGATATTTGCTCTGCGTTAACGACGAACCGTGTATTAAAAGGTCAGCGCATCGCAGTGCTGACTTCGACTGGTGGCGCCGGTACGTTGGTTGCAGATAGTTTAGGCGTATCGGGTTTCGAGACGCCAGCCCCTGATTTAGTGACGGCACAAGCCTTGCGTGATTTGCAAAAGGGTGACGAGGCCGCTTTAGATAGAAATCCAATCGATGTCACGCTTGCTGGTCTTGATCCTGTTTTGTTGCGTGGGATTATCCGAGCTGTGCTTGCAAGTCCTCTTTATGATGCATTAGTGGTCGTAGTGGGCTCCTCCAGTTTGGCAATGCCTGACTTAGTGGCAGATGCGATCAGAGACTGTTTAGGTGACTCAGACAAGCCTATCTTGGCTTATATCAGCCCTCATGCACCTAATGTTGTTAAGGTTCTTGAGGGCCGTGGAATCCCCGCATTTTTAAACCCTGAGTCTTGTGCCGTCGCGTTCAAGGCAATGGAAATGGTTTTCCGACCGTTATCGACGTTTACGACATTACTCAAAACGCAAGTTCCACCAACACTCAATGGTCGTGAAGGCGCACTCAATGAATTTGAGGCCAGCCAGCTTTTTGGTCAATATGGTATTCATTGTGCTCAGACGCAAGTCGTACATAGTGCTCAAGAGGCTGTCGCAGCTGCTCAAACATTGGCAGGCCCGGTCGTTCTAAAAGTACTATCGTCTGAAATTCTGCATAAGTCAGAGGTCGGTGGAGTACGATTAGGCTTGACCGTTGAGTCTTTACCGAAAGCCTTTGACCAAATGGTCAAGGATGTTCGAACGCACACCGGACTCGAGTCCATGACTTTTATCGTCCAGCCGATGTTGCGCGCTCCTGCAGAGTTGATTATCGGCATGCACAAGGATCCGCTTGGTACTGCTCTAATGGTGGGTATGGGCGGTATTACTGCAGAATTGATGAATGACAGTGTCTTGTGTCTGATGCCTCCTGGCAAGGTGATATCTGAGGAACAAGCGTTGGGTCTACTTAAACAATTAAAGTCATGGCCTTTACTCGACGGCTATCGAGGAAAACCTAAACTTGATGTAGGTGCTGTTGTTCAAACGATGATTGGATTTTCGACGATGGTCGCTACATTGGGAGAGCGCTTGCTTGAGGCAGAGATCAATCCACTGTTAGTGATGGAAGCAGGCCAGTCGGCCATCGCCGCAGATGCAGTCGTGATTTTGGCACCTAAGGCAATTTGATTTGTCCGTTGTTTCGCGGAATCCCATTGCTATCCAGTTTGGCCTCAAAGATTTTCCATGAAATCGTTGTGTCGGGTTGGATGGTCATCTCTACTGCCCAACCAGTATTCGTATCTTCGGTATCAAAGCCATCAAAAACAAAATTTCCAAGGCTATAAAAAATCGTTTTACCTTTGTAAATTTCAATATTTTGTGTGACGTGTGGATGTCCACCAATGACTGCATCCGCACCACTGTCGATCATTAAGTGTGCCAGTGCAACTTGATTGGCTGAGGCGAGCTTTTCATTTTCCCACCCCCAATGTGGGTAGGTGATGACAATATCCGCTTTGTGTATATGGCGAGCTCGCCTGATACCTTCACGCACATAATCATCCTCACCCCATGCGCTTCCGGCGCGATCTTCAAGGGCCTCAAAACTACGGGGGAAAAATAAGTTATAGGCCAACAAAGCGATACGTTTTCCTTTTATGTCAAAGATGATGGGTGTATAGGCTTCCTGAAGATTTCTACCACCACCAAAATATTTGATTCCCGACGTGTCCAGTAAATCCAGCATGGCTGAAAAAGCCGTTGGACCGAAATCACCACTATGATTATTGGCAAGAGACAATGCACTGAAATATTTTTTTAGTATGGGTAAAACACGCGGATGTGCGCGCAATATATATGGTTTTTCTTCTGCGACGCCGGTTGTTCCCACCACGCACTCAAGATTGCCAATCGTTAAGTCTGCGGATTTAAAAAGAGAGGAGAAAGAATCGAAGGGGTCATTGCCGTCTTTTATATATTTGCCTGGCAGATCATCGAGCATGATATCGCCAACAAAAACAATCTTGATGGGTTGATTTTCTGCACGAACGATATTTTGAAAAAAAATCATTATGAGGAATGTGCAATACAGCCATTTTTTCTGCATCGTCATTGAGTACATTTTTTTCTACAATGAAAATAAAGTTCGCGTTCATCTTCGCTGTCATAGACACGGTGTTGACCAAAATCTTGTGGGCAGGATGCTGGTTTGATGGCAAAGGATTGAAGCGCTAGCAATACATAGCGCTCTTTTTGTGTGTGATAAATATAAGCTTTAAAAATTTTTAGTTCTGACAAATATTGGCCAGTAAAACGAAATCCACCGGGTAAAGTGATTTTTGTTGATGTAAATATATCCTCGCTAGGATAAAGTGTAAGTGTCTTTTGAGTGTCGTTGACGTCGAAATTGCATTCAATTTTGCTTGCAGTCGCCGACGTAAACGTCGTGGCGAGGGCTAGAATAAAACAATTATTAATGATCATTTTTTTATGCACGAATTTGCCTTTCTATGTAGTGCAATGGGTTAGATTAACCATCCCTTGAGTTTCATTTATTACCTCATAAGGTAAATTATCATATGACAGAACAGTTTGACTCATCTTTTGCAGCACCGATCTCTGTATTGTTTCGGCCGGCAGCCCAGTCTGATCTTGCAGAAATTGTACGGATGCTGTCAGATGATCCTTTAGGTGCAAAAAGAGAACATTACTCTAGCCCTTTGCTGCCTGCCTATACGCATGCTTTCCAGAGCATTGAGTCAGATCCTAATAATGAAATTGTTTTAGCAGTCAATCATAACGATGAGTTACTGGGTTTTTTACAACTGACCTATATTCCAAACCTCACGTATCAAGGTCGTTGGCGTGCAATGATCGAAGGCGTTCGTGTTCATGCTGACCAACGTTCGCGGGGGATTGGTCAGGCCTTAGTCGAATATGCCATTGAACGTGCGCGAAAGCGCGGATGCTTGATGGTGCAGCTGACATCAGATAAATCTAGAGCTGAGGCGCTGAGGTTTTATACATCGCTAGGATTTAAAGCAACGCATGAGGGTTTTAAGTTGATGTTATGACTCTGTAACAATTTGGCCGAATTTGCCATTGTTGTAGTCTTGCATGGCTTGCATAATTTCTGCTCGGGTATTCATGACGAAAGGACCATGACCGGCGATGGGTTCGTTTAAGGGCTCACCAGAGAGCAACAATACAACGGCATCCTGAGTCACATCTACCACAAGCTCTGTTCCCTCGCGTTCCATGACGGCCATTTCGGACGCCTCAACGGTTTGAGCCCCCACTTTAATTGAACCACTCAGGACATACAGTACGGTCGTATGTCCCGATGGCAAAGCGAGAGAGAGTGTTCGGCCAGCTTTTAAACGGAGATCCCATACGTTCATCGGTGTAAATGTATGGGCAGGACCTTTCTCATCATCAAGTGCACCCGAAATGATGCGTGCAATGCCTGCATCATTCGTAAGTGCAACGTTGGAAATCTCGTCAGCAGTAATTCCTTGATAGCCAGGCTTTGACATCTTGTCTTTTGCAGGCAAGTTCACCCAAAGCTGAATCATTTCAAAAGATCCTCCTTGGCGAGCAAAAGCTTCGCTGTGATACTCCTCGTGTATGAGGCCAGATGCTGCCGTCATCCATTGCACATCACCCGGACCAATCGTGCCACCGCCACCCGATGAGTCGCGATGTGAGACGCCGCCTTGATACACGATGGTGACAGTCTCAAAGCCACGATGAGGATGTTGGCCGACACCCAGTTTTTTTTGAGTGGGAGGAAAGACCATTGGACCAGCATGGTCCATCATTAAAAAGGGTGAGATTTTCTCAGCGATATCGTTATATGAAAAAATACTTTGCACAGGAAAGCCATCGCCAACCCAGTGGCTACCATTACTACGCTTGATGAATGAAAGTTGTTTCATCTTGAAATTCCTGAATTGCTTATGTTTTTCCCAGAAAAAAGTGCCCTGATTTAGTTAAAACAGGGCACTCCAAATAACCGATAAACAATTAATTATTCTAGTTGTAGCTTAGCAGCCTCAACGATTTTTCTCCAGCTTTCACGTTCTTTATCCATAAACGCGCCAAACTCTGCTGGTGTATTACCACCAGGCACTCCACCCATTTCAGCAAAGCGTTTTTGAATGTCAGGCATTTCTAAAACTTTTTTGGTGGCTTGCTGAATTTTATTGATGATCGCAGGTGGTGTGCCCGCGGGTGCAACAAAACCAAACCAAGCAGTCACTACCATGTCTTTAATGCCAGCTTCTGCCATGGTTGGAACATCTGGGAGTTGTGGTGATCGTTCCGCACCCGTTACGGCTAATGCACGAAACTGACCAGAGCGAATAAATCCAATTGAGCTGGGCAAGTTGTCGATGGCAAACGTCACCTGCCCACCTAAAAGTGCTGCGACAGCTGGACCCATACCCTTGAAAGGTACGTGCGTTAAATTCAGTCCAGTCCGTTGAGCGAACATTTCAGCTGACATGTGAGGTGACTGACCTGTACCAGAAGAGGCGAAGGAGTAATTCCCTTTAGGATCATTTTTAATGGCGTCTACCAACTCTTTGACTGTCTTGTAAGGCGATTTGCTATTCACGACTAATACATTCGGTACAGAGATCACCAAGGTAATAGGACTGAAGTCAGTGTGTTTATAAGGTAGCTTTTTGTATAGACTGTAATTAATACCATTGGGGCCAATATTGCCAAAGCCAATGGTGTAACCGTCTGGCGGCGCTTGAATAAGGGCTTGCGATCCGATAATGCCTGCTGCACCCGCGCGATTTTCTACGACCACGGTTGTACCAAGTTCGGTACCAATTTTTTCACTCAATAAGCGCGCGGTTATGTCAGTTGTGCCACCAGGCGCGGCTGGAACGATCAGTTTGATGGGTTTGTCTGGCCAGGCAGCATGTGCCGCTGGCAAAAGTGCCAAGGCAAACAAGCTGACAAGACTAGCTTTGATGACTGACTTCATTTGCGGTCTCCTTTTAAAAATTTGTAAATCGATCTTAATCTAAAGTGACTAAAAGTGGTTATTTAAAGCGACATTTTTATAAAATAACCGTTCAATGATCGTCAAATCTAGTATGATGAATCGCTGTTTTTTGCATGTCCTATATCAATGAGGAGTTCGATATGAAGGGTCGTTTTGCTGCATTGCTTTGTGGTTTATTTTTTGCCCCTTTGGTCAGTGCGCAACCTACTCCTACGTCTGCGACTTCTACAGTACCGACATTGTCGGAACAGTGGCGCTTTAGTGTGACACCCTATGCTTGGGCAATGGGTATTAGAGGGTCGGTCTCTCATAATGGCACGAGCTTAGGAACTGTCAAATTAACGTCGGGCGATATTTTGTCCGATATTAAAATGGCGGCGATGCTGGTGGCTGAAGCCCGCCGCGGTCGTTTTGGGCTTTATCTTGATGGCATGTATGGCGATTTGGGTAAATCGACTTCTAGTGTGGCTGGTCGGGATGATTTAACTTCCAAAACTAGCATCACCATGTCGATGTTAACGCTGGCCCCTACATACAACATGGTGAGCACCCCCTCTTTGCAATTAGATGGTTTAGTTGGTGCGAGAGTGATGTGGCAAAGCGCAAGTACGAGGATTTCTTTTCCTCAAGCAGGTGAGTCAGTCTCGGAGAGCAGTAACCTCCAACTTGCAGCAGGTATTGTCGGAGTCAAAGGGCGATATAACTTTGAAAACTCGAAGTACTTTGTACCCTTTTATGTTGATGTCGGTGCGGGTCAATCTTCGAGTTTTACGAGCCAAGCTTACTTAGGCGTAGGTCATGCGTTTGACTGGGGTGACGTATCCCTAGTCGCTAAAAATGTCTATTACCAATTCAAGCCAAATCAAGCCAACATTGACTTGAATATGTTTGGCGCAGCTCTCGCGGTAACGTTCAGATTTTGATTGATCGGCAATACTTCAATCAATTGATGTACATCTCTAACTGATACCTGTTCGCGGTTTGCGGAGGATCATAACGACTAAAGTAATGACAGTAATGGGTATAACAAAACTCATCATTACAGTCGAAAAGACTGGAATGGCAGCGTGCTCTTTGGATGCCAAGATGAGGTATGTGACATAGGCGATGTAGTAGCCAACGAAGATGCCGCCCTCCCAGCGAGCGATTTCACGACCAGAGATAAAAACGGGTATGCATGCGAAACAGACTGCGAGCATGACCCAGAGGTCGAAATTTAGTACAGACGCCGGAACAATGAGCCCCATCGGTGCGACCAACCCTGTGACTCCCAGGCAACCAAGAATATTAAATGTATTGCTTCCAATAACATTGCCAACTGCGATATCGCGTTCGCCTTTGACAGCAGCCATGATAGAGGTCGCGACCTCAGGCATCGAGGTACCTGCTGCAACGATCGTTAAGCCAATGATGATGTCACTCACCCCCATCATTCGTGCAAAGATCACCGCGGAGTCTACGAGCCACTCTGATCCTTGAACCAACAAATATAGACCGACAAGAATCAGAATGATTTGTACATAAATAGGTGCATCCCATTTGTTTTTACTCTTATTTTCTTTGGCATACTCCTCTTGGACTTCACGTGTTTCTTTTCTAGACTGAATGATCAAGAAAACGGTGTAAGCAACTAAAGTACCCAAAAGTAGCAGTGATTCAGTAAAGGAAATTTTCCCATCTAGTGACAAGATAAACAGTAAAAGGCATGCGCCCACCAAAATTGGAATTTCTTGTCGAATGATTTGCGCATGTACGATCAAGGGTGTGATGAGCGCAGATAAGCCCAGAATAAAAAGAACATTAAAAATATTACTACCGACTACGTTTCCAACAGCAAGATCCGTATTGCCAGATAACGCTGCATTCACAGAAACAGCTACTTCAGGAGCGCTTGTCCCAAAAGCAACAACTGTGAGACCGACGACAAGTGGCGATACGCCGAAGGTTGTGGCGAGTTTGCTTGCTCCACGAACAAGTAATTCAGCGCCAAATACAAGCGCAACAAGACCCAATAAAAACATCATGATGGTCATTTGTTGATCTTTCCCATTTTGGAGTGAGTGTTAATCCTGCTCAACAGCAAGTGTGATTCGCTTAATTACCTCTAACCGGGCATACCGTTTGTCATTGGCAGATAATACATGCCATGGGGCCTCAAGCGTATCCGTTTTCGCAAACATTTCCTCAGCGGCTTTTGCATAAACCGACCATTGACGTCGATTGCGCCAGTCCTCGGATGTGATCTTGAAATTTTTAAATGGTGAGTGCTCACGTGACTTGAACCGGAGCAGTTGTTCTTCCTGCGTGACCGCCAACCAAAATTTCAATACGAGTGCGCCGTGGTCAATGAGTTTCTGTTCAAACTCATTGATTTCTTGATAGGCGCGTTGCCAAGCCGAGCGTTTTGCATAGCCCTCTACACGTTCGACTAGGACGCGTCCATACCAAGAACGATCAAAGATCGTGATTCTTCCGCGCTTAGGTACATTTCGCCAAAAGCGCCAAAGATAGGGCCGATCCATTTCAAAAGGGCGAGGCGCAGAAATGGATACGGTTCGGTATTGCCGGGCATCTAGGGCATGGGTGACGCGTCGAATCGCACCACCTTTACCTGCGGCATCTTGTCCTTCAAACACTAAAACAAGCGATTTTTTATTAAAACTTTTATCACGCACAGCATTCGCAAGGCGATTTTGCCATTGCAGCAATTCATGCTCATAGTCCTCTTTGTTGACACTGACTTCAAAGTCTAGCTGATCAATGCGATGACGCACTCGCGTATGTTGAGGTCTAGCGGCCGGGTCATGAGAGGCTGGCACTTTAATACTGCGTTGAGTAAATGCATTCAAGACCGCTTGTGCGGTTCTGACGATTCGCATATTGTCGTCAGCGCTTGGGATAATGATCCAGGGTGAGTGCGCAGAATCTGTCGACTCAATGACGCGCTGACCAGCTTGTCTGACCCGGTCAAAATGCTTGAAAACCTTAGGGTCATTTTTCCCCACTTGCCATGCGGTAGAGGCATTCGCTAAGAGTTGTTCGGTGCGTATGCGTTGAGCATTTCTGGAAAGGTGAAACCATAGCTTGATGATTTGCACATCATTCGCAATCAGAGTGTCCTCGAACTTTCTGATCTCTCTGATCATGGACTCAATGTTGTCTGGATTCGACTCTTTTTGAGTCATTTCCTTTAAAAGAGGCATATAAGCAGCCCCAAACATGATACCCACAGACCCTTTGGGTGGAAGACCTAACCATAATCTTCTTTGTGTGGGGTAGGCTTTTTCTTCTCTAGAGGGCTTGCTAAAGGCGAGCGTTCGAACATGTCGAGGATCCAGCCACTCATTGAGCAGATTGACCGTAGCGCCTTTGCCTGCGCCATCGATACCAGCGACTACAATCACAAGAGCGCGATCTTTGAGTTTGAGATGTCTATACTGCTCATTAAGCAGCCGAATCCTTAGGGGTTCTTCGAGATGCGCAAACTCCTCAACCGATAGCTTCGGATCCTGCTCGGCTTCGTCGAACATGCTGTTCATGAGGCTTCCTTGTTTTGCATCACAATAAGCTATCTTATGCGATCTATAAAGAAATCATGAATGAAATAAAAAAACTAATCGAGACTCTTGAACTACAACCTCATCCAGAGGGTGGCTTTTACAGAGAAATGCATCGATCAATAACAAAGATCAAGGATTTTCATACTCTTGAGGATAAAAGTGCTTACACGACGATTTACTACCTTTTATCTGGCCGTGACTTCTCAGCATGGCATCGGATTCAGTCTGACGAGAGTTGGTTCTATCATCTAGGTTGCGATCTAGTTGTTTATTATTTTGATGAGCACAAAACATTAAAAACGATGCAGATTGGGTTGAAGTCTATGAAGCTTCAAGCGACCATTCCCGCAAACACTTGGTTTGCAGCAAAACCGCTCGATGAAAACGAATTCTGTTTAGTAAGTTGTGCTGTGGCACCTGGATTTTTATTTACTGAATTTGAAATCGCTAAAGCGCAAGTATTGCTCGAACAATATGGACATCCAGAAAGGGCAGTTCAGGCAATCCATGCACTCACACGAAGTTGATGATGACAATATTTTTATTGAATATGCACGCATTTAATGATCAATAAAAACTTCGTTTGCTCTTTGAGGAACAGAGCCAAGCTTAGCTAGCTCATCATTGAGTTTGAGCATCAGCAGTTCGAACATTTCATCAAAAAAATCATACTGCTCCATCCAAGTCTCGCGACCTTGATCATCCAAGGTCGGTCGCTTTGTTAATCGATATTTCAATCCGGGAATATGATTTGAAATATTCAACTGAAGTTGACTGATTGCAGCATGTAGATGAGGAAAGTCTTGAGGTACGAATTTGTAGTACACAAATAACTGCATGCTATTTCCCTATACCGTTCCACCGCTTGACTAAATCATTATCCAAATCAAACAGGTCAAGAACGCGTCCAACAGTATGGTTGATAATATCGTCAATGCTTTTTGGGTTTGTATAAAGTGCTGGCACAGGGGGCATCACAATCGCACCGTTCTCCGTGACTTGCGCCATCGTTTTGATATGCCCGGCATGAAGCGGTGTTTCTCTAAAAAGAAGTATCAGCCTGCGACGCTCTTTTAAAGCAACATCCGCAGCTCTAGTGATCAAATTTGATGTGGATCCCCAGGCAATATCTGACATCGTGTGAACAGAGCAAGGTGCAACAACCATCCCCAAGGTTCGAAAGGATCCTGAAGCAATAGAGGCCCCAACATTCTTGGCTGAGTGCACTTCTGTTGCTAAGGACTCAACATAACTGGGCGTAAAGCTTGTCTCCATCGCCATGGTGATCTTTGCGGAGTCACTCATGATGAGATGCGTTTCCACACCAATACTAGAGAGTGCCTCTAGCAATCGGATGCCATATATCGTGCCAGATGCACCAGTGATGGCAACGATCATTTTTTTTGGCGCTGGCTCAATCATGAGAAATCACATTTTAAGAATCGGTTCATACAATAGCATTTACCTGGACTGAGGGTGACGCGTTAGCTTTTGGCACAGAAAAGCTATGCAACATGCTAGGCCCAGAAATCTTTGATCGACGAAGCCTCTTGCTTGGAACGCTCATAGCCCGCCTTGATTGCTGGCGCAATTTGTCGGGGGTCGGTCAGGCTGATTCCTGGCGGTGTACCAGCGACGATCCACTTAGTCTTTGTGCCTGTGGCTTCGATATCTTTGATATTTTGTGCAATAGGATGAGGGATTTTGGTCAGAATTGCCCCTGTGACCCCATCTGTTAGCGTAATGATCAGCGCGCGTTTTGAGCCGGCAACGACGTCTACGTGTGCTGGGTTGGAGCACATGCCGCCATCCATAGCATAGCGTTGACCAATGAGAGTAGGGCCAACAATTCCTGGCAGTGAACTGCTCGCAGCAACTGCATGCGCCAACGGTATAGCATTTTTATTAGCTGTTGCTTGGCTGACAATCAGGCGCTCACCGGTGTAGCAGTCTATTGCGGTGGTATGCATCTTTGCGGCAGGCCATCCCGTTTTGCTATCGCCAGTCATTAAGGCGGCAAGGGTTTCCACGCGCGAACCATTTAGATGATTATTCGCGGCAAGTGCGGCACGACCCAGCGTCTTGAGTGTTTCAATGCTGCCATCTGTCGCAGCCATGTTAATTTCGATGGCGCGTTTCTGGCTGATGTTAGGGTTAGTCACAGGAGCGAGTTTGGCGAAGATTTTAGGAAAATCACCAAAAAACTCCATCTCTGAGCGCAAGCGCAAGAAATGTCCGGACAGCAGGGAGGATCCCATGTAGGAGCCTGCAGAAGTGCCAACGACCATTTCAGGAAGTTTAGCCATCTCTAGGCCGGCCTCAAGCAAACCATGAAAAAAGCCACAATACCAAGCGATATAGTACTCACCCCCACCGCCAAGAACCATGGTGCGATCAAGCCCTTTTGCGATTGGGGAGATCGTTGGAGTGGTCGCAATCGGGATGGAGAGTCCGTCCTCTGCAAATAGCTTTTCAGAGATCGCATTCGCTTTTTGTGCAAAGTCAGATGCGACAGAGGGTTGAGCGTGTGCAGGACTCATCGATAAATAAGAAGTACCCGCTAAAGCAGGTGCTACGAGTGCGGAAGATTTAAGAAACTGACGGCGTGACATCGTGCACTCCTGATTCTCGATTAAAAAGTGGTTGTGTGACGGCTAGATCGGGCCACATGCAATTTTCTATAACTATCCAATAAACGATGATGTCTGTCTAGACCCTCTAGTTTAAAGCTGGTGGGCGTGAGTCCATAGAAGTTCATACTGCCATCCATGGAACCAAGCGCGGCATTGATCCGCACATCGCCAAACATTCGACGTAAATTCATGATGTAGTCTTCGAGTGCGAGTTCGTCATCAAGTTCGATCTCTAGCACGGCATTGAGGGCTTGATAAAACAATCTACGTTCGACAGTGTTGTCGTTATATTGCAGAAAGGCACACACTAATTCTTGCGCTTGTTCAAAGTGCTGCAAGGCGAGTTGAATTAATAGCTTCAACTCAAGCACAGTGAGTTGACCCCAAGGTGTATTCTCATCAAACTCGATACCGATCAGTGTCGCTACGTCGCCATACTCATCTAAGTCGTTATTTTCAAGACGCTCAAGGAGTCCGCTGAGCTTGTTCTGATCCAAGCTGTGCAAATTCAAAATATCTGCACGGAATAACAACGCCTTGTTGGTGTTATCCCAAATAAGATCCTCGATGGGATATACCTCTGAATAACCCGGCACTATTATTCGACAGGCAATGGCGCCAAGCTGATCATAGGATGCCGTATAGACTTCTTTACCCATTGCCTGGAGAATGCTAAATAATGCAGTCGCTTCCTCAGTATTGGAGTGTTCTCCCTGCCCAGAGAAATCCCATTCGACAAATTCGTAATCAGACTTCGCACTAAAAAAGCGCCAGGACACGATGCCACTTGAGTCGATAAAGTGCTCAACAAAATTATTGGGTTCCGTGACCGCATCGCTGGAAAACGTAGGCGGAGGTAAATCATTTAAGCCCTCCAGACTGCGTCCTTGCAGCAACTCCGTCAAGCTACGCTCAAGAGCAACTTCAAAACTTGGATGCGCACCAAATGATGCAAACACACCACCTGTTCTGGGGTTCATTAAGGTCACGCACATCACGGGATAGATGCCGCCTAGAGAGGCGTCCTTGATCAATACCGGATAGCCTTGTTCTTCAAGCGCTCGAATACCCTCCAAGATTCCCGGATATTTTTCGAGTACCTCTTGAGGTACATCTGGTAATGCAATCTCGCTTTCTAAAATTTCACGCTTGACCGCACGTTCGAAAATTTCAGAGAGGCATTGGACTTGAGCTTCAGCCAAAGTATTGCCTGCACTCATGCCATTACTGACATACAGATTTTCAATCAAGTTAGATGGAAAATAAATGGTCTGCCCATCCGACTGACGCACATAGGGTAGCGAACAGATACCGCGCTCTACGTTGCCAGAATTAGTGTCAATTAAATGTGAGCCCCGCAATTCCTCATCGGGATTAAAAATATCCAAACAGTATGCATCCAGAATTTCAGCGGGCAGCGCATCACCCTTGCCTGGTTTAAACCAGCGCTCATTCGGGTAGTGTACAAATGATGCGTTGGCAATATCTTCGCCCCAATAGGCACCAGCATAGAAGTGGTTGTTACTGAGTCGCTCAATATATTCGCCCAAGGCAGAGGCGAGTGCGCTTTCTTTTGTTGCGCCTTTTCCATTGGTAAAGCACATGGGGGAGTGCGCATCGCGGATGTGCAAGGACCAGACGTTGGGAATGAGATTACGCCATGAAGCAATTTCAATTTTGATGCCTAGGTTCGCAAGCAAGCCAGACATATTGGCAATGGTTTCTTCGAGAGGGAGGTCTTTACCCGCGATAAAGGTACTCGTCGATTCGTCTGACTTGAGCATCAGCAAAGACTGCGCATCAGAGTCTAGATTCTTGACCATTTCGATCACAAACTCAGGTCCAGCCTGTACTACTTTTTTAACTGTGCAGCGTTCAATCGAACGAACAATACCTTGACGGTCATGGGCAGAGATATCTTCAGGTAACTCCACCTGAATTTTAAAAATCTGTTGATAACGATTCTCTGGGTCAACAATATTATTTTGTGAGAGACGAATATTCTCAGTAGAGATATTGCGGGTATTGCAATATAGTTTTACGAAATAAGCGGCACACAGGGCCGATGAGGCGAGAAAATAATCGAAGGGCCCTGGAGCCGAGCCATCACCCTTGTAGCGGATGGGTTGGTCGGCAATTACCGTAAAGTCATCAAACTTGGCTTCAAGTCGTAGTTTATCGAGAAAGTTAACCTTAATTTCCATCACAAACATTCCGGAAACTACATAAATACAAAACAATGCTTTGAAATTTAATTGGGCTTAGTGTCATACAAGCGTTTCCCATGCTTAATTGTTTGTAGAACTCGAATATTTTTAATATCGTCAGGAATCACTTTTACAGGATTGCGATCCAAAATCACTAAATCAGCCAGCATCCCTTTAGCGAGAGTGCCTTTACTGAGTTCTTCTTTATATTGATACGCAGCATTGACGGTAAAGCCCTGAAGAGCTTGATATGCACTGATCTTTTGTTCTTCGCCGAGTGTTTTTCCGGTAAAAGTTTTACGATTCACTGCACTCCAAACAGAAAATAAAACACTCGGTCCTGATGAGGGTGTGTCATTGTGGATACCGATTCTGACCCCTTTTTTTGCTGCTGAGCTGAGTGGACTAATATTTTTAGCCCTCTCCTCGCCGAGAATTTTCAAGTACACATCACCATACAGCCAGATATGATTAGGGAGCGTAATGGCTATAAGATTTAAATCTCGGTATTGAGCAAGTTGGTCTTCGCGAGCAAAAAAGGAATGCGAAATGACAGTCCTTCTATTTTCAGTCACGCCAGTTTCCTTGATAGCTTTGTTGATGGCCGCCAGTGTCATGTCTATGCCTGCATCGCCATTGCTATAGCCAAAGTACTGGATATTTTTTTCGTATGCAAGTTTTGCATAGTGATCTACCAGATATTGAGTATTGTATGGAAACCCACGCCAGTCCTTGCCAAAGTTGCCTGTGTTCAGATAGGGCTGGGTGAAGTATGCAAGGCGTAATTGAGGAGCGCCATCCGTCGGGACCATGATACCTGCGACCTTAAAGCCTCTGTCCTGAGCACTATACTTTCCGAAAGCATAATTAGGATTCGTTTTAAGTAATGTATCAACCACGTCATAAGTTGGTAATGCGATGAGATCTAGAGAGATGACTTTTTCCTGGACTGCTTTGCGCATGTTGTTGATATCGTCAACAGTGGCTTCATAACTTTGTGCAGTCGTAAAGCCATTAGAAAGGTAAATACGCTCAGCTTTTCGGTACGTATCAAAAGTATTGTCTTGAGAGTATTGGCCAACGGCACGAACTACTGCATCCATAAAGGGCATGCCAATCAACTCGCCAGTCAGCTTGCCCGTTTTTGGATCCACAGGTATAAAGCCTGAGACGGCCTTTGTTGAAGTTGTGATTCCCAGTTTTTTTAGTCCTGCAGTATTGACTTGACCGGTGAGTGTAGAAATGTTCTGAATTAAAAGAGGTTGCTCTGGAAACGCTTTATCTAAGTCGGCTAAAGATAGACCTCCGTCAGAGAGCATGGCCTCTGAATATCCAGAACTCAAAATCCATCCATTAAAGGGCTTTCCCTCCGAAATCAATTTCTTAATGGCTTGCTCTTTAGTTTGCGGGGGATTTTCAGCAAAGTAGCCTAGATTCACTCCCAAGGTATTTTGCGCAATCAGCGAAAAATGTCCCCAGCTATCTATAAATCCTGGCATTAAAGTTTGCCCTTTAAGATCATGCAAAGTCGGCAGAGGTCCAGCCTCCATCAGTGCCTGATTCTTATTTCCGACATACATAATCTTGTCGTGTTGAATGACAAGAGCCTCAACGTACTCAGGACGATCTCCCCGCATGGTGAGAATATCGCCATTGAAAAAAACTGTAGAGCTATTTGCAAAGCTTTTAGCTGAAAGAAGCGCAATAATAAGTACAAGAATTTTTTGAGTTAGATTCATGATGAGTCTCAAGAATTAGAGGTCTGAGGCTTAAAGGATCAGCAAGCACCCGCTTGTTGAGCACCAAAAATAGCTTGCTTCTCCGTAAACTTTCCTCCCGCTGGAGAAGAAAGTTGTTGGATAAGTCCTTTGCATGAAAACCCCATCAGCTGTAGATATTGCTTGGCTGATTTCACAGCTTCTCGATTCCAATCAACATTCATGCTGTCAACCGCGATGGTCGCGTCATGACGGTTAAAGCCGCTTCCTGCAGATGAAGAGAGCTGTTCGATGAGCCCGTCTCGTGAAAATGCGCTGATATTAAGATACGACTGGGCTGCTCTGACAGCGTTTATTTGTGGCTTGCTTAAGCTTGGCGGTGTGTTGTTTGTAACAGGCTTGCTAGGTGCTGGCGTTGAGCTTTGAGCAGAAGATGTCAATACAGGCGGTAAAGCCGACTCGCCAGACATGGTCTCAAGTTCATGAGAGCGAATTGCTGTTGCATTCATAAAACAAACATTCGCATTGACCCTCGCTAAAGACCCTCCATCTGGATCCAAATAAAATTGACAGTTGGCATCACGGTAATTGATCCAAGCGCGTTGAGCCTGTTGGAGTTGCTTTTTGCGCTCGGGAGAAAGTCGATCCATGACGGTTTTGTACGCATTATTAATGCGCAGATCCTGCCGTTTTGTTTCAGCGTTGATACATTCGATCATATTCATGGTCACACCATTTGAGCTCTCCATGCATTGAGAATATTGCTTTGTTAAACCAATATCTTGAGCAAAAGAGATCTGAGAGATACAGATTAGCGTTAATGACGTAAATAATTTCTTACTAAAAATCAAAATAAATCTCCAAGCGAATGTGAATGCTTCTACGACATTTTCTCATTTAAACGTATTGATAGAAATTAATTTATTGAAATATGATCACGCAGATCGTATGCTCGAATCAAGCGGAGTTGCTGCTTATCGGTTTTTTATTAAAAAAGAGTCTACCTACGTGATTAAACAATTAAACAGAGATCAACTTCTAGAGGTTGCAAAGTCTCCAAAAACACTCGAATCTTGCTCTGAATGCGCCTCTCTGTCTTGCCCGGGGTGGGTGTCTGTGCCCGGCTATTTTGATCTTGCTCAGTTAAAAGTAGTGGGGACACTGAGGACTGAAAGCACAGAGCAGAGCTGGGATGAGTACCATCCGCATGGTACGCATCTTTGGTCCGAAGCCGCACCGATTGCCCTACAACATCACCCCTACAATCGAGCCGATGTCCTTGAATGCGTTTGTTGCAAGAGGACGTTTCTGCACTATACGGAATATGGTGGCTACTATTTAGATGAGCGCATTAGGGAATTGAATCCGATGCTCATTATTAAGTGATTTCAAACGAATGCATTTTCTTAGGCTCCAACGCTTGCAAACTCATTCATTTACTTGTAAACAAAATCTCTCAAGGCCAGTGATATGGAGGGTACGTAAGTGACCACCATCAGACAAGAAAAGATCACGACAATAAACGGAATGAGTCGGCCTACGATTTGATCGAGAGAAATACGCGCGATAGTGCATGCGGCGAATAAGTTGACTCCGAAAGGAGGTGTGATCATTCCCATTGCAAGATTAATCACCATGACCAGTCCGAAATGAACGGGATCGACACCAAAATGAATGGCGACTGGCACCAAAATAGGTGCCAAAACAAGGATCGCCGCGCTTGTTTCAATAAACATGCCGATCACAAATAAGGCGAGATTGACACCTAGTAAAAACATGGCGGGCGATTCAAGTACCTTATTGAGCCAGTTGCCAATTTCAGTCGGGACACCTGCGCGTGTTAATAAAAATGCGAAGAGCCCAGCGTTTGCGATGATAAACATAATCACCGCGCTAGATACGACAGATTTTTTTAGAATTGGAAATAAATTGCGTGGCTTGATTTCACCGTATACCACCATACCAACAAAGAGGGCGTAAAAAACAGCGACTGCTGCCGCTTCGGTGGGTGTGAAGACACCACCATAAATACCACCTAAAATAATGACCGGCATCAACAAGGCCCATGCCGCTTGAATAGTCGCTCGTCCTACACTGAGTCGACCATCGCCATCGTTCTTGCCCCAGCCTTTCCATCGACAGTAAAGGTGAACAAATAGCATGAGGGAAACACCGATAAAGATACCCGGACCAAACCCTGCAATAAATAACTCACCGATCGAGACTTCAGCAGCGACACCGTACAAAATCAGAGGTATCGATGGTGGGATAATGACGCCCAGTTCTGCGCTTGTGGCTTGAAGTGCAGCCGCGTAGTTCGTCGGGTAACCATGTTTAATTAAGGCGGGAATTAAAATAGCCCCAATCGCAAAGGTTGTAGCTACGCTCGATCCCGACACCGCAGCAAAAATCATGCAAGTCAGCACGCAAGTCATCGGCAAACCGCCTTGCACTCCCCCAACAATACTTTTTGCAAACTCAACGAGCCGTCGTGAAATACCGCCGGTCTCCATGAGATTTCCTGCCAGAATAAAAAATGGAATCGCCGCCAAAGGAAACTTATTTAGAGAGTTAAACATCTCTTTGACGGAAATCAACATATTGATGTTGGCGATTTGAATACCTAAAATTGCAGCGAGTCCGATCGATACCGCGACCGAAATAGTGAGCGTAAAGCACAGCATCATCGTAATCAGCATGGTGATGCTCATTGTGCAGCCTCCAGTTCACTATTTTGAGGATCAAAAAACTGTGCCACGATCGCGGGTACAGAGAAGAGTCCACCAACGGGTAAGGCTAAGTAGGCCCAAAACATGGTGACACCTTCGAGGCCAATCACGCTTTGCATTCGGCCGCGTGTCGCATAGTCCCAGCCCCACCATATGATGGCGATCACTAAAGTGAGTGCTGCGAGACAAGTACAAAAAGAAAGAATGCGTTTGCCGAGTGGGCCTACCCAGCGTGCCAGCACATCAACGCTGACCATCGCCCCAGCTCTAAAGGCAAATGGAATCCCCATAAAGACCATCCAGATCAGACTGAAGCGAATGAGAACCTCTGTCCATTCAGCAGGTATTTCCAGCACAAAACGCATGATGACTTGGAACATGCCAAGCGTAGCGGCAAGCGCCATCATTAGGCATGCCACCAACGTTGAGATACGGGTTGTCAGATTTTCTAACGCAAACAAATACCGTTTCATTCTGACTCCAGAAAGAATGGGCGCAGCACTTGCGCGCTACGCCCACATCAGATGCTTATTAATTACTTGTAGTTACGGATGGCGTCGATCTTATCTTTACCAAAATCTTTTTCAAATTGTGCATTGACGGGTTTGAGTTTTGCGACAAAGGCCGCTTTGTCGACATTTTCGACGACAAGCATGCCTTTCTTGCGCAACTCAGCTACACCATTCGCATCGTCTTGATCAACGCGTGCGCGTTGAGCCTGAGAGGCAACCTTGGCCGCATCTAAGAACACTTTTTGATCAGCGGGTGATAGTTTGTCAAAGGCTGCTTTATTCATCAGAAAAATGGCGGGGCTGTAGACGTGACCTGTTAGTGTCATGTGCTTTTGGACTTGGTCAAACTTTGCAGCCATAATGACTGAAAGGGGATTTTCTTGCCCATCCACAACACCTTGTTGCAAGGCGGTAAAGACCTCAGGGAAAGCCATTGGAGTTGTGATGATCCCAAAACCTTTGTATGCAGCGACATGGACGGGGTTTTCCATCGTGCGCATCTTGAGACCTTTTAAGTCATCTGGTCCATTCACGGGTCTCTTGCTGTTGGTCATGTGTCGAACACCATTCTCAGACCATGCGAGCGCTTTGAAGCCTTTACTATCAAATTCTTTGAGCATTGCCTGACCAATCGGACCGTCTAACACGGCACGTGCATGCGCCTTGTCACGGAACAAGAAAGGAATATCTAGAATACGGACAGCGGGTACAAAGTTTGGAACAGGTCCAGTACTAGTGCCCGTGAGCTCTTGCGTACCTAATTGAACAGACTCGATACTTTCTCTTTCTCCTCCAAGACTACCCGAATAAAAGTTTTTAATAATGATTCGACCGTTTGTACCTTTTTCCACTTCTTGGGCAAGCACATCAATCCCCACGCCTTGATGCGAGTTTTGTGCGACAGAGATACTGTTGCGCATCACAGTTTGTGAAAATGCAGTGTTAGCTAGACCAAGGGTCAGAACACCGGCCATGACGATCGTTGCGCGTTGTATAAGTTTCATGAACTTCTCCAGATCTGTGTGACTGAGCGTCTGAGCAGACATAGCGTCAATCATTGGGCTAAGTATTATTATATTTAATACGTTAAGATTAATTTGCTTCTGCTGCTCATGCTAAAAGAAAAGATCAATTTCGGGTCTAGGTAGAATCCCTTGGGTGCGTGCCGCGTCATCAACCGCCTTGATTAATTGACGGGTCTGATAAGCATGCGAATTCTTAGAAAAAAGCATTGTCGTTACTGCCGAGGCTTTTTATTTCCTTTATCTTTTAGTCATCAAGACAGGCAAGTATTTTTTACGTCTGGGATTATCTGCCTGATTCCAGGATAAGGCCTCTGGTTGAAGCTGCAAATTTTTATATCGATCAAGAAGAACTTCTAGTGCAACGGATGACATGAGCCTGGCTAATGGAGCGCCTAGACACAAGTGAATTCCTTTTCCGAAAGCCATATGATTATTTTTCTGTCTTGTAATATCAAACTCCGTATGATTGAAAACTTTAGGGTCATGGCCAGAGGCGTAGATACTAAGTTGCAAACGATCAAACTTTTTAATCTGTTGACCACCGATTTCTACATTTTCGTGGGCAATGCGAATAAGGTTTGAAACGGATCCGTCAAACCTCATAAACTCCTCAACTGCGAGAGGGATAAGTTTTTTGTTTTGTTCCAGCAGCGCAAGCTGTGCTGGATTTCGAAGCAGTGCATAAATTCCATTGGCAAGCGTTATGGCGGTCGTCTCGTGACCTGCGATTAATATTAAGACCAACGTTGCAATAATTTCGTCATCTGTAAAAGGGTCAGCACTTTTGCCGCCATTTATCATCACGGAGGTGATGTTTTGACCAGGGTTCATTCTTTGTTCATGAACGACTTGACGAAAAAACTCTACACAGTTGGCAAGTTCTTCATGTGACTTTTCTTTTTGCCCTTCGAGAACGGCTTTGGGTAGCTCAACGGCCCAGCGTAATATTTTGTGTGAATCCTCACGTTTGGCACCGCACAAGTCACTAATCACTGTCGCCGGTACCGGGACGGCAAACTCCTCAATAAGATCGACAGCATTGCGCGTACCAATCTTGTCCAAAGCTTCATTTGCAATCGCCTGAATACTAGGTCGCATCATTTCAATAGGACGCATCATGAAAGCGCCTTGGAGAACTTGACGCAGTCTTGTGTGCTCCGGGGGATTTTTAAAAACAAGCCATCCTTGAAGAATCTCTGCCATGAGTCCTCCGGCAGCATCCTGACCAGCGTTGTGACCAAACGGCGCTTCTACGCCAAACCTAGAGTCTCTCAATACGAGGCCAATATCAGTATGACGAGTCAAAATCCAAGCGTTTTTAGAAGCGTCCCAATAAACGGGTTTAGTCTCCCTCAACCAGTCGTCAGACGACTCAACCCGAATGTTTTCAACAACTGTGTCACGTAAAGCATTCTCTACGTTTTCAATTTTTTCTTTATTAACTGTCATATTTTGCTCTGGTGAATTAAGTACGAAGCGCAACTTTGATGAAATAGGCGGATTGGCTGAAGTTGTTTTAGCATTTCAAATTTCTCGGCCGCTCATTCAAAGTCACCTTATGAGCTGCAAACACCTCGTTCAAACTGAACGCTATTAGATTAATGCAATTTATTCAAGTATGAAAATAATTTTAGAGCTTGTTATGACTGCCTTCGCAAAAAGCACCAATAGTAGGAATCACCGGCAATGACTTGCACTACGTAAGGCGCATTCTGAGGGATATGTGGGTTCATTGCGTTTCCTTTAACTCATAAACAAAGTTGGCTGCTGACTTACTATTTAATGAATAATAAGGCTTTAAGACTCCACCCCGAATTTGATTCAATCAATGACATCACTCACCATGCAAAAATTGGTTTAAAAAATATGACAAGTTATCGCCATACGATTGGTCAACACAACTATATATTCAAGGATTTAAAAGATCTTTTGGCAAAAGCATCGCCAATGAGATCCGGCGACTACCTTGCAGGATTAGGTGCTGTGAACGCCCAAGAGCGAGTTGCCGCACAAATGTCCTTGGCAGCCGTCCCGCTCAAAGCCTTTCTGAATGACTTAGTGATTCCGTATGAGTGTGATGAGATAACAAGACTCATTATTGATAGTCATGATGAGCAAGCTTTTAAAGCAGTTTCACATCTTACTATTGAAGACTTTAGAAACTGGCTGCTAAGTGATGAGTCAGATGCAACTGCTTTACATGCTTTGTCAAAAGGACTGACTCCAGAAATGGTGGCCGCAGTATCTAAGATAATGCGTATACAAGACCTCGTTATTGTCAGCAGAAAATGTGAGGTTGTGAGTAAATTTAGAAGCACCATTGGCCTACGTGGTCGGTTAGCAACCCGACTCCAGCCGAATCATCCAACTGATGATGCAGTAGGCATCGCAGCGAGTATTGTGGATGGAATTCTCAACGGCGCAGGAGACGCAGTGATTGGAATTAATCCAGCATCAGATAATGTGACTCAAGTAACACTGCTGATTAAAATGCTGGATGAAATAATTCAACAGTATCAGATACCAACTCAATCTTGTGTATTAACACATGTGACAAACACAATAATGGCAATTGAATCTGGTGCACCAGTTGATCTTGTTTTTCAATCAATAGCTGGTACTGAAGCAACGAACCGCAGTTTTGGCATAGACTTAAATTTATTATCAGAGGCGCGTGATGCAGCCCTCTCCTTAAAACGCGGCACAGTTGGCAACAATGTCATGTATTTTGAAACAGGACAAGGTAGCGCCTTGTCTGCGCAAGCAAATTTTGGTGTAGATCAGCAAACCTGCGAAGCTCGAGCCTATGCAGTTGCACGCCACTTTGACCCGCTACTCGTGAACTCTGTTGTTGGATTTATTGGGCCAGAGTACCTTTACGATAGCAAGCAAATTATTAGAGCGGGTTTAGAAGATCACTTTTGCGGCAAATTGCTTGGTCTACCTATGGGCTGCGATGTCTGCTATACCAATCATGCCGAAGCAGATCAAGATGACATGGACTTATTATTAACGATGCTTGGAGTCGCTGGATGCAACTTCATCATGGGTGTACCAGGTGCTGACGACATCATGCTGAACTATCAAACGACATCATTTCATGATGCCCTATATGCTCGACGAGTGCTCGGTTTAAAGCCTGCTCCAGAGTTTGAAATATGGTTGCGCAACATGGGAATCATCACTGATAACAACATCATTACACTAAGCCATGAATTACCAAAGAATTTTGCGAAAGCTTTACAGAGGCTATTATGAATTCTTCTGATAATCCTTCTTTTAGTATCACGGATAATCCTTGGGCCACATTAAAAAAATTTACGTCTGCGCGCATCGCTTTAGGTCGATGCGGGATTAGTCTACCTACACATGAACAATTAAAATTCCAACTTGCCCATGCGCAAGCGCGAGACGCGGTTCATTACCAACTTGATGTATCAAAACTGAGCTCTGACCTGCAACAAACGTTTGCGTTCATCAATCCCGAGTGTATTGCCCTGCACAGCGCTGCGCTTGACCGAGTAACCTATTTGAAGAGGCCTGACTTTGGCAAAAGGCTCAGTCCTGTTTCAAGAGAGCTTCTCTTAGACCGCCCAACAGAAACAAATCGAGCGCTAAATGCCTTCGACTACGATATTGCGTTTGTCGTCGTGGATGGATTGTCTGCCCTTGCGATTGAAGCGAATGCATTGCGTTTTTTAAAAACAGCTTACACAGACCTGCAGTCGGAGAATTTTAGGATTGCCCCTTTTTGCATCGTTGAGCAAGGACGCGTAGCAATTGGTGATGAAATTGGTGAACTGTTACGCGCAAAGTTGGTGATTGTCTTGATTGGTGAAAGACCAGGACTAAGTTCGCCAGATAGTATGGGTATCTATCTAACATGGCACCCTAAAGTAGGTCTAACAGATGAAAGTCGAAATTGCATATCAAATATACGCAATGGTGGACTGAGTGATACTGAAGCTTCAATCAAATTACGATATTTAGTCACTGAGGCTCATAAGCGCATGCTAACTGGAGTAGCACTAAAAGATGAGACAAGAGCCACAGAAATCGTGAACACCTTAAATAGCTTTTTGATTGAGTAGTATGACTAATCTACTCGCAGTGACTTAATGCGTTTATAAATTTAGGGTGCCGGTGCCGCTAAACGGAACCCCACATTTGATGCAGTTGAGTAAGGTACCGTACCCAAGTAATAAGTATTTGCTAGGTAAGAGGCCAGCGAGGTCCACGCACCACCTCTAATGCCCACATTAGGTGAAGAAGTGCCATTACGACTATTCATCTCCCAAACACTGCCATTCATATCAAAAGCACCATATGGACTTGTGGTTTGAACAAAAGATCCAACGGGGGTCAGATAGTATTGAGTCGTGTTGAATCATGTTGCTCTCAGCTAAACAAATATTTTTGTCATCTTAGGATCAAAGTTTTGATGCAACTATTTAGCTCAAGATATTTATCTCTATCACTAACTGCATAGCATTAATTTACTCGCTTGGTTAAAAATGTTGAGGTATTCAATTCTTATATATCGTTCTTAGATCTACTGATATATTTTCATCCACATATTTACAAAATACACTTTGTTCGTGTTCTATGTATCTGTTAAGGATCTGGAATCAGAAACCCGCCACAGGGATGCGCAAGCAGTAAGTGGATGTGGGTTTGTTGAAGTCAGCACATAAAAAACAAATCAACAGACAGATTTCAAGTCGCTCTTGAAATCTGTCGAAAGCCTCTCACGAGGTGGTGCAAACCGATCGTGAGTGTGGGTTATTCAGATCCGCCACATTAAAAACAATCTGTTAGGTGATGCGGTCATTTTGCCAATGACGATTGCCGAAATCCAGACGTGGATTGTGGGTTTGCCGAAATCGCCACAACAAAACAATTTCGGCAGATATGGAGTTACGTCGCGCGTATCCTATATCGCAACCTGTCATGAGGTGATGCAAATCGATCATGAATATGGGTTCGTCGGAAACGCCATAGAAAAACAATCCGAAAGCGTATAGAGCAAGTCGCTAGGTTCTATGCACGGAAGCCTCGCACTTAAAACCTGCGGGGCTTCTTCTTTTGTTTTACTTCCCTTGCACCTACTCACGATATTCTTTGAATTACAAGTTGAAGACGTCCTTTCATACAAACGAAACCTCGAACGTCCAGTTACGGGACGGTGAAGTAGTTGTGTTTCGCCGTGTGGATAGTCCGCTATGGCAGTTCCGTTACCGAATCCGAAATGGTGCATGGCATAGACAGTCGACGAAAAAAGCATCACTTGAACTGGCAGTTGAAGTTGCCTGTGAAGCTTATGATCTTGCCAGATTCCACCAGAAACTAGGCTTAGCACACACGACACATAGCTTTGCACAAATTGCGGCTGCGGCACTGGAAGAATTGAGAAGACTGATTGATGCCGCTCGTGGCAAGACCGCGTACGACAGCTATGTCAGTTGTATTGAGCGTTACTTCCTGCCCTACTTTGGGGATCGACAATTTGAACAGCTTACGCATCAAGACATTCAGGACTTTGAGCTGTGGCGTGATCGGCAGATGGCCAAGCAGTCTCGTACATCCGTAGACTCCCCTGCCACACGAGAAATACCAAATTCTCGGCACAGAGCAGAAATCGACTCTCCATCCATAAATCTAGACACAAATTTTAGTTTTTCGTCCATTTTCGTACTTTCCGTCCAAGGCATAGTGGTCCCCTCCTATGCCAAAACTGTAAAAGTATGTGTCGGGTCGTACACGACTTGCCGAAACATTCGGCAATTGCAGGGTATGTAGTTCAGCATGCGATTCACTATCGGCTCACGCGCCCTCACCCGGGCCAGCGCCTTCAACCCAACGATCACGGTCGTCATCACCGACTACAGCCCGCACGTGTTCGACGCCTTCGGCAGCTGGGTGCCGCTCAACGTGCAACGCTTCAACGGCCAGCCTTTCGGCTTAGCCACCACGCTGCGCGACGGCACCCTGACCGTGAACAAGCACTGGGAGGTTTGGGTACACGAGGAACACGTCACCGAGCTGCCGGATCTCCTAGTGCGCTCCACCGGGCATTGAGGCGCACGACACCCCCTGCAAGCGCGCGACGGGACCTTGCCCGTTGTCAGCCGTTCCTTCAGGATGTGACCGCGTAATAACTCTGCTACACTCGGCGTTATGTCCAAGTCTGATCTGAACCCCCGAGTTCGACAGTTAAAAGCGTAAGTCGTTGATTTATATAGAGCGCGTCTAAATTCGCTCCACTACAAGTTGATATACCTAGCCGCAGACGTCGG
>Ga0247843_1003146_pt1 | contig 27823 bp, 19 predicted proteins | sample LaCruzMarch2017__FD_192420 | JGI IMG/M metagenome (GOLD analysis project Ga0247843, IMG submission 192420) | Freshwater microbial communities from meromictic Lake La Cruz, Castile-La Mancha, Spain - LaCruzMarch2017_8m | ecosystem: Environmental > Aquatic > Freshwater > Lake | place: Spain... | reverse complement strand
CCCGTTCGACGAAAAGAACAACCTGCCTTCCTTAATCGTCGATTACCAAGATCGAAAGCAGCTGGCCATCGATCTGATCCTGAAAGCCAAGCCGTTCCCATGAATCCTCCAGCCAAACGCCCTAGTTCTCAGCGGCGGCGGCACCATGACGGGCAACGTCGTGGTATCCGCTGGAACCTTGCGGTTGGGGGCGGAGAACGGCATATCCACCAGCGCGGGAATCAACATCTTCGGCGGCGTGCCGGCAACCCGCGTCCTCGACCTGAACGGTTCCAACCAGACGCTCCCGAGGTTCGTCTTCACCCCGGACAATTCGTCCGGCAATCTCACCATCAACGGGTCGGGCAGCAGCAAGCTGACCATCGAGACCACCGCCAATACCGAACTCGGCCCCGGCGGCGCCATCGCGACTTCGACCAAAGAGGTGGTCGTGGACATGTCCGGCCTCAAAGAGTTCGTCTGGAACGGCCCCGCGAATACGTTCCGCGCCGGGATGCGGCTCAGGAATGCAGCTGACACGGCCAACACCAGCAACAGCGGACCTACGATCACCGGAAACGCCACGGTCACGCTTGCCAACACCAATACCATCACGGCCACCGCGCTGGCGATTGGCACGACAGGGGCCTCGAACAGCGGCGGGACGAGCATCTTGCGTCTGGGTCAGACCAATGTCCTGAATGCCAGCACCATCAGTATCGGCACCGGCGGTCGCAACAACGGGACCTTGGAGTTCAGCACGGGTCTCACCAACCCCACCGCAACCCTCCGGGGAACCGCTGGCGGAACCTCGCGCGTCACCACTTGGGATGTGGGCCGGGTGTCCAATGTCACCAACTCGACCACATGGACCACCAAGGCCGACTTCTCCGCCGGGGAACTCGATGCGCGGGCGGGCATCCTGCGAATCGGACGCGCCGACACGAACAATCAACTCCTTCGCATCGGCACGGTCAACGGCACGTTCAGCCTGGGCAAGGGCTCGCTCGATGTCACCACCGTGATCGTCGGCCAATACTCCGGCGCATCCACCACCACCGTCAACAACACCTTCAACGGCAACGGCACGTTCAACATGAGTGACGCCGCGGGGACGGTGACGGCGGAAGACATCATTCTGGCCGACAACCTCGGCCTCGCCACCGGTGGCACGACCCGTAGCACCAGCGGCATCTTCAACCTGACCGCCGGGACGCTCGAAGCCAAGACCATCGGCAAGGGTGCGGATACCGGCAATGCCACCAGCACCACCCGCAACTTCAACTTCACCAGCGGCACGATCCGCAACTACGCGGGCTTCAATCTGGCCATCACGAATGTTCCGATCAACCTCACCGGCAGCGGCCCCCGCACTTTCGAGGCCACCGCCGGGCAATCGATCACCTTGGCGACTGCCACACCGGTTTCCGGTTCTGGCGGCTTCACCAAGACCGGCGGCGGCACGCTCAGCTTGCAGGGGGCGAACGCCTACACCGGTGCCACCGAAGTGCAGGCCGGCACCCTGGCCTTCTCGAACTCGTTTCCGACCGGCGCGATCACCGTCGATGCCGCCGCGACACTGGAACTCGCCAATGTGACGCTCATCGGCCAGCCCGCCCTCGACATCGACGGCGCCTTGAACCTGACCGGCCCGGTGACCGTCGGTGGTCCGCTCACCTCGATTCCGGGCACACTCGCCGGCGTTCTCCAATACGGCAGCATCACGGGTGCCGCCAACCTTGCTCACAACTACCGCAGCGCCAGCCTCACCGTCGGAGCCACCGCGACCGACCTCGACGTGGCGGCCGGTCTCCCGCTGACCTGGACCGGAGCAGGCGGAAGCTCGTGGGACCTCAACACCACGGTCAGTTGGAAGGATGCCTCCAACAACCCGGAGAAGTTCTTCTGGGCCGACAGCGTGATCTTCGACTCGGCTGGCAGCGCTGTTCCGAATGTGACCCTGGCGGCCGAAATGCAACCCGCATCGGTCACGGTCAACGAGGCGGTGGTCGATTACGTGTTCTCCGGTCCCGGTTTCATCAGCGGCACGACCGGTCTCACCAAGAATGGCGCGGCCAAGCTCATCATCACCAGCGGCAACACCAATAGCGGAACCACCACCATCAATGCCGGCACCCTCGAGATCGGCAACGGCGGCACCACCGGCTGGATGGGCAGCGGCACCATCGTCAACAACGCCGCGCTGGTCTTCAACCGCTCCAACAATGCCACGGCCGCGAATGAAATCTCCGGCACGGGCAGCGTCACCAAGCTCGCTGCCGGAACGGTGACGCTCACCGCCGACAACGGCTACACGGGCGGGACGACGATCAGCGCCGGCACCCTTCAGGTCGGCAGCCAGTCCACGACCGGCAGCCTGGGCACGGGGGCCATCGTCAACGACGGGACCCTGCAGCTCAATCGCGCGGATGGAACCAATCCCTACGCCTACAACTTCGCCAACAGCATCTCGGGCACGGGTGCACTGGTCGTCGGCCAGGGTGCCGCGGGTTCTGCCATCAATCCCGTGGTCACCCTGACGGCCAACAACACCTTCGCCGGCAACATCACCGTGAGCTCGGGCGGTTTGAGAATCCTCAACGTTGCCGCACTGGGCACCGGGCCGAAAACGATCAACGTGAACAACGGCTCCAACGGAAGATCCCAGTTCTATCTCGATGGAAGCGGCGGCAACATCACCGTCCCGGCAGACATCGTTTTCAGGACCAGCAGTGACCAGCTCGCCAAGCCGGCGATCGGCAACCTGGCCGGAGACAACGTGATCCAAGGCAGCGTCACCCCGACCACGGGCGGCGGTAATTCGGCGATCTCGGTGATCGGGGGAAGCCTGACGATCAACGGCGCAATCGCGATGGCCAGCGCCACCACCGCCCGCAACCTGGTCCTCGGCGGGACGATCGGAGCACCCGGAACGATCAACGGAGTCGTTTCCAATGGAACCAATGCCCTGGGCGTGATCATGACGGGACCGAACACCTGGACGATGAACGGCGACAACAGCTACACCGGCTTCACCAACGTCAACGGCGGCAAGCTCGTCATCAACGGCAACCAAAGCACCGCCACCGGCACCGTGACGGTTGCCGGTGGTGCCACCCTCGGCGGCACCGGCACGATCGGCGGCAACACCACCATTGCCGACACCGGCAAGCTGGAGTTCAACCTGAGCACCGCTCCAATCAGCCATGACAAGCTCGACCTTGCCACTGGCAAGGTGCTGACCTTCTCCGGCAATTCCGTGCTTACCATCACCTCCAGCGGTGGAGCCACCACCGGCCTCTACACACTCGCCACCGCCGCCGGCGGGATCGGCGGCACTCCCACATTCACCGTCAACCTGCCCGGAGGATGGTCATCCGATCCACCGCAGATCATCGGCGGTGACCTGCTGCTGAACATCACCTCCACCGGTGGCGGTGGCTCCTACGGAACCTTCGAGTCCCTCAACGGCATCACCGGAGCGGGAGCCGGAACGGACTCCGATGGTGACGGGATCCAGAACGGCATCGAGTTTGTCATCGGCGGCGACCCCTCCGGTCCGGGCTCGGATTCCAACGGCCTGCTCCCCACGGTCTCGGTGGACGGCACCTATCTGAACTTCGTGTTCCGCCGCAGCGACGATTCCGCCAGCTACACTCCCCGCGTGGAATATGGCATCGCTCTAACCGGATGGACGCCGGCTCAGAACGGAGTCAACGGAGTGGTGATCACCGAGGAAAACAATCCCGGCGATCTGCCTGCCAACACCGATCGTGTGACCGTCCAAATCCCGCGCGCCCTGGCTGCGCCCGGCTCCAAGTTGTTCGCTCGCCTCCGCGTGGACATCCCCTGAGCGGCCTTCGATTGCGGAAGCCTCCCGGACCGATGGGTCCGGGGGGCTTTTTCTTCGCGGCGGGAACCGCTTGCCCCGACCTGCTGAAGCTGGAGTCTTGATAGTGCCTTACTTCCAATTTGACGAGTAAGGTGAGCCATGTCACCCTTGTGCCATGCTCAGCGTCAAGATCACCACGAAGCGTCAGGCCACGTTTCCATTGGAGACCTGCGAAGCCTTGCGGATCGGGCCCGGTGACATCGTCGATGTCGAGCCGCGGATGATCGAGGGCGAGCGGGTTTGGGTGCTCCGTCCCAGGCCGGCTCCGGACCGCTCGTGGGTCGGTGGCTTGAACGGGCAGATCAAGAGTGTGGATCACTCGATGGAGAGCATCCGCCGCAGCATCGCCGCCGGCCGCCGAAAGGAGGGCGTTTGAAGGTCGGACTCGACACCTCGGTGGTCCTTCGCTTGATCGTCGGCCAGCCGGAAAATCAAACCCGGGTTGCCGTCGCCTTCCTTGATGAGATCCGGCGAGCTGGCCAACAGGCGGTGGTCGATGATCTCGTGGTGGCCGAAGCGTATTTCGCAGCCCAGTATCATTACGGGGTCTCGAAGGCCGCCGCCCTGGCCACGCTTCACCGGATGTTCCAGGCTGGCGAGATCATCGCCACCGGGCAGGCGGCCCGGATCCTCTCGATGTCCGGCCTTGCCTCGGCCAAGCCGGGGTTCGTCGATCGTCTTATCCACGCGTCCTACACGGGCTCCGGGGAGACCATGGCGAGCTTCGAGAAAGCGGCGGGCAAGCTGGAGCGGGTGAGGGTGCTTAAATAGCTCCCGTTCGATGCGGTGGGCATCGACTTCTCTGCAGGGATCTTCATTCCTCCCTGCGGAAACCGCCGCGGCGCATCTCCCACACATACCAACCTTCCACCTTCTCCCGCGCCCACGGCGTCTTGCGGAGAAAGGTCAGGCTGGATTTCAGGCTCGGGTTGTCCTGGAAGCAGCGGATGCGGATCCGGTGACCCATTTCCTCCCAGCCGTATTTCTCCTGCAACGCGCGCACGATGGTCTCCAGCGTGACGCCGTGCAGCGGGTCCTTCGGGTGTTGTTGCGGCTCGTCGCTCATGACTTGCGGCCTTCGTCGTAGTCGTAGAAATCGAACATCGTGAGGATCTCCTCGCGACCGGACAGGCCGTTGTCGGCCTTCGACTTTTCGAGCATCGCCGAGCCGCCGTCATCGTCGCGCCAGCCGCGCTTGCGGGCGAAGCTGTTCCACACGAGGTAGTCGATCTCGTGCAGCCCGCGGCCTTCGCCGAGGCACCAGGAGAGGATCTCCTCGTCGCTTTTCCCCGCCAGCACGCGGGACTTCACGTCGGCATAGTCGACGCGCAGGAAGGCGCAGATCCGGCCGTCGAAGCCCTTGCCGAGGAAGGCGTGGTATTCGGCGCCGAGTTCGCCGGCGGCGTGAAGGCGGATCTTGTCGCACATCCGCGGGAAGTAGATCAGGCCGCCGGTGTCATCGAAGGCGCTGCGGGGAAATTTCGGCATGCCGCGAGTGTCGATGGATTCGCGGCGGCTGCAACCGCTCAGGCGGTGCACTTTGCCGATTGGGCGCGGGTGATCCGCATGACAAGCTGCCAGGTCACCAGGAAGGTCAGCAGCGACCAGACGATGTAGCCGTGCTCGAAAGTGGAGGGCCGCCCCGACCCGTCCGGTGGCACGGGCATCAGACCTATGACAACGCCGGCGAGGATGGCACCGACATGGCTGGTCCACCAAAGCGCGACGCCCGCAATGCTGCCGGTGCTGGCGCGGGCAATTCCTGCCATTGCCTGGCAGGGGATGACCAGCTGGACGAATGGGATGAAGTAGGAACCGACCGCCATGCCGGGCGAAATCCGTGCCGCGGCGGGATCGAGGATCCGCGCGTTCATGGCGGCGCGGTATTTCCACATCAGGTAAGGAATCACCGAGCCGAGGCCGGTGAGCAGCATCAGCCAATCGAGCGGAGTCAGCCCGGCGTTCTCGATGTAATAAGTGTCGTGAAGATAGGCATCCGGCCCGAAGTCGGGAAGCGGTGGCGCGACGCTGCGCTGCACGTGATCCACCACTTCGGCGATCACGGAAATCCCGTAGAACCAGAGACTGGTCACCGCCAGCAGCCGTGGATTCCGAAGGTCCGCCCGCGACGGTGGCAAGACCGGTGGCTCCGCGGCGGACGGGGGCTGATAGGGGTTTTCCACGGGAAGCGAACCTACCGCACCGGCTCCTTGTCGAGCTGGAAGGCATCGTGCACGGCGCGGGCGGCGTCCTCGATGCTGGTTTCCTCGACGGTCACCGCGATCTTGATCTCGGAGGTGGAGATCATGCCGATGTTGATGCCCGCGTCGCCGAGGGCCTTGAACATGGTGGCGGCGACGCCGGAGTGGGAACGCATGCCGATGCCGACCGCGGACAATTTCGCGATGCCGCCCTCGGTCTCGATCTTGGCGTCCGGGCTGAGCGCGGCGAGCACCGGCTTGAGCGCGGCCTGGGCCTTGCCGAGGTCGTTCGAATGCATCGTGAACGAGTGCCGGGCGAGGCCGTCGCTGGCGATGTTCGAGACGATCATGTCGAGGTTGATTTCCGCGTCGCCGAGCGCCCCGAGGATCTTGCCGGACATGCCGGGGACATCGGGGATGCCGGTGATGGTGACGCGGGCTTGGGAGCGCTCGATGGAGACTCCGCGGATGACGACGTTTTCCATGGCAGGATGTTCTTCGAGCACCAGCGTGCCCGGGTTGTCATTGAGGGATGAGCGGACTTCGAAAACGACGCCGTATTTTTTGGCGAACTCGACCGACCGCGACTGCATGACCTTCGAGCCGGACGAGGCCATTTCCAGCATCTCGTCGTAGGAAATCTCGGGCAGCTTGCGGGCATTCGGGACGATCCGAGGGTCGCAGGTGTAAACGCCGTCGACGTCGGTGAGGATCTGGCAGACGTCGGCCTTCAACGCCGCGGAAATGGCGATCGCGGTGAGGTCGGAGCCGCCGCGGCCGAGGGTGTGGATCATGCCTTCCGGCGTGATGCCTTGGAAGCCGGCAACGACCAGCGTTTTGCCGGCCTCCAGCTCGCGCTTCATGTAGGACGGGTCGATGTCCTCGATCCGGCCGCGGGTGTGGGAGCCCCGGGTGTGGATGCCTGCCTGGCGGCCGGTGACGGAAACGGCGGGGACGTCGATTTCGTGGAGGGCCATCGCGACCAGCGCGATCGACTGCTGCTCGCCGGTGGAAAGGAGCACGTCCATCTCGCGCTCGGACGGGTTTTCGCCGAGTTCCTTGGCCATTTTGATCAGGCCGTCGGTGATGCCGGACATCGCGGAAACGACGGCGACCACCTGGTTGCCGGCGTCGCGGGTGCGCTTGAGGCGCGCCGCGACGTTGCGCATGCGGTCGATGGAGCCGACGGAGGTGCCGCCGTATTTTTGGACGATGAGGGCCATGGCCTTGGAGCGGGCGGGAGTGAAGGGAAGGGGCCGGGGCTTGGCAAGCCCGGGGTGGGGCATGGGGAAATCATCAATCACCAATCCTTCAATCACCCATCAGAGTGTGGGGGGAAGTCGCAGGATGAACCCTATGGCTCGACTGCTAGCCGGACGAAAATCCTGCCGGAACTGATCGGGAAGTCGCGCCAGAAGAGTCCGTTGCCATCGGACTGCTCGACCACGCCTGTCGCCGGCCAGGTGCTGAAGTCCGTGCTGGTTTGGACCTCGTAGTTCAGCTGCGGGGCCTGTTTGCGGTATTGAAAGCGGAAGACACTTCCCTGCCGGAATCCCGCCGGGCCGAGTTGCGGGTCGGAGACGAGCGGGTTCATGCCCTGCGAGTATTCGACCAGGTTGCGCGTGCCGTCGGACTCCGGGTCGGCGTCATCGGCGGCGGGGCCGGTGCCGTCGGGCAGGCTGAAGTGGAAGTCGCGCCAGGCTTGCAGCTCGGTCATGAATTCCTGCGCGCCGACGTCCGTCCGGCCGTTCGCCAGTCGCGACGCGCCGAAGAAATCCTTCTCCCCGGCCGGCGGCGGCACGAGGTCCCCGCGGTCGCGGCAGAAGGAGGATGCGCTAAGCTTGAAATCCGCGGCAGCCGGCGTGTTGGACGGCACCGGCACGACGAAGCCGGGGTTGTTGAAAGCCGACTGCGCTTCGCTTCCGATCGCCGTGCGCCACGCGGCGAGGCCGTTGTAAGAGCGGTTCCCCTGGTTGCCGCCGCTGCCGGTCGGGTTCAGGCCGAACTCGATGTCCGCGGCGTCGCCCTCGCAGAAGTAGATGTTGGAGTCGAAGACATTGCCGGTCCCGAAGGCCCGCTGCGTCGCGGTGCCGCCGGTGGTGTAGTGGACGATCATCTGCTTGGTCGTCGCGTTCGCCCAGACGAGGTTGTTCTTGAAGACGTTGTTCTCAAGGTAGAACTGCAGCGTGATCTGGCCGCCGTAGGTCAGCAGGCTGTCGTTGCGGAACAGCGTGTTGTTGCGCACCTCGCAGAGCCGGGTTTTGCCGCGGAGGTGATCGTAGCCACCCATGATCAGGCCGGGGCCGAGGTTGTGATGCAGCAGGTTGTTGAACAGGCGGATCTGGTCGGTGAAGCCACTGGCGTTCTCGCTGGCGAGTTCGATGCCGAAATTGCAGCCGTAAACCCGGTTGCGCTCCACCGTGATGTTCGTGCCGCCGTCGATGTAAATGCCCGCCGCCGAGCGGTCGCCGCCGCCGCTGGTGAAGTTCCCGCCGTAGCCTGGGTTGAAAGCGCTATCGATCCCGTGGACGAGGTTCTCCCGCACCACGCCGTCGCGCGCCCGGTCCACGGCGGCCGGCGCGGAGCCTTCGTAGCCGATCAGGTCGATGCCGATGTTGTTGCAATCGTGGACGTGGTTGCGGCTGACGGTGAAGCTCGTGACGTTGCCGTTGAGCACCACCGATTCGCTCTGGCCGGTGCGGAGGTCGTGGACCTCGTTGCCGTCGAGCACCAGGCCGTCGATCGGGCTACTAGAAGTCCCGTAGACCGCGATCCCGAAGCCGTTCGAACTCGCCGTGGTGCTGTTCTGCCGGATGTGGTGGACCTTGCAATCGAGCACCCGCAGTCCGCTGCCGCTGCCCTCGATCTGGATGCCGACCGGGGTTCGTGCCGCGGCGGTGGTCTCGTAGTTGCGGATCTCCAGCCCGCGGAGGTGGACGTGGTTGCAATTCTCCAGTTTCACCAGTCCCGCGCGGCCGCCGCTGGGGACTGCCAGCGTGGCGCCATCGATCACTGCGGCTTCGCTTAGATAGGGTCGGATGACCACCGGTGTCGCCGCCGTGCCGCTCTCTCCGATGACGATCAGCCGCTCGGCGTAAATCCCGGCCCGCAGGTGGAGCGTGTCGCCTGCCGCAAGCTGCGGCACCGCGTGGGCGAAGCTCTGCCACGGCTGGGCCAGGCTGCCGGAATTCCCGTCGAGGCCGGAGGGGCTGATGTAGTAGTCCGCGGCGGACAGGTATCCGCCGCAGCAGGCCAAGCCCGCGATGACCCGGAACTTCATACACCACCCCTCCGGGAAACGGGGAGCGTGTCAAGGTTCGCTCCCGGGACCCCGGTAGACTTCCTTCCGAAAAGCTCGGCTAGCACGGGTTCATGATCCGGAAGATGGCTCGCCAAGATCCGGCCGGTCGGCTATCCCCTTGCGCTCCATCCCTTCCCGCCATGCCCGTCTTCACTGTCAGCAAATCCATCCGCATCGCGGCGCCGGTGCAGCAGGTCTACGACCTCGTCCGCGATTTCAAGTCGTGGCCGCTTTGGTCGCCGTGGCTGATCGCGGAGCCGTCCGCGAAGCTCTGTTACTCCGACGACGGCCGCAGCTACACTTGGGACGGCAGTATCACCGGCAGCGGCGAGATGGAAATCACCGGCGGCGACCCGCCGTGGTCGATCCACTGCCGCCTGACCTTCCTCAAGCCGTGGAAGTCGGTGAACCGGACGGACTTTTTCCTCGCCGAGCACGATGGTGCTACCGAGTTGACCTGGAACATGGAAGGCACTCTGCCGTGGTTCATGTTCTGGATGAAGGGTGCGATGAGCGCGTGGATCGGCGCGGACTACGAGCGCGGGCTGAAGATGGTGAAGGACCTCGCGGAGACCGGCGCGGTTCCGTCGAAGCTGGAGTTTATCGGCAAACTGGCGGCGGGCGGTTTCAAGTATGTCGGCGTGAGGTCGACTTGCTCCATCGACGAAATCGGGCCGGCCATGGAGCGGGGTTTCAAGAAGCTGATGGCTTGGATGGAAGCCAGCGGCGCGACTCCGACCGGGGCACCTTTTTCGATCACGCACCGTTGGGATCCGGTGAAGGGCACGGCGGATTGCACCGTTGCCGTGCCGACGGATGCCGCGGCGACCGGGGAGATCACCGCCGGCGAGATCCCGGCCTGCACCGCCTACGTCGTGAAACACACCGGTGCCTACCGCCATCTCGGCAATGCCTGGGCGGCCGGGATGATGCACGGCCGGGCGAAGCTCTTCGCCGCGGACAAAAAGGTGCCGATGTTCGAAATCTACGACAACGACCCGGCGGCGACCCCGGAGACGGCACTGGTGACGCGCGTCCATCTCCCGGCGAAGTAGCGAGATCGGGGCCCCACCGGGTGCGCGGAGGCTCCACCCCGCAGAACGGTCCCCGGAGCACTGTTGCCGGTTCAGGTTCGGATCGCCGATCCGTGCCCATGGACTGCGGCAGCCCGCTGCCGCTTTGTTGCCACAGCCTGCTGTGGAGTCAGGCCCGGATTCGTCAGCAGGCTGACGAGGGAGAGCGGCAGCAGGCTGCACGCAGTCCATGGAGCTCCCCTTGAAATACCCGCTTGCCAGATCGTGTAGAGTCTCACCGCCTATGCGAACCTTTGCCTGCCTCTCTTTCCTCGCTGTCGCGAGCGCCGCCGAAATCGAAACCACTTTCTTTGCCGAAAGCCTGCGCGACCCGATGGAGATCGCGGTCGCGCCGGACGGCGATTTGTTCGTGGTCGAGCGCGAGGGCCGGGTGCTGCGGGTCCGGCCGTCGACCGGCGGCGTTTTCGAGATCGGCAATATCCCGGTCACCGCGCTGAAGCAGGCGGATTCCAAATCGAATTGGGCCCGCGAGGACGGGATCCTCGGGATCGCGCTCGACCCCGCCTTCGCGAAAAACCAGCGGATCTACCTCTACTACAGCCACGCGAAAGAGATGCTCAACCGCCTGTCGCGCTTCACCCTGAAGGACGGCAAGCTCGATCTGGCTTCGGAGAAAATCCTGTTCGACGTCGCGACCGACCGCCGCGACCGGGTCTGCCACCACGGCGGATCGCTCGCCTTCTCGCCCGACGGCCTGCTTTACCTGCTCACCGGCGACAACACCAATCCCTTCGAGAGCGGTGGCGTCGCCCCGATCGATGACCGCGACGGCCGCGACCACGTCAATGCGATGCGCAGCGCGGGCAGCACCAACGACCTCCGCGGCAAGGTCCTGCGGATCCGCCCGACCGAGGACGGCTACGAAATCCCGGCCGGCAACCTGTTTCCGCCCGGCACCGCCAAGACCCGCCCGGAGATCTACGTGATGGGCTGCCGCAATCCGTTCCGCATGTCGATCGACCCGAAGACCGGCGTGGTCTACTGGGGCGAGGTCGGCCCGGATGCCGGCGATGCCGGCCCCAAGGGGCCGCGCGGCCACGACGAGGTGAACCAGGCGAAGAAGGCCGGCAATTTCGGTTGGCCCTTCGTGATCGCCGATAACAAGCCGTATCCGATCGTCGACTTCGCCACCGGCAAGCCCGGCGTGATGACCGATCCCGCCGCGCCGAAGAATCCGTCCAAGCACAACACCGGCTTGGTCGACCTTCCGCCCGCTCAGAAGGCCTTCATCTGGTATCCCTATGCCGACAGCCCGGAGTTCCCCGTGCTGGGCAAGGGCGGCCGCAACGCGATGGCCGGCCCGGTCTTCTACTACGAGCCTGGTAGAAAATACAACCTGCTCGGCAAGGAAGACGACCACACCCTTCTCATCTACGACTGGATGCGCAGCAAGCTCTGGAAGGCCAAGCTCGGCGACGGGGAAAAGCTGGAGAAGATCGAGCCTCTGATGGACGGGCTGAAGCACCCGATGGACATGGAAATGGCCGCCGATGGCACCGTCTGGCTGCTTGAGTACGGTGGCGACTGGTATTTCAACAAGAACGGCCGGATCCGCCGCATGCTTCCGGCCGATGGCAACAAGCCGCCGGTGGTCAAGATCGCTTCCGCCGGCACCGTCCACACCGCGACCGCATCGGACCCCGACGGCGGAGAGGTGAGCATCGAGTGGTGGCTGACCGAAGGCGCCGGGGAATTGAAGATCGGCAGCGGTCCCTCGATCACCCACGTTTCCGGCGGCAGCGAGCTGCGCGCCGTGGCCAAGGATGCCAAGGGGAAGACCGCCGTTGCCCGGGTGTCGCTGGTTCAAGAGCAGGCGCTTCCCGCGTTGGACCTGGAGCTTGCCGGCAAACCTTCACAGCTCGGCTTTGGCGAGGAACTGGCCTTCTCCGTCAAGGGTGCCGCCGATCCTTCCAAGGTGGTCGTCCGCGTCCGCTACATCCCGCCGACCGGCCACGATGCCGGCGGCCCGCAGTTCAGCTCGGAGATCGAGAAGCTGGTGACCTCCAAGCAATGCCTCGCCTGCCATCAGGTCGAGAAGACCTCGGTCGGCCCGTCCTACCTCGATGTCGCGATGAAGAACCGCGCCGATGCCGGCGCGCTGGAGCGCCTCCGGGCCAAGCTCAAGACCGGCGGTGCCGGCGTCTGGGGCGAAGTCCCGATGCCTCCGCAAACCGCTGTTTCCGACGCCGAGGGCGAGACGATCCTACGCGCCATCCTCGCCCTGTCCGAAGGCATGTCCGAGGCCCGCGGCACCGCGGAAGGCAAGCTGGCCCTCGCCCCGAAGCCTGCGAATGCCGGCAGCGGCGGAGCTTGGGAAATCACCGCCGAAGCTCCCGGCTTCATCCCGGCGAAGACGCGCATCGCGGCAAAGTAGCGCAATTTTGCAAATTGCGCGCGGTGGGCGGGTCGCCACACCGGGGTCGCTGCGAAGCTTCGGGGGGTGGTCCGCCGCACCCCATCACAACTTGCAAAGTTGTGCTACGTCGGCGTCGGCGAAGTTGTAAAACGCTGCGCCGGGGCGCGATGAAGTTCCGGGGCGCGAATCGCCGCACCCCGTCCCACCTTGCAGGAAGGAGCCACGACCGCCGCTACCGCGGCAGCGAAGGTTTCGTGCGAACTGCTCCTTGATCGATCGCCGACGCCGACACGAGACCGGGAACGGAGGGCGGGGCAGAGCCGGAACTCATTCTTCAGCCTTGGCCAATTCGGACAGGCTGTGGAAGACGAGTTGGCGGCTGCGGGGCGACATGTAGGCGACGAGATATTTGCGGAAACGGGGGTCGCACGGCCAGTCCTCGGTGCTGGCAAGCTTCCATTCCCCGTCCTGTTTCAGGTTGACGACCACCGGCAGGCTGACGGGTTTGGTCGACGGCGGGGCGGCCAGCAGGCCGGTCTTGGCGGGGGGATGAGCACCGGTTCGGATGTGCCGAGTTTGATGCCGATCTCGGTGGGAGTGGTGTTGATAATGAAGCGGTCTCCTCCCTTGATCCGGGCGGGAGAGGTGTTGACCTTCATCACCCGGTAACCCTCGCCGTCGGGGAAGAAGATCAGGAGCAGGTCATCGCGTTCGGTCGCGGTGATTTCCAGCGACACCTCGGGCTTCCCGGCCGCCGCCATGCCCCAGAAATCGAGGAACCTGGCATCCCGCAGCGTGGCCTTGAAGGGTCCGGCAATGTGGGTGAGAGGGACCTCGATTTCCTCCTTCGAGTCGCCGGAGCCGGCCTTGAACTTCGGGGACTCGCGGTCGGCGGGGTCAAAGCGGGCGACCCGAAAAGTGACCGAGGAAGATGAGGCCTCGCGGGTCTGCGCGGCGGCCGTGGGCAGTTGCGCGCAAAGCAGGGATGCGGCCAAAGCGAGGTGGCGCGCGGTGGTGGAAACGATGGTGGCTGGCACGGGGCGGACTTTGGGAATTTCAGATTTCACCGCCGTCGGAAAGCCAGCGGAAGGATTTGATGATGAAGCTGCGGCCGAAGCTGCGGTTGACGGATGATTTCAAGCTGGCGGCGGCGGTTTCCGCAGGGTCCTGGGGGTCAACGAAATCGGGTAGCCGCTGGACGACCGCCTCGCACCTCGCGCGCGCCGTGACGCGGCTACCGTCGGCGGACCTCGCCTCGCCGTAGCCGCGGACGACGAAGGTGTCGGATCTGGCCTGGATGATCGGTGCGATGGGCGTGAGAATGTCGGCTTGGGAAATGTAGGCGGGAGTTCCCTGAAAGCGCGAACCGCGGGCGGCGGCGGGAAAGAGATAGGCGGTGCCGCCGAGGTCGGCGCTTCCAATCTCATTGTATCCGCCCTTGTAGTTCTTGTTGATGGTGACCTTCGGATCTTCGAGCGCGGCTTGCATGGCACCATACAGGGCCATCTCCTCGTCGGTCGACCGACGGCGGTTGACAAACTCTCCCAGCGAGCGGAACGGCCCTCGTTTCTTGACCTGCCGGACGACGGCGGAAGCGAGTTCCTCGATTTCCCCGGAAGTCAGCTCGCGGTAGCCGAGCCAACGTTTGGATTCGGAATCGGCGCCGGGCGAGTTGTTCGCGGCTCCGGCAAGGGGAGCTGAGTGCCGGTTGACGATGAAACGCCCGCGCTCCGCCGCGCGAAGCGTGCCGCCGGACATGACGACCGGGCGCTTGAGATGGGCCGAGGCAAGCACCGCGGTCCAGGCGGGAACCGAGGTCGAATTGATGTTGAGGCCCCCATCCACCATCAGACGGGCCGCGGCCTTGAGGTGGGCGTCATTCTTCACGCCGGTCGCCGTCAACAGCTGGTCACGCACGGATCCAGCGCTGACGCCAGCGGGCAGATACGGCCGGTAGCTGGCGACGGGCAGGTCCTTGGTGCCGTTCAGGAAGTCGTCGACGACCTGGCGCAACTGCCGCTCCTTCCCGTAACGCTGGAAAACCGGGCCGAGCTGCGCGGCCATCGAGGAAAAAAAGTAATCGTCGAACAGCAGGTGGTTCGCGGCGTAGGAGCGGTCGATGACGGACGCCGGTGCCGCCGCAATGGTGTAGTTGTCGCTGTTGAACCAATCCCGGCCGTCGTAAATCTGGCCGGCGATGTCACCGCCCTGCCAGGCGTAGTATTGGCCCATATAGAAGGGAAACGACCGTTGCTTGATCGATACGGGCGGCAGTCCCGGCGAGGCGAACGAGTTTCCAATGGCCTGGTTCTGGAGATAATACCCGCTCCAGTTGAGTGCCTCGGTGGGGATGAGGGGCAGGTTCTGGAGCTGGGCCAGGGAGGTGAGGGGCGCCAGCGGGACCGAGCATGCGGCGATCCGCGGCTGCCCGCCGGGGCGGTTGCTCGCGCCGAAGTAGGGTCGGTTCTGGATCAAGCCCTCGATGCCGCTGACCTGCTCGAAGCTCAGCGTGTAAGGGTGGGCGAAAAAGGTCGTGCTTGCATCCACGCCGCTTCGGCCGTGCTTCGAAGTCGAGGTCGCGGCTGCAAACGGAAGCGAGGGGATGTTGTGCAGCCATGTCTTGTTCGGCAACTGGACCTCGTCGAGGGTCTTGAGGCGGACGTCCAGATGAAGGAACGGCGTCGGGTTGCCGTCGAGCTCGGCGAAGGTGCGGCTGGGAAAGTTCCGTTCCGAGATGGAACTGGGACGCGGGTTGTCGACTTCGTGACGCCATCCGACCTGGGAGGAGAACATCTGGTTGATGAAGCGCGCGCCGTGGCCGGCATGGATCGCCCGCGACTCGCAGCGGAAATCGAAGGTGGTCTGGAAATTCTGGCCGCCATAGGATGTGCCGCTGCTGTCCCACTTGGCCATGTCGGTGGCGATGGTGATGCGATCCGCGGGAATGCCGCTGATTCTCCCGAGATTGCGGGGTTGGCCGGCGTGGTCGGGCAACCAGGGGATCACCTGGCTGACCATGTCGTGGGCGTTGAACTCCTGGCTCTTCGAGGTTTTGTAGGTGAGGATCTTGGCTTCGCCGGGTTCCAGGCTGAGACCCGGCCCGGTGCTGCCGCCCACCCGGATGGTCATGTTGCCGTGCGGCCAACCCCAGTTGTATTTGCCGTCGGTCGATCCGCCGCTGGCGACGGTGTGTTTGATGTTGTTTCTGAAAATCGTGTGTTCGAGCGGCAGCGTATGCAGGAACGTGCTCCACTGTTCGACCTCCATTCCGGTGCTGTAGGGATTCCACACGGTGGCTACAGGAAAGCTGTACATGAAGAGGTCATAGTCCGCGCTGCCGTTCCCGTCCGTATTGCCGACGCGTTTCAAGCCGAAGGAAAGGATCAGCTGCAGGCGCACCAGCACCGGCGTGACGCGGGTCACGCCGCTGTTCCAGGCCGGGTTGCGGACCGGGTCGATCGCCGGGGTGTGGTTTTTGATCGCCTCCAGCGGCAGGTTGGAACCGTTGCCAATCTGCTGGCGATGCATGTGATACCAGTGGTGGAGGTATTTCCATGCCATCACGTCGTGATCGCGCGGGTCGCTCAGGGCGATCCCGTCGTTCGGCCCGCGCGGACCCGAAGGCGGGCTCGACTTGCCTTCCTGACGTCCCCAGCCTTCCCGCCAGTTCACATTGGTCCGCTCCAGATAGAGGCTCAGATCCTTGCGCAGCGAACCGCTGGTGACGTTGGCCAGCACGCTTTGCGGATGGGGCGACAAGTGATGGAACATCGCCGCCTGCGAGACCCCGGAATCGACGAGTGGAAGCGTGGAAATGGAAAGCAGCTTGTCGCTGGTGGAGGTGTTGGAGGGAAATCCGTCGAAATCCGCCAGCGCGCGGATGCCGTGCGAGCCCGGTGTGGCCGCGCTCGCGACCAAATCGGCGACACTCCTTGAGTCGGAGCGGTCAGCCAGATCGCGCGGGTTGGCAAAGGCCTTGAGGTTTTCATCTCCCACCCACCATGCGACCGCGCCGCCGTCGAGGCGCACGCGTCCTGCTTGCACCTGCTGGTCCTCTGCGGTTTCACCGGTCGCGCCGCCGACGGCTCCCACCACTTCCACCGGATCTTCGAGTGTCCCCTTCCTGACGAATTCGGGGGTTTCGAGCGGTTTCCTGTCCGCGTTCGAAACCAGCCAGCGGCGGAACGACGAGGTGCGCGAGTAGTCGGGAGTCTGTTCGAGGGTTTCGCCGCGCGCCTGCCAGACGCCGGTGAGATGCCGATGCTTCAGGCTTTGGAGCTCTTCGGTCTCGGGACTTTCGTCGAGGAGGGCGGACGGTGCGGTGATGTTGCGGTCCGGTCCCAGCGACTTTTGAAGTTCGCCGACGGCGAGCGCCAGGGCGAGGCGGGCATTGGCCTGCGCTTCTGCATGGGCGGAGCCCGATCCGGTGGAACGCAGGGAAACGGCCGAGAGCGACAACAACCCGACGGCGATGACCGTCAGCAGGACGAGGAGGGAAAGGGTGATCACCAACGCGAACCCCGGAAGGCGGGCGGCGGGTGCGCGCGTCTCAGGACGAAATTTCCGGGCAGGGCCTTGAAATTCGGGGTGGGTGGTTTTTGTGCCAATGGGGTTTTCCACTATCCGGCCTTACATTTACGGCCCGGGCTTAGCAACCCTCCATGATGTCACCTCCTCCGGGCTTGCGCCCCGCCGTCCGCCCGCCATGCTCCCGCGCGTCGTGAATCCCATCCCGGTCGAACCGTCGTTCGAAGCCTTCCGCAAGCTCGCCGAACAGGGCAATGTCGTCCCCGTTTACACCCAGCTCGCGGCGGACTTCGAGACGCCGCTGTCGGCGTACCTCAAGGTGCGCGACGCGCGGCATTCCTTCCTGCTCGAGAGCGCCGAAAGCACCGACAAGAGCGGACGATGGTCGATCATCGGCAGCGGCCCGCGCCGCGTCATCGAGGCCCGTGGCAAGGATCTGACGATCCGCGAAGGGTCGTCGGTCGAGAAGGTCACCGTCGATGACGACGTGCTCGCCGCCCTCGAACGCCACATGGCCGGCTACCGGCCCGTGCTTCACGGCAACCTGCCGCCTTTCTGCGGGGGACTGGTCGGCTATCTCGCCTACGATGCCGTCCGCCAGTTCGAGCCGACCGTGCCGCCGCCGCCGAAGGACGAGCTCGGCATTCCCGACGCCGTTTTCATGCTGGCCGACACGCTGATCGTCTTCGACCAGCGGCTCCGCCGGCTGCAAATCATCGCCAACGCCTTCACCGGCGACCACGCCACGCTGGAGGAAGCCTACGCCGCCGCCCGGACGAAAGTCGCCGCCCTGGTGGAAATGCTCAACCGCCCGCTCCACGTGCCCGCCCTGAACGGCCTCGCGCCGGTCGATCCGGAGCCCGCGGAGAGCAACACCACCCAGGCCGAATACGAAGACATGGTCCTGCGCGGGAAGGAATACATCGCCGCCGGCGACGTCTTCCAGTTCGTGCCGAGCCAGCGTTTCGCCACCGATTTCCACCGCTCGCCGGTCGATCTCTACCGAGCGCTGCGCCACGTGAATCCCTCGCCGTACATGTTCATTCTGGAACTCGGCGAGTTCGCTCTGGTCGGCTCTTCCCCGGAAGTCCACGTCCGCGCCATCCACGGCCGGATCGACATCCGCCCGATCGCCGGCACCCGCTGGAGGGGGAAGACGCCGGAGGAGGACGACGCCCTCGCCGCCGACCTGCTGGCCGATCCGAAGGAGCGCGCCGAGCACCTGATGCTGGTCGATCTCGCCCGCAACGACGTCGGCCGCATCGCGAAACACGGCAGCGTGAAGGTCGACGACTTCATGATCGTGGAGCGCTACAGCCACGTCATGCACATCGTCTCGAACGTCACCGGCGAGCTCGACGACACCCACAGCGCCTACGACGTGCTGCGCGCGACTTTCCCCGCCGGAACCGTCAGCGGCGCGCCGAAGATCCGCGCGATGCAGGTGATCAACGAACTCGAGAAGAGCAAGCGCTGCGCCTACGCCGGTGCGGTCGGCTACTTCGGCTTCGACGGCGGCCACGACTCCTGCATCACCCTCCGCACCTGCCTGCTCAAGGACGGCAAGGCCTACGTCCAGGCCGGTGCCGGCGTCGTCGCCGACTCGAACCCGACCTACGAGTACGAGGAAACCGTCAACAAGGCCAAAGGCATGCTCCGCGCCATCGCCCTGGCCAAAACTCTCGAATCTTAATTGCCTTTCCTTGGCACTTGGAACTTCTCACTTGGAACTTCCCCATGCTCCTCATCATCGATAACTACGACTCCTTCACCTACAACCTCGTCCAGTACTTCGGCGAACTCGGGGCGGAGATGAAGATCGTGCGCAACGACGCTCTGACCGTGGACGAGGTGAAGGCGCTCAAGCCGGAGCGGATCTGCATCTCGCCCGGTCCCTGCACGCCGAACGAGGCCGGGATTTCCTGCGAGCTGATCGAGAAACTCGGCGCTAGTACACCGATTCTAGGAGTTTGCCTCGGCCACCAGTCGATCGGCCAGGTCTACGGCGGCGAGGTGGTCCGCGCGGCGCAACTGATGCACGGCAAGACCTCGCAGATCCACCACGAGGGCAAGAGCGTCTTCGCCGGCCTGCCGAGCCCCTTCGAGGCGACGCGCTACCATTCGCTGATCGTCAAGCGCGAGACCCTGCCCGACTGCCTGGAGATCACCGCCTGGACCGCCGATGGCGTGATCATGGGCCTGAAGCACAAGGAGCACCCGGTCCACGGCGTGCAGTTTCACCCGGAGTCGATCCTGACCCAGGACGGCAAGCGGATCCTGGAGAACTTCCTGGGGCTCTAACAGGAGACGCGCCGGGCTTTCACGTCACCGTTTCGCGCTGACCAGTTCGTGGAAGTTCACCCGGTAGCGGATTTCCTCGCGGCCGGTGAGGGCGTCGGAGACTTGGAAAAGCAGGTGCGGCGGGTCGTGGGGAGTGTCGCCCCATTGGATGTCGATCAGCCCCATCTTGTGCTTCGCGGTGGCCACCGGGGAGACGCGGGTGCGGTTGAACTCGGGTTCCTCGATCTGGTTGAGGCCGGCGAACTGGAGTTCGATGGCATCGTAGCCGATGGCCCCCGGCATGCGGCAGACCTCGGCGTAGTGCTGGTCGCCGGTGAGGAAGACGACGCCCTGCGCGCCGCTGTCGCGGACCGTCTTGAACAGGCGCTCGCGGGCGGCGGGGAACTCGGCCCAGGTTTCCGAACCGGTGCCGGCATCGAGCAGGACCTGGTAGCCGGAAACGATGAAGCGGAGGGCGGCCGGCTGCTTGAGTTGTCCGGCCAGCCAGGTCCATTGGGCCTCGCCCAGGGTGTCGGCAGCGGGGCCCGGATCCTCGCGGTTGTAGCGGGGGTCGAGGAGGATGATCTGCAGGGACTTCGCACCTTCGCCGAAGACGCGGGAGTAGTAGATGCCGTCCTGCTCCGCGGGGATCGCATCCTCCATTTCCCAGAACTTGCGGAACAGCTCCTTGCTTTCCGCTTTCAAGGCATAACTTCCGCCCGCGTCGTTGAGGCCGAAGTCATGGTCGTCCCAGGTCGGGAGAAAGATCGAGTCGCGCTTGAGCTCGGCGAAGCCGGGCTTGGCGGCGAGGACATCGTAGCATTTCCGGATGAAGCCGATGTCGTCCTTGGTGTCGGCATAGACATTGTCGCCGATCCACAGGCAGAGCTCGGGCTTGGCCTTGACGTAGGCGGCGAGGGCGGGCGTCGGCTCGTTCTGGCGGTGGCAGCCGAGGATGGCGATGCGGCGGGGTGCTTCGGCGCAGGCGGGAAGCGCGGCAACAAGGAGCAGGAGGAAGGGGGCGAGCTGTTTCACGGGCGGAGGGACTTTTCGAGGTAGGGGACGAAGAACGTGACGCCGGGGGTTTCGAGGCCCGGGGTTTTTCCCAGGTCGTCCCAGCGGCGGAGGGTCACGGCGTCGCGGAAGTGAGGCTCGGCCTCGAACGCGGCGCGCTCGGCATCCGACATGTTGCCGCCCTGGTCATGATAACTTTTCAACGAGGTGGGCGAGAGGGCGGAGACATAGTCCGGATCGACCGTGCAGAGGTAACGCTTGGCGGCGACGTGGAGGCGCACCGGGTCCGCGACCGCCGGGCCGAAATGCTGCAGCAGCCAGGAATGGGCGCGTGCTTCATGACGGTCGTCAAGGTCGGCGTGGTCGTCGGCGGGAAGCTGCTCTTCGCCGAGGATGTGGCCGATGTCGTGGAGCAGGGCTGCGGCGACGAGGCCCGGCGCGGCCCCGCTTTCGACCGCCATCGAGGCGCACTGGAGCGGTTCGCTTTCGACCGCCATCGAGGCGCACTGGAGCGCGTGCTCGAGCTGGTTGACCGCTTCCGAGCCATAGGCCTCGGTGCCGCGGGTTTCGAAGACTGCGATGATGGTGGGGATGACGGGATTCATGGGGATCGGTGTTAGCGTTTGACCGCCGCCATCAACCCGGCGGCGAGGGTGCAGGAAATGGCGACGCCGCCGCGGTGCCGGCGGACCCACCGGTTCGAGAGAATGCGGCTGCCTGGTACTAGGCCCATCGACTGCGCGAGCCCGTTCGCCGTGCAGGGCGCGGCGGTCGGGGCGAGGCCGGTGGCAAAACTGGCGGTCCAGTTGAAGATCACCGACAGGGGACTGCTGGCTTGTCGCATCCATGGAAACAAAAATGCTTCCAAAGGAAACATCGTGCGAAGACTGTTTTCGAGCCCCGCCGGGTGCAATGAAGGGGCCGTGACGATTTCATCACGGGCCTGCACCCGTTCATGGCCGGCGCAGGGTGGCATGAAATGCCTTGGTGTGGTTCCGCCTCATTGAGTCCACAGCAGTTGCAATCCTGGCACCTTCTTCCCGGCTGATTTCCGTGCTCGATCACATGAACCGCCTGGCGGGACGCTTCGGGGTGACTCGCAGGTTTGGCCAGCTTGAAAAGTCCGGGTGTCAATGGTGTCACCGGCGGCAACGAATCGTGTTACAGTTTCGACCCATTGATTTCCAGGAGGTTACCAAACTGTTTCAAGACAAGTTTCGCGGACGGCGGCGTCGGGCGGCCTAGATCGCCGTGTCATGAGAAGAAACTTTATTGCCGCATCATCCGCGGCGCTTTGTCTAACGGGAGGTGTGTCGGCGATCGAGTTCGGCAATCTCGATGTCACCCAGCTCAACAACAGCAACGCGGGGTTGCTCGACCCGAGCCCGGCGGTTTCGGTCGCCAAGGGTGCGGGAAGCACGGCGAACTTCAACTTCACCGGAGCCAACCGCGGCGACATCGACGTCACCTTCGGCAACCCGAACGACGCGGCGAACGGCGTGATGATCACGGCGGTTCGCGAGAACGGCCGCGACAACACCGCTGGCGGGGATGTTGCCCCGGCGGCGGGCATCAAATACGTCAATGCTTTCTCGGAACTCGGATCCGGGGCGAATCTGGGTCGCTTCTTCATCCCGATGGCGAATTCCCCTCTGGGCAGCGAGTTCAACATCAACATCGCCGCCGCTTATTTCCCCTTCAGCGAAGGCTGGCTGGGCGGGCATAGCCAGAACAGCGCCGGAACCAACGGCGGCGTCCAAAACCTCCTGACCGCGACCAGCGGCATCAGCATCGGCACCCACTTCTTCGACAATGCGGGCGGCAGCTTCACCATCGACCTGAGCACCCTCACTTCCTTCGGTGTCCCGGCCACCTCGCAGAACGGCGTGCTGCTGGTCACCGGCCACAAGAACGAGGACAACTACGCGCTGTCCGGCGACAACGCCAACGGGTCCTTCCAGGTCCGCCTGAAGGACAACGGCATCACCGGTGCCGGCACCGAGCGCGACCCGATCGGCTTCGTTTACGTCCCGGTCGCCGCGGCCGGTCCGGATCTGGTCACCGCAGTCGGCCGGATCCAAAGCGACGGCACGGCGGAAATCTCCGGCGGGAATTTCACGGTGACCAAGATCACCGGCACCTTCACCCCGGTCAACACCACGGCGGACACCACCGAACTCGGCTTCGACGTCGTGGTGGCCGACGCCACCGGAATCGAGATCGGCCAGTCGGTCACGGGCGACGGGATCCCCGCCAACACGAAGGTCGTCGCGATCACGGGAACCACGGTTACCGTGAACAACGCCGCCACCGCCACCGCGTCCGGCGTGGCGGTCACCTTCACCACTCCCCCGATCCAGGGCCGCTGGCTGCTGGAAATCCCGGGACAGACCGCGGCCACGGGCACGCTGATCGTGACGCCCTGCACGGACGGAACCGCCGCCACCAACAACGTCGACAACATCGTCTCCTACCAGTGGGATGCCGGCCTGGGAACCAGCGGCGGCTGGGTCATCGAGAGCCGCGACATCGTTGACGGCGCCGCGAACCCGGCCCTCGAAGACGGACTGACGCCGGACGAGGACATGTTCAACTTCGTCTTCCTCACCACCGCCCCGGCGAATCCCCAGCCGACCGTTTCGATCACCGCGCCGGCCAACGGTGCCGAGTTCGCGACCGGCAACAGCGTGACCATCACCGCGGACGCGGCCGACCCGGCCCCCGGATCCGTCGCCAAGGTGGATTTCTACCTCAACAGTGCCCTGGTGGCTTCCGATACCGAAGCTCCCTACGAATACACGACTCCGGTCTACAACCTGCCGGTCGGCGTCGCCGTGGACGCGGTGGTTGAAGACAATGACGGTGCGCGGACGTCGACCACGCAAGTGATCTTCACCGTGACGCCTCCCGCCGGTTCCGGCGGCATCTACTTCAACGGGGTCAACGAGTACACCAATCTCGGTGACCCGGCCTCGCTGAAGCTCTCCACCTTCACCCTTGAAACCTGGTTCCGCCGCACCGGCACGGGCATCGCCACGAGCACCGGCGGCGTGACGGCGATTCCGCTGGTCACCAAGGGCCGGGGCCAGGCCGACCAGTCGAACGTCGACATGAACTACTTCCTCGGCATCCGCCAGTCCGACGGCGTGCTGGTCGCGGACTTCGAGGATTCGAACCTCGGGATCAACGTGCCGGTCGCCGGCACCACCCCGGTTGCGCTCGACCAGTGGCAGCACGCCGCCGCGACCTTCGACGGCACGCAGTGGAAGCTCTACCTCAACGGCAACCTCGAAGCCACGCGCAACGCCGGCGGCCTGGTGCCCCGCGCCGACAGCATCCAGCGGGCGGCGATCGGCAGCGCGTTGAACTCCGCCGGAGTCCCCGAAGGCTATTTCAACGGCTTCATGGACGAAGTCCGCATCTGGAGCACGGCCCGCACCGCGGCGCAGATCCGGGCTTCGGTCAACTTCGAGATCGCCAGCAACGCCGGCCTGGCCGCCCGCTTCGGCATGACCGAAGGCACCGGCACGGTGATCAACAGCACCGCCGGGACCCTGGTAGGCACGCTGGTCAACACGCCGTTCTGGGCCGCCGGACAAACCTTCACCAACAACGTGAAGCCCGACGTGGCGATGACTTCCCCCGCGGGAGGCACCCGCTATCTGGTCGGCGAGGCGATCCCGATCACCGTCGCGGCGACCGATCCGGACGGCACGATCGGCCAGGTCGAGTTCTTCGACAACGGCATCTCCCTCGGCGTGGACAATGCTCCGCCGTTCGAGCTGAACTACACCAACGCCCCGCTCGGCGGCTTCCATCGCCTGACCGCGGTGGCGACCGATCTGCTGGGCGAGACCTCGGTGTCCGAAGCGGTGACCGTGGATGTCACGTTGCCGGGACCGGCGCTTCCCGGCTACAGCGCCGGCATTGTCAACGGCGGTGACTCCGACATCGACGACGGCACGCCTCCGGCGGATCCGGCCAACTGGTTGCTCGAAAGCTCGACCCTTGCGCCCCGCAACTTCGACCTGCCCGGCACCGACCTCGGCGACTTCGCCCTGAACATCGCCGGCAGCCCGGTTCCGTTCGCCTCGGGCGTGGTTCTCGCCAGCAACAGCAACGTGCTGGGCAACCTCTCCTCGACCGACCAGAGCCTGGCCACCTACCGCGGCGCGGGCGGCGAGTATTTCCTCAGCACCATCGACAACGAGGACCCGGGTGCCAGCGATCCGCTCGCCTTCGAGGAGTCCTCGCGCTTCTCGCTGGGCTACTTCCCGTATGCCGACGGCTGGGTGGGTGCCAACGTGGACGCGGCGGGCCTCGTGCTCGACGGCAGCTCGAACCTTCCGGTGGGTGTCAGCATCTCCAACACCGTGCCCGGCGTTTACGAAATCACCGGCCTGCCGGTTTCCGGTAACCTGTTCGCGGTCACCGGCGGAAACGACACCGACAATGTCGCCTCCGTCGCGGTCAGCGGCGCCAAGTGGATCGTCAACGTCCGCGACAACGCGCAGACGCTGGAAAGCGGTGCCTTCGGCTTCGTTTACGTCCCCTCGACCACCCGCCAGGTGTTCAGCGGACAAGTCAACGAGGCAGGCGACCTGTTCCCGCTCAATGACGAGCTTTCGTTCGTCGGCGGCACGGTCAACCGCGGCACGCAGGGTTACGAAATCACCATCGGCGACGGCACGATCATCAATCCGTCGAACTCGGTGCTCTTCGTCAACGCCGACAACAACGTCGGACCGGCGGAAGACAACATCGTGTCCTACACGGCGGTCGGCAACTCCTTCGTCGTCTTCTCCCAGGACCTGCCGGGACTCAACGGCCAGTTCCAGACCGGCGGCTTCCGCTTCATGGTGGTCCCGCGTGATCCGGCGACGATCGTCGGCGACGAGGTGGTGGTGATTGCCACCGACAACGTGGCCACCGAGAACAGCCTGGACGACATGGAGTTCACCTTCACCCGCAGCGGCAGCACCGCGGCGCCCCTGACGGTGAGCTACACCATCGGCGGCACGGCCACCGGCGGTTCGGACTACGCGGCGCTTCCCGGCACCGTGACCTTCGGCATCGGCGAGTCTTCGGTCGCGGTTCCGGTCTCGGCCGAAATCGATGCGAACCTGGAGCAGGACGAAACGGTGTTGCTCACCATTGTTGCGGGCTCCGGCTACACCCCGGGCGTCTTCAATGCGGCTACCGGCATCGTCAAGAACGCTGTCCTGGTGATCCCGAAGACGACCACCAGCTTCCAGGAAGGAACGAACGGCTACACCGGACAGTTCGACAAGGCGGTCGGTTTGGCCGTCAACACCCTCGGATCGACGGTATCGAACTACTTCCTCGACGGACGTCCGTCCAACGCGAGCCCGGACATCAACGGACTGCTGCGCTTCGACAACCTGTTCGGCAACGGTCCGGGACAGATCCCGCCCGGTGCTGAGGTGATCGACGCCCGCCTGTTCATCACCACTTCCACGGTCGGAAGCGCTGAAACGGGCGGCCCGTGGATCGTCGACCGCCTGGTCGTGCCGGTGGATGCCAACACCACCTACGCCAGCCTCGGGGGCGATCCGAACACCGCCACCTATGACGGCTTCGAAGGTGCGCGGGGTGCCTCGAGCGGCATTCCGGTCGCAGGCTTCGGAGCCCAGGCCGCGGGCCAGGTCGGCGAGGCCGACGTGACGGAACTGGTCCAAGCCTGGGTGGACGGCGAGCCGAACCACGGGTTCTCGATCATCTCCGGCGGCACCACCGACGGCTGGTCCTACAACACGGTCGGCAATCCCAATCCGGTGCTCCGGCCGAGGCTCCAGGTCACTTACACGACGCTGCCGGTGAAGGAATACTTCTACCCGGCTGATCGCTCCGCGATCCTGAGCAGCCAGGCGGCGACGCAGGATGCCTCGACTATCGAGACCCTGTTCATGGACCTGAACGACGGCCCCACCGGCACCACGGAGTCCCTCCTGCGCTTTGCGGTGGAATTCGGCGGAGCCGGAGCCGGGGCGATTCCGGACGGCGAGGAGATCGTGAAGGCCGAGCTGGTCATGGTGACCAACTCGCCGGTGTTCCTTGGCAGCAACAACGCCCATACCGGTGGCAACTATGCGGTGCATCAGATGCTCACCGACTGGTCGGTCGATCCCTTGCCGGGCACGAGTTACGGCAACCTCGGTCCCGTCGTTGGCACGAACATCGAGCCCGCGGCCGCAAGGTTCAACGGCATGGGTTGGGCGTCGTCGGCCTACGTTGACATCACCTCGATCGTCAGCAACTGGCGGGCCGGGGCGGACAACTTCGGCGTCAACGTGAAGCCCGAGACGACCGACGGCTGGCAGCCCTTCTTCCCGGGTGTGGTCAACAATTCGCAGTTGGCCGGTGCCGCGCCGTTCCTCCGGGTGCAGACCGCCATCTTCAACCCGAGCCCCTTCGACACCTGGGCCTCCGCCAACGGAATCCCCGGATCGAATCTGGACGAAGACCAGGATGAGGACGGGATCCCGGCCCTGATTGAATACGCCCTCGGCTTGGACCCGCTGGCGAAGAACCTGCTGCCGACCCTGGCTCCGGATCTTTCGCTGACCTTCATCAAGGGCATCGATGCCGCGGCGGATCCGGCCTTGAGCTACGTGATCGAAACCAGCGCCGACCTCATCGACTGGGATCCTGCGGTGGGCGCGGTCAACGGCCCCGGCCAGATCTCGGCCCAGCTCCCGAACAACGCGACCAAAATCTTCGGCCGGCTCCGGGTTGACTACAACCCCTGATCCGTCGAACGTTCGAATGGAAAAGGCCGCCTCCCGCAAGGGGGGCGGCCTTTGTCGTGATGCCTCGACCGACGGGTCGCAAAAGGTAGGGTCGGACGCCCTCGGCCGACCGGAACGGTCCCTGACAGCCCGCTCCATTCCAAGGGGAACAACCAGCCCTCAAGGCTCTTTGCGGACGAGTTCGCAAAAGGTAGGGTCGGACGCCCTCGGCCGACCGGAACGGTCCCTGACAGCCCGCTCCATTCCAAGGGGAACAACCAGCCCTCACGGCTCTTTGCGGACGAGTTCGCAAAAGGTAGGGTCGGACGCCCTCGGCCGACCGGAACGGTCCCTGACAGCCCGCTCCATTCCAAGGGGAACAACCAGCCCTCACGGCTCTTTGCGGACGAGTTCGCCAAAGGTAGGGTCG
>Ga0247843_1003145_pt1 | contig 27833 bp, 27 predicted proteins | sample LaCruzMarch2017__FD_192420 | JGI IMG/M metagenome (GOLD analysis project Ga0247843, IMG submission 192420) | Freshwater microbial communities from meromictic Lake La Cruz, Castile-La Mancha, Spain - LaCruzMarch2017_8m | ecosystem: Environmental > Aquatic > Freshwater > Lake | place: Spain... | reverse complement strand
TGGAGGTTCAAGTCCTGAACGATCTTCTCCCTCGGCGGCTTATTTTATCTGGGGGCTGCGCAGCCCCCAGATAAAAACTGTTGCTTGGGACGAGCCCAATTCAACGGTCGAAATCAAGATACAAGTCAAAGATAATTGACTAAAAAATCGTTGAGGGCAGGGACTCGTGAGCAAGCCGTCCGTCCCGCGTATTGTCGTTTTGTCAGATCCGCGTCGCCATTGACAACGGCGAAATGCTGTGTGACATACATCTTATGAGCGAAACACTATCGATCCGCCTTCCGTCCGAAGACAAGCGGGCGTTGTTTGAAATTGCGGCCCGGCAGGGAGGGAGCGTCAACGAATTTGTCCGCCAGGCAATCCGGGGAAAAATGAAGGAAGTCACGTCCAGTGATTCATCCCCTCTTTCCGGATTTTTCGGGTCTGTGCCTGTTGACGTTTCCGCGCCCACGAATGACGCGGTGCGCCGCGCCATGAAGAAATGAGCCGCATGACGTATCTGGTGGATACCGGGCCGCTGGTGAGTGCTTTTGCCCGCCGGGAACCCAAATACAAGTCCTGGGCCGAGGAATTGCTGGGGCGGTTGCCGCTCCCGCTGGTGACATGTGAGGCCGTGATTACGGAGGCGTCCCACCTTCTGGGCTCGTCCGTTCGACTGATGGAGGCGATCGACCGAAAACTGATCGTGTGTCGGTTTGATCTGCAACGCGAGGCCCGCCTGATCGGCCAGTTGTGCGCCAAGTATGCCGACCAGCCGATGGATCTGGCCGACGCCTGTCTCGTGCGGCTTTACGAGACCCACCGTGAAGGATCTGCCACGATTTTAACTGTGGACCGAACGGATTTTTCGGTTTATCGGACGAGCAAAGGAAAACCGCTGCGGTGCGAGTTTCCGCCTGCGGATAGAAAATAGGTAGTTAGTGACATTGAGTGAATATTAGTGGTTCAACTGCCGAAATCATGATCTCTCCCCCTCCCGAACCGCCGGCTCCGAATACGACCGTCCTGCTCGAGTTCCTGTTCCGGCTGGGGCGGGCCTATCTGGCGTGCGGCGAGCAAACCGCGAAGGTGGAGAAGCTCCTGCGAAGCATTGCTTCGGCGTATGGCATGCAAAAGTCGCGGGTTGTGGCCTTCCCGACAGCCGTCTTTATCTCGCTTCACGACAGCAACGGAGAGCGTGTGACCCTGGCGGAAAGCGAACTCCAAATGCTGCGTCTGGATCAGATAGCCGACGTTTACGCTCTGGGCGAAGAGGCCCTGTGTGCCAGGGTGGACCCGCTGGATGGCCTGAAGCGCCTAGCGGCTATCCGGAGGCAGAAGGCCCGTTTCGGTGCTGCTGGCGGGGTTTTCGGCCATGCGATCCTCACGGTCGGGCTGGCCCTGGTGTTGATGCCGACCCCAACCAACCTCGCGGCGGCGGCGGTGCTCGGGTTTATCGTGGGACTCATCAAGCTCTTCAATCGCGGACGCACCATGCTGTCGGTGCCGATGCCAGTGATCGCCGCCGCCGTTGTTTCGGCCCTTGTTTTTCTCGCGATGCGGAGAGGAGTTCCCGTTGACCCGCTCCACGCATTGGTCCCGCCTTTGGTGACGTTCCTTCCCGGCGGGATGCTGACCCTCGGAATGCTGGAGCTGGCCTACGGGGACATGGTCAGCGGAGCCAGCCGCCTGATTGCCGGCTTTGTCCAGCTTGTCCTTCTGGCGTTTGGGCTGGCCATCGGCGCCGCAGTGACCGGCTATCTCCCGGCGGATCTTGTCTACTCGGGCGGAGACTACCGCCCGGTGCTGTGGACGCCTTGGGCCGGAGTGCTGGTGTTCGGGCTCGGTGTCTACCTTCACTTTTCGGCGCCGCGAAAATCGCTCCACTGGATGCTGCTGGTGCTCTTTCTGGCGTTTGCCGCACAGCGGTTCGCATCCGGATTTTTCGGCAGCGAGCTCAGTGGGTTTTTCGGCATGCTCGTCGCGACGCCGCTGGGCTATCTCATCCAATACCACTTCCGGGGACCGCCGGCCGCGGTCACCTTTCTTCCCGGTTTCTGGCTGCTTGTGCCCGGTGCGCTGGGACTGTTGAGCGTGGCGCGCATCCTGAGCGACCGGGCCGCAGGGATCGATGGTTTGGTCACCGTGGTTTACGTGATCACCTCGATCGCCCTCGGCACACTGGTCGGTGCATCGCTCTACCGGTGGGTGGGCGATAATTTCGCCGCCTTGCAGACCTGGGTCAGAGGCTTTCGGGCGGGATCCTGACTCGTTGCCGGTAGCGTCCTCCGCGGGTCTCTGGATGCCAGCGGATATCTCTGCGGGAGCTTTCTCTCCCCGGATTATCATGCGTTTGCCCCGGCACGGGAAAACTGAACGCTTGTTGACGTCCCCACCGCCGGTCTATCTTTTCCCGCCCGCGCACCATGTCCGAAATCTCACGCCGCCGAACGTTCGCCATCATCTCCCATCCGGATGCCGGCAAGACGACGCTGACAGAAAAGTTCCTTCTCTACGGCGGAGCGGTCCAATTGGCCGGAAGCGTGACATCGCGGAAGAACCAGCGCGCGACGACCAGTGACTGGATGGAGCTCGAAAAGCAACGCGGGATCTCGGTGTCCTCCACGGTCTTGCAGTTCGACTACAAGGGCTGCGTCGTGAACCTGCTCGATACCCCGGGGCACAAGGATTTTTCCGAGGACACCTACCGCGTGCTGACCGCCGTGGATGCGGCGGTGATGGTGATCGATGCCGGCAAAGGCATCGAGACCCAGACGCGGAAGCTTTTCGAGGTCTGCCGCCAGCGGGGGGTCCCGATCTTCACGTTCATGAACAAGCTCGACCGGCCGGCGCGCCCGGCGCTCGACCTGCTGGATGAGCTGGAGTCCGTCCTCGGCATCCATGCGGTGCCGATGAACTGGCCGCTCGGCGACGGGCCTGAGTTCAAGGGCGTATATGATCGTTCGAAGAATGCGATGCACCTTTTCGAGCGCACCCCCGGCGGTGCCTACCGTGCGGCAGTCGACGTGAAGGATATTCGCGACGAGGCGGTGAAGCTGGCTGTGCTGCCGGATGTGTATTCCCGGGTCTGCGACGAGCTCGCGCTGCTCGACGGCGCAGGAGCCGACTTCGATCTTGCGGCCGTTCGCGCCGGCAGGGCGACGCCGGTCTTCTTTGGAAGCGCAATGAATAATTTCGGGGTCCAGCTTCTGCTCGATTCCTTTCTGGAGCTGGCACCCCCCCCCGCGCCGCGAGTCAGCGGCGACCGCGAGATCGCGCCCGATGCACCGGCGTTCTCGGGATTTGTTTTCAAGATCCAGGCAAACATGAACCCGAAGCACCGGGACCGGGTGTCGTTCATCCGGATCGTCTCCGGCTGCTTCCGGCGCGATATGGTTGCCCACCATGTGCGGCTCGGAAAACCGGTGCGCCTGGGAAATTCGCAGCGCCTTTTTGCGCAGGACCGCGAGACCGTGGACGAGGCTTGGGCGGGCGACGTGGTCGGCATCGTCGGCAACTACGATTTTCTGATCGGCGACACGGTGAGCGAGGACCCGACAATTGCATTTCACGAGATCCCGCGCTTCGCGCCCGAGTGCTTCGCCTATCTCCGCAATTCCAGCACCGCGAAATTCAAGCGGTTCCGCGAGGGGCTCGACCAGCTTTTGAAGGAAGGCGTCGCGCAGTCGTTCGAGCTGCCCGATTCCCTCCAGCGGGTCCCCCTGCTCGGCGCGGTGGGTCCGCTCCAGTTCGAGGTCATGCAATACCGGCTCGAAAGCGAATACAGCGCGGACTGTCGGGTCGAATCCGCCCCGTGGCAGCTCGTCCGCTGGGCGCTCGACAAGGAGACCGGAAGGCCGCTCACCGAACGTCCCGGACTCATGCTCCCCACCGGCTGCACGATGGCAATGGATGCGGCCGGCCAGTGGGTTGTTCTGCTCCCGAGCGCATGGACGGCCGGATACCTGGAGGAAAAAAATGCCGGTGTCACGTTTTCCTCCTCTCCGCCCGCCCCGGCGGCTGTGTGATTTGGGATCAATTCCCGAAATGGAGGGGCGGCCGCCGGCCCTGCCCGGAGTCTACGGCTCCAGCTGCGCGGATTTGTAGAGGGCGGCGTAGGCTCCACCTTTTGCAAGAAGGCCGTCGCCGGTGCCGTCTTCAACGATCCGGCCATCCTGGAGCACAATAATCCTGCCGATGGCGTGAATGGTGGCAAGCCGGTGGGTCACGATGAGAGTGGTCCGGCCGTGCATCAGCTCTTCGATCGTCTCCATGATGGCATGCTCGGTGGTTGGGTCGAGCGCGCTCGTGGGTTCATCGAGCAGGAGGATCGGCGCATCTTTAAGAAATGCCCGCGCGATCCCGATCCGTTGCCTTTGGCCGACACTGAGATGCCCGCCCCGTTCGCCAACCGGGCTGTCGAACCCCTGTGGCATTTTCATGACAAAGTCATACGCCTGAGCCCGCCGGGCGGCCTCGAGAATTTCCTCGTTCGTCGCGCCGGGCTTCCCGTAGGCGATGTTTTCGCGGACCGTCGTGGAGAAGAGGAGGGTGTCCTGGAGGACCATTCCGATCTGGGCGCGAAGGCTTTTTTTCGTCAGGGTTCGAAGGTCGTGTCCGTCCACGGAGACGATCCCGGTTCCGGGATCGTAAAATCGCGGCACAAGGCTCAGGAGGGTGCTTTTCCCAGTGCCCGTTCCTCCCACGAAAGCGACGGTCTCACCCGGCCGGATCCCGAACGAGATGTTGCTGATGATCACCCGCTCGTCCGTGTATCCGAACGACACGTTGTCGAAGGCGATCCGGCCTTCCGCCTTTTCCAGGACGCTGGCATCCGGGGATTCGGGCACGTCGTTGTCGCGGTCGAGAACCTCGAAGCATCTCTTTGCCCCTGCGGTGGCCCCCTCCAGCGCCCATGCCGTGTAGGTCAGCTGCTCAAGCGGTTGGTAGAGCATCAGAAGGTAGGAGGCAAAGACCAGCAGGTCGCCGAGCGTGAACCCGCCGCCGGGCCTCAGCACCTGGAGAGCCCCCACATAATACATGAGAGCGGTTCCGATAGCCATGAGGGTGCCGACCACCAGCGCGCTGGCCACCGAAGTCATGTTCAAACGCATGTTGGCCTCGAGGCTCTGCGCGGCCCGCTTCCGGAACTGTCGCACCTCGAAGGCCTCGCGCCCGAAGGCATGGACCATCCGGATCTGGCTCAGCCCTTCCTGCGCGAGAGTCAGTAGATCGCTCTCCCTCTCCTGGATCGTCGTGGATTGCATCCGCACGCGCTCGGCATAGTGGCGGATTGCCCAGACGACAAAAGGAAGGATCGCGAGGCATGTCAGGGTGAGGGGCCAGTTCATGCGGAACATGATCGCCAGCGCGCTGAGGAGCATCACCAGCGAGGACAGGATGCTCGCAAACCCCTTGTTGTAAATTGTCTGGATGCTCTGCGAGTCGTAGGCGACGCGGAAGCTTGAGTCGGCGCTCCGGCGCGAGTCATGAAATTTCAAGGGCAGGGACTGCAGGGTCGAATACAGATCGGTCCGCAGCTTCAGCAGCGCCCGCAGCCCGACCCGGATGAACAGGTAGTTCGATGCCAGGTTCACCAGCCCGGCGAGGATGCTGATGACGACCATTGCCAGCGAGAGCCCCAGGATCGCGCCGGCCGGGTTTCCGTCTCCGAACCACCTGTGGACGAATTCCCGCGAGCCGGCGGTTCCCTTCGTCGTGTCGAGGATCCCGTCCACGATGAATTTGAACGGCCACGGTTTCAGGAGGTTGAACGCGATGGCGGCGAGTGTCAGCGCGACACCGCCGAGGGTCGGCCAGAAAAACGGGCGGAAGTATCGGAGGGCCCTCGCGTAGATGTTCACCCGTCCGTGCTAGTCCACCCGACCCCGCTTCGCAAGACGATTGCCGCGACCTGCCGCCCGGAAAAGGAGGCGGCCTCCCCCGGCCGCGCAGGCTGAGCAGACCGGGGGCGGTCAGCCTCCTCTGGATACAATTACTTCTCCGGGTTTTTTGAAAGCGCCTCCTGGAGCGAGAGGATTTGATTTTTCAAGGTCTCCGGGCGCTCTTTCTTCTGCCGCTCGACCTGGCGGCCGATGGCCCGGACGGTGCCGCGCATCTGATCGATGGCGGGCAGTTTCAAGATGACCGCCATCGACGAGCCGGGGGTCACCAGATTCGTGTAGCGGATGACAGAGCCGTCCCCGAGGCGTTCAATGCAAAGGCTGCCCTCGCTGGCCTTCGTCTGCAGCGCCCGCACGAGGCTCCAGCTCACGCGGTAGCTTCCGTCCCTTCCGGCAGCCAGCTCATTCCTCGCCGTATAAAATTCATCCGGCAGGATCGGGACATCGATGCCGTAATCCACTTCCACGATGCACGGGCTGACCTGGCGGGCGATGTCGGACTTGATGACCTTTGGAATGAAGCTCTTGGCGTTCGAGTAGTCGAAAAACACGGCGGCGACCTCCTCCGGAGTGGCTTCCACACGCTGATAGAGCCTAACCCTCGGCCAGGGCTTCCCCTCGATGTCCTGCATGATGATCACCTGCCCGCCGCGCTCCAGTTCACCGCGCTGGGCATCATCCAGATCGTTGAGCAGGGAGTCCGCCTGAAGGAGCGGAACCCAGGCTGCCAACGCGAACAGGGAGAAAAACTTCATCTTGGCACCTAGCAAAACGAAGGATGCGTTCCGGCGCAAGCCGGGATGGAAAAAACTTCTGCCGTGGCCGGCGACATGGCGGGTTTTGATACCAACCAAATGACGGAAACAGGATAATCATGAAAACGTCTGCCGGACGGGATTTGCCCGAAAGCCTCCTTGCCTGGGGCGATCTGCCGATTGCGGCCACAGTCGCAGCATCGCAACATCCTTTGCCGGCATTCTCAACCTGGGCCCGACCAAAACCCCCTTCGAATTCTTTGCGGCCCCGTGTCCTCGAATGAGGCTCATGCTCTCAGGGGATTCAGGATGCCTCCCGGGCTTTTGCCTCCTTTGTCGGGTCGCTGGCTGCGGGTCTGGAAGACTTCGGCTTGAAGTAGAACATGATTGCGATCCCGGCGCAGATGCCGAGCGAGCCGAGCCATTTGAAGAGCCAGCCGGGATCATACAGGACCTGCAGCGTTGTCTCGCCGAGATCGCGCGGGTTCCACTCGGCCTGGGAAAACTTGTAGTTGATGCCTGTGAGGTTCGCCCAGAGGGTGCCCGGGAAGCTGGCGGGGTGGTTCATCCGGGCTGTGCCGGGCTTTGTCTGGCCGGTCTTCAGATCCGTGAACTCGACGGTCGCGATGAAGTTGGAAGGCGTCTCGGTGCCCTCATATTTCGGGACTTCGAAATTCACAAGGCGCAGCGAGAATGGAAGCGGGCGGAGCTCGAGCCCGTAGCCGATCCGCACGACATGACGTCCGTCGGTAAGCGAGGTGATCGCGCCGGATTCGACCCACCCCGGCCCGGCGGATTTATTTTCCGGAGATTCCAGCCGCGCACGGAATCCCGGCAAACCATTTTCGCCTTTCGGAAGCTCAGGGCCCGGCTTCAGGACCGACGAGACCACCGCATTCGGATAGTATTCTGCAACCTCCGCCTGCCAGTCCGCCCAGCCGAGGGGAATCGAGTCGCCCGGTTTGGCCGTGCCCGAGGAAACCGTCGCCCCGCCGCGGCGAAGCTGGTAATCGACGCCTCCGTTCGCAGGCGCCATGACAAGCGACGGCTTGCCGCCCACCGCTGCAAATTGGATGCGGACGATAGCGGCCGGGTTGTTGGGCTGGTCGGATTTTGTGGCCGGCCGGCCGTCCTTCATCTCGAAATCCGGCCAGTAGTCCTCGACCGTGACGACTGCTGTTCCGGATGTCACCGGCTTTTTCATGATGTCTTCGCGCAGGTAGGTGGCGCTGGTTTGGTCGGGGGCCCGCAACGTGACCTTGCGCCCGTCGGAGCTCAGAGCCACCTGGACTCCGCTGGCTGCGGCCTCCGACTGCACCACCGGAGCGAATTTTCCGAAGACCATCTGCGTCTCGTTCGCGCGGGGCGCAACCGGCTCGGGAAGCATTTTTTGGAAAACAATTGTTGCGAGTCCGAAAAAATCCTGTTCGACCGGATTCGGTCCGTCGAGCACGAGCGGAAGCTCCATGCTTTGCCCCATGCGCGCGCTGGTGAACCGCAGCATGACGCCCGGAGAACCACCCTCGGCAGCTTGGATCTTTTTCTCTTCGACGAGGTTGTTGCTGAACGCATCGGCCACGATCCGGAGCTGCGTTCCCGGGACCGCGAAAACCATTGGTCGCGATTCCGAAAGCCGCGCGGTCGAGGCATCGAACGGCATGACATAGAGGGCGCTGTCGGTCGGGCTCTCCACCTGGATGATGCTGCGATTGACCGTGACCCGGGTTGCCGGCGGCCGGTCCTTGTGCAAGGTGACATTGCCTTCGAATCCGAAATTCAGCCCGACCATCGCGCCGATCAGAAGGGTGATGATCCCGTAGTGGGTCACAATGAATCCCGTGTGCGGCTTCTGCCACGGCCACCGGGTGAGCGTGACGGCAAAGAGGTTGATGCACAGGACGCAGAGCCAGAGGAAAAACCAGGGCGCCTTGTAGATCCAGGCCTGCGCGACTTTGGTGTCAAACGAGGATTCCGTGAATGTCGCGACCGCGCAGGCGATCGCGATCGTCGAGAGCAGGATGAGGGCGAGCTGAAGGGATCCAAGCCAGTGGATGATGCGCCAGACCGGAGAATTTTTCTGCCGGTCGGAGATCATTTTCCGCCGGGCTGCGGGATCGTTCATGGGTTTCTCCTCTCTCCGCGCAGGGCGCGCCATGTCACCGTGAAGCTGGAGGCCAGCATCAGCAGCGCGGCAGCGACGGGGTGAAGAATGCCTGTGGCAGCCAGGGAAATGCCGACGGCATTGTATGCCGCCGCGAAAATCAAATTCCCGCGGATCGAGCCGACCGCCCGCCTGCACCGATCGATGGCGAAGGGAATGGCGCAGAGGTCGGATATGTCGGCGGCAGAGGATTCCCGCGCGAACGCGCTTCCACTCACGATCGAAAAGGAGACATCGGCTTCCGACATGGCCGGGGCGTCATTGACGCCGTCACCAACAAAAAGAATCTTCCGGCCCCGGGACTTGAGTTCGGCGACCATCTCCGCTTTTCCGGTCGGAGTCATCCCGGCATGAACGTCCGGCAGTTGATGAAGCGCAGCGGCCTCCGCCCGGTCTCCGGTCATCACCAGGCAGCGCAGGCCGAGGGATTCGATTTCCCGGATCGCCTCCCGCGCGGTGTCGCGCAGTTTTTCCCGCAGGGAGGCGACCCCGGCCAAGCGGGAGTTCCTGACCACATAGACGAGGTGGGAGGATACGCCCTTCAGCTCCGGGGCCAGAGCTCTCGCCGCCGCGCGCTGGTCGGGCGGGACAATCTCGAAATTGCCCACACAGGTCAGGACTCCGTCCACTATGCCTTCGATCCCGGCACCGGGGATGCTGGATGATGGGACAGGCGCGATTCCGGGCATGCGGAATGCCCGGGCAACCGGATGGTTGCTGGACGCCTCAAGGGCAGCCACCGCAGCCAGGAGCTCTGGTCTGTTCTCGGTCGCATCGTTCACAAAATCCACCCGCTCGAGCTCCTCCTCCCCCAGAGTTCCTGTCTTGTCGAAGACCACTGTATCAACACTTGCGATCCTCTCGATGAGATTGCTGTCGCGCGGGATCACCCCCCGCGCGGCCAGCGCACCCAGCGCAGACCAGATTCCCACGGGCGTGGCAAGGCCCATGGAACACGGGCAGGCAACCACCACGACCGCCAGTGCGTTGAACAGCCCGGCAATCCAGCTCTCGCTCCATGTCCAGAACACGAATGTCGCCACGGAAATCACGACCACCGCGGGAAGGAACCAAGCCACGATCCGGTCGGCCTCTCGCTGGAGGTCGGAGGGCCGGTCCTGCGCCGCCCGCACGCTTGCGATCAGGGCGTCGAGACGCCGGGCGTTTCCAGCGGCTGAGGCGCGGATCGAAAAGCAAGCGTCCACGGAATAGCATCCCGCCAGCACGGAATCGCCCGGACGCTTCACCACGGGAAACGGCTCGCCGGTCAGCGCGGTTTCCTGAACAAAACCGACCCCTTCAAAAATCACGCCGTCCACCGGGATGCCCCCCCCGGCCCGGACGATCAGCGTGTCGCCAACGGCTATATCACCGGCCCGGACGGTCTCCGTTTTTCCGTCTTCTTTCAGCCTTTCGCAGGTATCGAACTCCCCGGCGAGCGAGCGGGCGGCTTCGAGTGCGGCCGAACGGCGTTTTTCACCGATCAGTTTCCCGAAAGTATAAATGGCAACAAGGATCGCGACGACCTCGTAGTAGATGTGCCCGAACCCCGTGATCGTGGAATGCACCGAGGCCCCGAAAGCGCCCGCAATCCCGAGAAGAAAAAGTTGCTCGATGACGACTTTTCCGCGCACCAGTGCCGCCACGGCGGAATGCCAGATCGGCAGGCCAGCCAGCAAAAATACCGCAATTGCCGAAGCGGCCAGCACCGAGTGGATGATCAGCCGGGCGGTCCCGGTCGGAGGTGAGATATTAACCGCAAGCCCGAACACCATCGACTGCCCGGCCACGAGCCCCGCCACGGCAAGACGGAACCACTCGCCCGCCGGGACGGCCGTGGGATGGGGGTTCGAACATGCGCAGCAAGCCATAAAGCGGATCAAACTAGTGCCCCCGCAAAGATTTGCAACTGCAGGCAACGGAGCATTTGTTCGCCTTGCATGTCCGGGGAGTCTCTGGGACAAAGGCGGGATGACCGATGAATTGACCCAGGCCGTGGAGAGCGGCCGACTCGACAAAAAAACCGCCGACCTGCTCGGCCGCCTCACGCCCGGAGCCTACTGCCAGCACAAAAGCTGGGGCTTCGGACGCGTGGCGGAGTGGAATCTGATCGCGGGGCAGGTTTTTATTGATTTTGCTGGAAAGAAAGCGCACCCGATGCAGGCCGTGTATGCGGCCGAGACGCTGACCGCGATTCCCGAAGGCCACATCCTCGCCCGCAAGGCCTCCGATGCCGGAGCCGTCCGGGAGCAGGCAAAATCCGATCCGCTCGGCCTCGCGCGGCAGATCCTCGGAGACCTCGGCGGCAAGGCGACCGCCGACCAGGTCGCGGCCGCGCTCCAGCCCGAAATTTTCGATGCGCCCGGATTCAAAAAGTGGTGGGAGGTCGCAAAGAAAAAAATGAAGGCGGACGGGCACTTCCAGATTCCGACCAAGAAAACCGATCCGTTCGTTCTTCTGGACGAGCCTGTCAGCCAGGGGCGCGGGTTGATCGAGCAGTTCCGCGTGGCCAGGCACACGAGGGACCAGGTCGCGGCGCTCGACCAGATCACGAAGGCGCTCGGCGACCTTGCCCATGAGGTCGAGGAACTCCAATCCCTCGCCGTACAGATCGAGGACACTGCGGCGAAGGGCCGCAAGCTCCAGTCCGCAGCCGCCGTCGAGATGCTCCTAGCCCGGGATGAAATCCTCGCGCGCCATAGCGCTCTCAAGCCAGGGCCGGAGGCTCCGGCCGTCTCCGATATCCTGATCGGTGAGGAGACCCGGCTTCCCGCGCTTTTCGCGGCGCTGCCAGCCTCCAAGCACCGCAAGGTTCTCGAGTCGTTTGAATCGGCTTTCGGCGAGCGATGGGCGGACAAGGCCCTCAGGCTCGCCCAGCAGGCCGGCTCCCGGCTGGTCGTCGAAATCTCCAAGCTCTTCGAGAAGTCGGGAAAATCCGACGTGATGAAGTCGTCCCTTGAGCGGTGGATCAGCGAGCGCTCGATTTCCTCAGAGACCCTGATCTGGCTTTGCAAGGAGCGCGGGGCGGGATTCGAAGGGCTTTTCAATGCGGAGCTGCTCGCCGCGGTGTTCAGCGCGCTCGAGAGCGACATGCTCGCCGAGCGCCGGACGTCCCGCCTGCGCGACCTTCTGATGGATGATCACCCGCTTCTCGGCGAGCTCATCGCCCACGCCGACCGCGACACCGTGCGCGACATCATGCGCAAGCTGATCCTCACCCCGGTTTTCGACGACCTCACGAAGCGCTCGCTCATGGCTCGCATCGTGAAGCTCTACCCGGAAACCCAGAACCTCATCACCGGCGACACCCCCGACGAGGAAAAGGTGGAATCCCTCACCGTATCCTGGTCCAGCATGGAGAGGCGCAAGGCCGACTACGAGCACCTCATCTACAAGGAAATCCCGCAGAACCTCCGCGATATCAACGTCGCCAAGGAACAGGGCGACCTTCGCGAGAACTTCGGATTCAAAGCCGCCAAGGAACAGCAGCGGGTTCTCGAACGCCGGAAAATCGAGGCAGAGCGCGACCTTTCCGCCGCCCGCGGAACCGACTTTGAAAACCCCGATTCCTCGCAGGTTTCGATCGGCACGGTCGTCACGCTTCTGCCGGAGTCCGGCGGGGTGGAGGTCTACAGCATCCTTGGCGCGTGGGACAGCGCGCCCGACCTCGGGATCGTCTCCTACAAGGCGGCCATCGGGCAGATCCTGCTCGGACGCAAGCCGGGCGATGCCGTGGAGCTCCCGGGAGACACCGGAACCCGCCGCCTGAAAATCGAGAAGATCGTGGCTTTCACCGATTTCGATCTCCTGCGCGAGAAGGTGCATTCCCTCAGCCCCGTGGAGGGTTGAGGCCATCCCCGGGGGATGAAGGAACGAGCGCAGCCGGATCCGAGCCTCCTTCTCCGCAGGGAATTTTTCGAGCGGGATCCGGTCTCCTGCGCGCGGGGACTCGTCGGCTGTGAAATTGTTTGGAAGGGTTGTGGCGGGGTCATCGTGGAGACCGAGGCATATTCGGTCCGTGACGACCCGGCCTGCCACACGTTCAGCCGTCCGTCAACACGGGCATTCGTCGCCGCGCACACTCCGGGCACGGCTTATGTCTACCTGAACTACGGTGTCCACTGGCTTTTGAACTTCCTCGTCAAAGGCGGTGAGGAAGACGGGTTTGTGCTGATCCGTGCGCTGGAGCCGACACGCGGTCTGGCGGCGATGCAACGACGACGGGGAGCCGAAGCCCCCAAGAAGCTCTGCTCGGGGCCTGGAAAGTTGACGCAGGCGCTCGGGATCGGACCTGCCCAACACGGGTATGATTTCACGAAGGAGGCCGCCCTTCGGCTTAGCCGGAGACGGGAGGTTTCCGATGTCGCCTCCGGGCCGCGAATCGGAATTTCAAAGGCCGTCGATCTTCCCTGGAGGTTTGTCCTTGCCGGTAGCGCCTGTCTGAGTGCCCCGCTCTGAGAGCTGCATTTCCATTTGTTCCCGCAGCGCCCGCCTGGAGCGGGCCCGCGAGGTGAAAAGATCCCAGAGCAGGAGCGTGAGCGGATAGACGATGAGAGAGAGGATCGCTGCTGCCGGAAAGACTCCCACCAGAAACGGCAGCGGAGCCTTCTTCAGCAGCTCGATGATGTCGTGGGTGGGAACCGCGGAGGGCCCGTGGCCGAGAATCAGGCAGCCGAGGCGGTATTGGGCGTAGACGCAAAGCGGAAACGTCAGCGGGTTGCTGATCCAGGTCGCCGCGATCGCAGCCGGCACGTTAACCCGCGTGAAATAGGCGATCAGCCCCGCCGCCAGCATCTGGAACGGCGCGGGCATCAGCGCAAAAAATGCTCCGACCGCCATGCCTCCCGCAAACCTCCTCCTCGTCGGGTGCCAGAGCTCGCTGTGGAACAGCCTGTCTCCGAGCCTGCGGTGAAGCCAGGTGCCGCGGACATGCTTTGCCCGCGGAAGGTGCCGGAGGTATTTCCCCAGCCGCGATCGTCTCCAATGGGTGGCTTTCATTTTTTGTTTTCACGATCAGGCTTGCCAAGAAGAGAATCAAGGGCTCTAAATGCACGCCGTATGAAGAAGATCGAGGCCATCATCAAACCCTTCAAAATGGAAGACGTAAAGGAAGCACTCGCCGAAATCGGCATCGAGGGCATGACGGTCACCGAGGTCAAGGGCTTCGGCCGCCAGAAGGGGCACACCGAAATCTACCGGGGCAGCGAATACACGGTCGACTTCCTCCCCAAGGTCAAATTCGAAGTCGTCGTGACCGACGCGATGGTCGAGAAGGCGGTCGCCGCCATCTCCACTTCTGCCAAGACCGGCAAAATCGGTGATGGCAAAATCTTCGTGCTGCCGATCGAGAATGCGATCCGCATCCGCACCGAAGAAACCGGCGAAAACGCAATCTGAAGTTTTTTCAAGCCGCCTGATTCATGGACCTGCTTCAGGCGCTGATTCTCGGCCTTGTTGAAGGGCTCACGGAATACCTTCCCGTCAGCTCGACGGGCCACCTCCTCCTCGCCCAGCGCATCATGGGCATCGCATCGAGCGATGCGGCGGATGCCTTCGCAATCTGCATCCAGGCCGGGGCGATCCTCGCGGTCCTCGGGCTCTACCGAAAGCGGGTCGCGCAGATGGCCCTCGGCATGCTCGGACGTGATCCCGACGGGCACCGCCTCGCGCTCAATATTCTCGCCGCCTTCATCCCCGCAGCCGTCCTCGGATTCGCCCTCGAAAAAACGATCAAAAAATTTCTGTTCGGCGGAAACGAATGGGGTCTCTGGCCGGTCGTGGCGGCCTGGTTTGTCGGGGGTGCCGCGATCCTGGCGGTCTCGTTTTTCAGGAAGCGCGATGCGGGCCGAAAGGGTCTCGCGCTCGAGGCGCTGACCGTCCGGATGGCGCTGATCGTCGGGGTCGCCCAGTGCCTCGCGATGTGGCCGGGCGTGAGCCGGAGCCTCATCACGATTGTCGGGGGCGTGCTCGTCGGGCTTTCTCTTCCCGCCGCCGTCGAGTTCAGCTTTCTGCTCGGCGTGCTCACGCTCTCCGCCGCGACCGCCTACGATGCCCTGAAGCACGGCCGCGAGATGCTCGAAGCCTTCGGTCCGGCACCGCTCGCCGTCGGCTTTCTCGCCGCATGGATCTCCGCCGTCCTCGCGATTAAATGGATGGTCGGCTACCTCAACAAGCACGGGATGGACATCTTCGGCTGGTATCGCGTCGCGCTCGCCATCGTGGTCGCTGTCTGGCTGCTCAAGGGCATCCCCACCTAGAGGGGCGTTGCCTCCCGGATTTCGGGTTTGCTTCCGACCGGCTTTGCGGCGACACTGAGATCGCAACCGGAGGATATTTTATGGAAATCACCACACCCGTTGGTTCGATCCTCGACAGGAAAGGCCACCAGCTTTGGTCAATCAATGCCGGATCAACCGTGTATGACGCGATTGCCCTCATGGCGGAAAAAAATGTGGGGGCGCTTCCCGTGATGGAGGGAACGAAACTTCTCGGCATGATTTCCGAGCGCGACTACACGCGAAAAGTCATCCTTCAAGGACGGGTTTCCCGGGAGACCCGTGTGGTGGACATCATGACCAGCGATGTGATCACGGTTGCTCCCGCCGACTCGGTGGAGGATTGCCTGGAGATCATGACGAAGAACCACATCCGCCACCTTCCGGTCGTCGAGTCCGGTGCCCTGGCCGGCCTTGTCTCGATCGGCGATCTGGTCAACTGGATCATCCTGGCCCAGGCGGGCAGGATCGACGATTTGCAGCGTTATGTGACCGGTGCCTACCCGGCTTGAGCGGAGCCCCGATGCCGGACGACATCATTCCCGACCTTCAGGCCTGCGTCCTCTGCGAGGATGTGCGCCAGGAAGCCAGCGGCCAGCAGACGCTCGTCGGAATCATCGGCATGATCCCGGCCCCGGTGATCCCCATCGGATTTTTCAAGCTCTGCCTCTGGACCCGCTGGTGCGGCGGGACGGGGAGCTTTCTCCAGACCTCGTTGATCCTCAACCCGGACGACGACCAGCCGATCGCACAGAGCGAAGTCCAGTTCACCCTGCCATCGCTCGACGCGCACGCGACGAACGTCCACGTCTTCGGCGGGGTCCAGTTTCAAAAGCACGGCCTCTACACCGTGGAGGTGCGGGTGGACAACGAGCTCCGGCTGAGGTTTCCCCTGCCGGTCGTCCCCGTCCAGCAGAACGGCTGATCAGTTCCGCCAGAGGGAAACGGCGCAGACGACCAGAGCCGCCCCCCAGATCACGCCGCCCGCCGCAGCAGCCTTCCAGCGGAGTGAGTTTTCCGTCACCCAGGCGACCGCATCGCGCAGGAGATAGGGCATGCCGACGAAGAAGAGCCCGGCGATCACCCACGCGTAGGCGAGGACGACGACCAGCAGGCGGGTGGGCTCTACGCGCAGGGCGGCCGACCCGAGCAGCGGCTCGGCCGCGAGGAGCAGAAGCATTCCGAGAGCGCGCACGGCAAGGAATTCCGGCACATAGATCCACGAGAGGATCGCTCCCGCGACGATGGCCAGGAGCATGATGTTCCTCAAAGGCGAAAACTCGCCGAGGTCGATCGTGCGGACGAGAAGGAAGCTCCAGACCGCCGCAATGGCCAGAAGAACGGTCGCGGCCGGACGCGACCTTGGAAACGCTTTTGCCATGGTGATGCACGCGCCCTCCTGTGCGAGTGCAAACGCATGGCCGGCGATGAGAAGAATTCCGGCGGAAAGGCCGGTGGTGAAGAGGGACAGTTGGTAGATCATGCGGTTTTCGGCGATGCCGGTGTTTTCTTCCGGGCTTCTTTCTCCCACGGCCGCTTTTCCAGAGCGGTGACCGCGGCGGCGACCTGGGCTTCTTTCTTGCTCAACCCCTCTCCCCTGCCGAGCTCGAGCCCGTCCCAGACGACTCGGCAGACGAACCGCTTGGAATGCTCGGGCCCGGTCTGTGAGAGCAGCTCGTATTCCGGGGCGCTCGGGGAAATCGACTGGAGCAGCTCCTGGAGGATCCCCTTCGGATTGATTTCCTCCGGCTGGCTTGCGAGGTCGGCAAACGTTTCCTCCATCTGCCGGAGCAGAAAAATCCGCGAGGCCTCGAACCCGCCGTCCAGGTAAATTGCCCCGACCACCGCCTCGAACGCGTCGGCCAGCGTGGAGGCGCGCTCGCGCCCTCCGCTGGATTCCTCGCCGCGTCCCATCATGAGGAAGCTGCCGAGATCGAGCGCCAGCGCGCGGGCGTTCAGCGCCATCCGCGAGACGATCCTCGTGCGCAGCTTCGTCATCCGGCCTTCGCTGAAATCCGGGAACATCCGGAAGAGATGCTCGGTGACCACGACCTGGATGACCGCGTCGCCGAGGAACTCGAGCCGCTGGTTGTCGAAGGGATAATCTTTTCTCTCCAGCGAGATGCTCGGGTGGGTGAGCGCTTCGGCCAGGAGAAGCCCGTTGCGGAACTTGTATCCCATCCGCTCCTCGAGCGGGTTCATGATCGAGCGGGTCAGCATGTCACGCCCGCTTCCCGAGCAGATGGTCGGGATTCAACTTTTTGAGCGCCGGGACGGTGAAGAGCCCGTCCTTGCGGATCAGCTTTCCGTCGAAGCGGACCTCGCCGCCACCGTAATCCGGGCGCTGGATGCAGACCATGTCCCAGTGGATCCGGCTCGAATTCCCGTTCCCTGCGGTCTTGTAGGCCTGTCCGGGCGTGAAGTGGAATGACCCGGCGATCTTCTCGTCGAAAAGGATGTCGCGCATCGGGTGGAGGATGTGCGGGTTGAACCCGAGGCTGAACTCCCCGATGAACCGGGCCCCGGCGTCGCTGTCGAGGATCCGGTTGAGAGCGGCCGTGTTGTTCGCGGATGCGTTGACAATCCGGCCTTTGTGGAATTCCAGCCGGACGGCGTCGAATGCGTGGCCCTGGTAGATGCTCGGCACGTTGAACGTTACATGCCCTTCCACGCTGGTTTTCACCGGGCAGGAAAACACCTCGCCGTCCGGGATGTTCCGGTCGCCGCCGCAGACGACCGAGCCAATCCCCTTGATCGAAAAGTTCAGGTCCGTTCCGGGCCCGGTGATCTGGACCCGGTTGGTCCGGTCCATGAGATCCTTGAGCGCGGCCATGCCGGGGGTCATGCGCGAGTAGTCGAGCGTGCAGACCTTGAAGAAGAAATCCTCGAATGCCGGAGTGCTCATCTGGGCCTGCTGGGCCATAGCCGGCGTCGGCCAGCGGAGCACGACCCACTTCGTCTTGTTGATCCGCCAGTCCATCACCGGGCGCATTCCCCCGGCGATCAGGCGCATCTTCTCATCCGGCACATCCGACATCTCGGTGATGTTCCGGCTGCCGCGCACCGCGATGTAGGAGTGCATTCTTTTCATCCGCGCGAGCTCGACGGTTCCTGTGACCCCGATCTGGGCCACTGTCGCCCCGAGCGCGAGCTCCCGGGCGATCCGGGAGTGATGCACGCTCACAAAAGGCACCGCACCGGCGGCGCGCACCGCACGGATCAGGGCCACCGCGATCGCGTCCGGAGCGTCAAAAACCTCGATGAGCACGTTCTCCCCCCTGCCCAGCTTCGTGGAATGGCGGACCAATACCTCCGCCAGCTTGTCGCATCGTGGATCCTGCATCCCGCCGAATCTCTCGCTTCGGCTGGAAAAATCAATGCTGGAAACCCTGAAGGCGAGGTTTTTTGGTTGTCTGGGCTCATGAAATATTCTCGCCTTGTCCACCCCTCCTGCCAAAATGGAGCATCAGATGCAACTGCGAGGCACATCGATTTTGGTGCGTCCCTTTTCTTGGAATGCTTGGAGGGGCGGTGCGCTCCGGGGTTCGAACATCCATTCCTGCCTGCTCCCTGAGGAACACCAACTATGAAAACCAAAGCCGTTCTGGCATTGTTCACCTCGGTTCTCGCTTTCGCGTCCAGCGCGTTTTCCTTGGAGCCTCCGCCGCCGTGGTTGATTGAGAGCACGACGCCACAGCCGAGCATGCGCCTTGTCTGGCAGACCGAGCCGGGGGTGCGCTACGATTTGTGGACATCCACGAACCTGACCAATTGGACCCAAGCACCGGGCTTCCCTTCCATCGCCGATGGGCTTTCGCGGGAATATGTTTACACCCCCGGCCCGCGCAATTTCTTCCGCTTTGCTCCGATTGACGAGCAGCCGCCGGTGGTGGAGGCGCAGTTTCCCGAGGACAACGGTTTTGCAGTCGGCAGGTTCGCCGATCTTTCGATCCAGCTCAAAGACGCGAGCGGCATCAATCCGGCGACCATCCAGTTCACCGTGAGCGGGCTGGGCACGTTCGGCCCAACATCGCCTGGGTTCGCGTTTGCCAACAACACGATCACGTTTGATTCGGGAGACGCGGCTCTCGGTGCGTATGGGGCGACAGTCACCGCGACATTGATTGTTGCCGATACCAAGGGCAACACGCTCAACTATTCGTGGAGTTTTAATCTGGAACCCTCGCCGCAGGTCGCGTCGAACATCTATGTCTTTGGTTCGCCGACGGCGCAGCGAGCGGGCCAGCGGGTGAGCGGTCCGGCTGCAGCTCTGGCGTCCCGGTTTGCCACCGGTCCGATTAAGATGAGCGGCTCCTCTGACCCGTGGACGATCTCATCCGTCACAACCGACCGCATCGTCATCGCATACACTGCCGGGAATCCGCCCGCGTTTACCGCTGGGCAGTTGGTCTGTAACTTGGTGCCGACCAAAGAAAATGAGATTTTCTACCGCCGGATTCTTTCGGTGTCCAACGATCCGGCGACCTCGCAACTGACCCTGATGACCGAGGAAGCGACGCTGAGCGACTTCGTCACGCAGGGTTCAGTGTCGTTTTCGTCCGACTCGGTAATCTATGAACTGGACGGCGCAGGCACGCTCGTTAAGGCAATCTCAATTAACCGAGACCTCAGCTTTCCCCGATCTGGAATCGACCTGTCGGGGTCGCGGTTCAAGCTGGGATCGGGTGGCGACTTTGAAGCCACTGTCCTTGGAACAACTTTCAAACATGGATCATCTCCGGCCTATCTCGACATCACCGCGACGGAACTTTCCTGGTGGTTCACTCCGCAAGTTCATCTTGCCTTGGAGTGGGGTTTGGGAAAATCCTTCGAGTTCGAGTGTATCCCCAGCGGCGACATCTCTCTCAAGCAGGCATTTCAGGCTGATGTTACCGCCGTTGGCCTCAGCACGAAGACGACAATCTGGCAACTCGCAGGCCCTTTACAACCGAGATTCGCAGTTATTGTGGGCGTCATTGGGGTGCCGCCCGTGGCGATCCCCGTTTATGCGGAGCTCGGATTTGACTTCAGAATCGAGACAGAAGCCAAGGCGGAAGCCGTGCTGGATCTCACCTTCGCATACCGCCAGGACATCAGAGCTAAGTTTGGTCTGACTTACGACCAGGCTTCCGGTTTTGGTTGGCCGCACGATTTTCAGGCATCATCTCCAGATCTCAGTGGAAATGTCGATCTCGCCGGGAAGTTCTCGTTGGAGTTTACCCTCGTGCCCAGGCTCAATATTCTGGTCTATAGCTGCGCTGGTATTTCCGTGAATCTCGAACCCCACGCAGGAGTCGAAGTGAAAGAGGGCACTGGCGGCTTCGACGGCGAGTTGAAAGCCGGCATTGATTTCACCATAGCACCCGCGGGACCTCTTCTTGAGCCTTTGCTTCCTGGCGCTTGGGAACTCAACCTCCCGATCTGGGAGGGAGAATGGTCGCTGGCTCCTGCCACGCTCTCGTTCATAACTCAGCCCGAGAGCCGCACCGTGGCTCCCGGCACTGACATTTCCTTCACCTGCACGGTGACGTCCTCGAAGCCAGCTTCGTTCCAGTGGTTCCACAATTCGCTGCCGATTCCGGGCCAGACCGGGCGAAGCCTGTTCCTTCCGCGTGTGAACACCGGCCATGTGGGAAGCTACTTCGTCCGCGCCAGCGCGGATGGTCTTTCCGCTGACTCCAATGCCGCCACCCTCACGGTTCAGGTTTCCCCGCCGGTAGGAAATATTTTTCCGGCTCCTAAGGGCATGGTGCTGATCCCGGCGGGGAGTTTTCAGATGGGGGATTCATTGGATGGCGACGGTGGCGCGTTGGCTGTTCACACGGTGAATGTGAGTGCGTTTTACATGGACAAGTATGAGGTGACAAAGGCGCTCTGGGACGAGGTGCGGGCGTGGGGGCTCAATAATGGATACACAGATTTAGATGTGGGAGCGGGCAAGGCGACGAATCATCCGGTTCAGAGCATCACATGGTATGCGATGGTGAAGTGGTGCAATGCGAGGAGCAGGAAGGAGGGGCTCACGGAGTGCTACACGGTGGGTGGTGCGGTATACAAAACGGGGCAAAGCACTCCGGTGCTGAACATGAGCGCGAACGGGTATCGGTTGCCGACGGAAGCGGAGTGGGAGAAGGCGGCGCGTGGGGGGTTGAGTGGGAAGAGGTTTCCGTGGGGGGATACGATTTCGCGAAGCCAGGCGAACTACCATGGTGGCCGCGATGTCTTCGGCACTGTTCACAGTTACGATCTTGGGCCGGAGGGCTACAACCCGACCTACGCGACGGGTAACTATCCCTACACATCTCCGGTGGGGAGTTTTGCGGCAAACGGGTATGGGCTTTACGACATGGCAGGGAACGTGTTGGAGTGGTGCTGGGATTGGGGTAGCACGTATGGGAGTGGGAATGTGAGTGACCCGACAGGGCCAGCTTCGGGCTCGTACCGGGTGCTCCGGGGCGGCTGTTGGAGCAACGACGCGGGCCGCTGCAGTGCCGCGGCCCGCGGCTACGACGACCCTGCCCGCAGCGTCTACTACTTCGGGTTCCGCTGTGCCCGCAGTTCAGTCCCATGAGAACGACAAGCCAGAGAGCGGAGCGATGAGATGGGGCCAAGCAGAGCGGGCACAGACCGGAGAGGAGAGGGGAATGTGTTTCGGGCGAAGCAAAAGCGGCGTCAAGCCGCCGCACTCCAAAGCGCTTCGCGCAAAATGCAATCGGGGCCTTGTTTCGCGGGCGCAGCCCGCTTTGGAGTGCGCGGACTTGTCCGCGCTTTTCCGGGGGCATCAAAACCATTGCTTTCTCACGACATCCGAAAGTGTGACACGGGCTTTCCAGCCTGTGTCACTTTCCAGAAACCCGCTTGACATACACACAGCGCGTGTGTATAAAAGCAACATGGAAACATTGAAGGAGACCAAGGTGTTCATGAATGGGTCGAGCCAGGCGGTGCGGATTCCCAAGGGTTTTCGATTTCGGTCCGACGTCGTTTATCTGAAGAAGGTGCCCGGCGGTGTGCTGATGATTGCCAAGGAGCAACGGTTTGAAGCGATGCGGGATTCTTTGTCGGAGTTCACGGGCGATTTCATGAAAGAGAGGGACCAGGGAAAATTGGAAAAGCGTGCAGATTTGGAACCACTAACGGCCACAAAAAACCACTAAAATATGTTGCGGGACGGAGACCTGCATTCGGTTCCGCTCATCGGGAAACTGATCCTGTAATGCTCATAGTTAGTGACCCTTAGTGAGATATAGTGGTTCAAATTCGAAAATGAAATACCTGCTCGATACGAACATTTGCATCGAGATCATCCGGCGGCGGTCGGTCGGCGCGATTGAACGCTGCGAGGCGCATGCGGAGGAAGGCATCGGGATTTCGGCGATCACATATGCGGAACTGGCATTCGGGTGCGAGAAATCCTCGAACCCCACAAGAAACCGCCGCGCTTTGGAGAAGTTCCTGAGCCCTCTTCAGGTGCTTGACTTTCCCGCCGCAGCCGGAGAGGACTACGCCCGGCTCAGGGCGCACCTAGAAAAACAGGGGCAAATCATTGGACCGAATGACCTCTTGATTGCGGCGCACTGCCTCTTTTTGAAAACCACGCTGGTCACAAACAACGAGCGCGAGTTCCGGCGTGTCCAGGGACTTCGCGTCGTCAACTGGCTGTAAGGAAAGCCCAGCTTTCCCGGCTTGACGCCTTGCATAAATTGAACAAAAGTAAGGCATGCTTCTCAAGGTTACCAGTAAACGGCAAGTGACATTTCCCAAGCGGGTGATGGAATCGCTGCGCATCCGACAGGGGGATACTCTCATGCTCCTGGAGACGGACAATGGACTGCTTTTGAAATCTAGGCGCTTTGATGTCGGCAAGCTGGCACCGCTGCGCGGCAAGTTTTCTCCCGAGTTGCCCGCACCCGATCTCGAAGCCATCCGCCATGCCGCCCAGGACCCAAGCCTTCGGGATTGATACCTCCGTATTCCTGCGCCTGCTGACCGGGCACCCGGCAGCTGATTTCGAGGCGACCGTGGCGGCTTTGAAGCGGTTGCACGACGAGCGATCCGCCGTCGAATTGTTTGTGTCGAACCAGGTCATCGGAGAGGCCTACATTGTGCTCCAGCACTTTTACGGGATTTCCAAAAGCGATGCGCGGAATGCCATGCGCGAACTTTTTTCGTCCGGCAGCCTCTCGCCCCTCAACGGAAAGTCGGTGATCGACCTTCTGCAAGCCAAGGATGGTGCCGGTCTGATGGATCGCCTGATCGCCCAAGGCTACCAGCATGAAGAACTCGCCATCCTCACTCGCGACAAGAAAATGGCCAGGCTTCCGGGAGCGGTCGCCCTCGGGGTTGTCGCGGGAAAGCCATGAGGATCCTTCTTCTTGTGGCTGGAGCCCTGTTCTTGGCGGCTTCCTCCGCGCTCGCGATCATGGCCGGCGGGGAGACCGACCTGCCAACCGACACGCCGAGCGCCCGACTTGATACTACGGGGCAGTTTTCTTTCGTCGGAGCGCTGTCCATCTCGAACGGATCGCAGACGTTCAAGGGTTCGGCGGTCGCCTTGTCGCGGGAGTGGGTGCTCACGGCAGGCCACAACGCGGATCTCAACGACGACGGTGTTGCGGACACGGATTGCTCGGCGAGCCTGAATCTTCCCGGTCTCGGGACGTTTGGAGTCGCCTACGCGGTGATAAACCCGAAATTCACCGGCTTCGGCAATCCGACGATCAACGACGACCTCGCGCTCTTCCGCCTCTCCACTCCGTTGCCAGAAACCTTGGTGTTTCCTACTTTCAACTCCGGTGCTGGAATCGGCAGCGAACTGACACTGGTCGGCTTCGGGCGATCCGGCTACGGCAGCTACGGCTACACGACTCAGGCATCGCTGACCGACCGCCGCTTTGGAGAGAACGTGATCGACTCCTTCAGTATGGATGATGAAGGCGGCGGATTCGCGGAGGTCTTCCGCTACGATTTCGACGCGCCAGCCACCACCGGACAAGCGGACGGCAGCTTGGGGAATCCTTTCGAAACGATCATCGGCCCCGGCGATTCCGGCGGCCCAGCACTTCTGCAACTGGGAGCAAGCTGGGATGTTGTGGGAATCAACACCTTCACCGAAGGCTATGGAGGACTGTTCGGAGACACTGGCGGCGGAGTCCTGATTGCGCCTTATCGCGACTGGATCGTCCAGACAACCGGCATCCCCGAGCCCTCGACGGGATTGCTCGTCTTCGCGGGCTTGGCCGTGGTGATCGCCGCCCGGTGGGGGAGATGTTCCCAAGGGAGAAATTGAAATCGGCTGTCCATTTGGAAACTGCGCAACTAAATTTCGTGGAGAAAAGGAATTGACTTCCTCCGCCGGTTTCATAATCTCCTCTGCTCCACTGATCCGATTTCTATGAAACGCACTTACCAGCCTTCCAAGCGCACGCGCAAGCGTCAGTTTGGGTTCCGCGCGCGCATGAAGACCAAGGCGGGCCGTCAAACACTGAGCCGCCGCCGCCAGCGGGGACGCAAACGCCTCCTGCCCAAGGGTGTTGAAATCCACTTCGCCCGCCACACCGCCGCCTGAGCGGTTCCGGTTTCCGAAGTCCGCCCACCTTCGCGACGGCCGGGATTTTGCCCGGGTGCGTGAGGGCGGAAAAGTGGCACAGGGCCGGCTGTTGAGGCTGGCCCTTTTTTGTCCCACGGACGATGGCATCGCAAGAGTCGGCATCATCACGTCAAAGCGCGTGGGAGGTGCCGTTGTGAGGAACAAAGTCCGCCGGAGGCTGCGTGAACTGGTCCGGCATTCCCGGGCTCACTTTCCTCAAGGCAGCCTGATCGTCGTCATCGCCAAGCCCGCAGCAGCAGCAGCCTCATTTGAAGAATTGCGCGGGGAATGGTTGCTTCTTGCCCGCCGACTTTCTATTTTTCCGCCTCTCGCATGATCTCGTTGTCCGTATTCCTCATCCGCATTTACCAGCTTGTGCTGTCGCCCGCCATTCAGGCGGTTTGCGGCCCCGGCTGCGGGTGCCGGTTCGAGCCGACATGCTCGGAATATTTTATCCAGGCCCTTCGCCGGCATGGATTTTTCAAGGGGCTCGGCCTGGGGATCGGCCGTATCGCCCGATGTCACCCGTGGGGCGGATGCGGGCATGACCCCGTTCCCGCCGCCAACAAATTTTCACACTAATGGACCGCAAAGCCTGGATCGCAATCATTCTCTCCGTCGCCGGACTCTTCGTCTGGCAATGGTATGTCGGAAAATACCTGACGCCGCCCGCCGGCACCGCGACACCCGCACCCGCCGCCGCGACACCTTCCCAGGCCTCTTCCGTGGTGCCCACACCCGCACCTGCCGCTCCTGCACCCCCTCCAACGTCCGCGCCCACCCCTTCCGGACCCGTGATGACGGCGCGTGCCGAGAGCCTTTCCGCCGATGGGGCGGAATTTGTCTTCAACAACGACGCGGGGGGCATCGAGAAGGTCGTCCTTCTGACCCACCTCGGCGAGAACCAGCAGAGTGTTTCTCTCAATCGCGACCGAGGGATGCCGATCGGCGCGATGGGGTTCAACGCGGGCGAGGTCGTCGGCGGGTTCGAGATGAGCACGGACAAGGCAAAAAACGAGGCTTCGTTTTTCAAGTCCACCGAGGGCGGGCTTGAACTGACCAAGCGGTTCATCCTGCCCTCCGTCTCGGATAAATCCCGTCCCTACACGGTCGGCCTGGAAATTTCCTTCCGCAATCCGGGCACGGCCGGGATCCAGGTCCCGCCGTTCTTTGTCGGCACCGGCGGTTCGGCACCGATCCATGTGAGCGACATGCCGATGTATACCCGCTTCGACTGGTCGCACGGCGGGAAGATGGAAAAGATCGACGTGAACTGGTTTTCTGCCGGCACGATCCCGCTTATCGGGATTCAGACGCATCCCGAGCGCCCGCTTTACATCGAGAGCAGGCCGGATGTCCGGTGGGCGGCGGTCACGAGCCAGTATTTCTGCACGATCGTCACCGCGAAGGATCCCGGGATATCGGTCTGGGCGCGCCGCTTCGACACCAGGAAGCAGAACAACACGCCGGTCTTCGGAATCCAGGGCGCGATTGGCCTTCCCGGCTTCGAGGTTGCCCCCGGTGCCACCGTCACAAAAACGTTCGAAATTTATGCCGGACCCAAGGAACTCTCCCGCCTGCGGAGCCTCGGGGGCAACCAGGACGCGGTCCTCGACTTCGGGATGTTCGGGTTCATCAGCGAGTTCCTCCTCTGGGGGATGACCAGCCTCAAGGGTGTGCTCGGGAGCTACGCGGCCGCGATCATCGTTCTCACCCTCATCATCAAGTCCTGCCTCTGGCCGATCCAGAACAAGGCGACGAACGAGATGCGCAAGATGTCCGCTCTCTCGCCGAAGATGACCGAGCTGCGCGAAAAATACAAAGACGACCCGCAGAAGATGAACGAGGAGGTCATGAAGCTCTACCGTGACTACGGGGTCAACCCGCTCAGCGGCTGCTTCCCGATGCTCATCCAGATCCCGATCTTCTTCGGGTTCTATGCGATGCTCGGCTCCGCGATCGAGCTCCGGAACAGCTCGTTTTTCTGGATCCACGACCTCTCGCAGCCGGACACCATCGGCCATGTCCTCGGCTTTCCGATCAACCTCCTGCCGATCATCATGTCGTTCACGATGATCTGGCAGATGGTCATCACCCCGAAGACCGGCGACGCCACCCAGCAGCGGATGCTCTACTTCATGCCGGTCGTCTTCCTCGTCTTCTGCTACAATTACGCCAGTGGACTCGCACTTTATTGGACAACGCAGAATATCTTTTCTATCGTTCAGCTCTACCTGACGCGGAACCGGCCGCTGCCCACGCTGGAGAAAAAAAGCGTGGTCGCCAAGCGCGAGGCCGCCGGAAAGAAACAAAAAAAGCGACCATGAACCAGACTCCCACTGAAGTGCTCGATACGATCCTCGGATACCTCGGCTTTGTCGTGGAGATCCAGCAGCAGGAGCGCGACGGACACCAGGTCCTCCAGATCCTCACCCACGAGCCCGAGCGCCTGATCGGCCGCCGCGACGTCGTCATCGACGATCTGCAATACCTCGTCAACCGGGTGCTCGCCGCCCAGGAGCCCCCCGGTGCGCGCGTCATCGTCGATGTCGAGCACCATCGCGCGATGCGCGACGACGCCCTCGTTGAAAAGGTCCTCCACCTCGCGCAGGCGGTCCGCTCGACCGGCCGCCCGATCCAGACCGAACCCCTCAATTCCTACGACCGGCGGATTGTCCACAACGCGTTCAAGGACGACCCCGAGATCGCCACCTGGAGCCCTCAGGACGATGCCCGCGTCAAGAGGATCACCATCCGTCTCCGCCCGAAAAATTAGAGGGGTTGCCGGGCCGGCTGCACCAAGGACGCTGCCGATAGGGGCCCGCAAAAGGGCGAGACTGTCCGCAGGAGAGCCCGCAAGGGCGAGAAAATCGACCGAAGAGAGAAAGACTGCCGGAGGCAGCCCTCAGGGTGGAGCCAGCGGAATCAACCGGGAGCGAGCGAGTCAACATCAAGGCCCTTTGCGGCCAGCAGATTGTGGCAGATCGCCCCGAGCAAAGGGGTTTTCGGGTATCATGCTTTTGCCCTGGAGTTTAGGGCGCCCTCTAGCCTAACTTCCCCGGCGGAAGGCCTGAAGGGCCGATAAACACAGGGGGTCCGATATTTTTCGGGCTACACCTGTGCGCCGGAGGGAAAGGCGGCCCACTTGGGAGGGGTGGCGAAGAGGGGCAG